>Ga0310121_10002808_pt1 | contig 16302 bp, 14 predicted proteins | sample CB27_Tmax_986_MG_FD_203504 | JGI IMG/M metagenome (GOLD analysis project Ga0310121, IMG submission 203504) | Marine microbial communities from Western Arctic Ocean, Canada - CB27_Tmax_986 | ecosystem: Environmental > Aquatic > Marine > Oceanic | place: Canada: Western Arctic Ocean | collected...
GCGCCCTGGAGATGCGGCGCCAGATAATGATTCGTATGCACGAGCAGATCGTCTGCCATGTCGATTCGTACGTATTCGTTGCCGCGGACTTCAAAACAGCACGCCCGTCCATCTGCGGATGCAAACGTGTAATTCGCTGCGGTTGCCGCGCCCCGCCGTTGCAGCAACGCTTCCACTTGATCCAGTAAATCACATTCCCATGCCAGCCGTTTAAAGACCATGACGGGCAGGCCGTCGACGTGATTGGTGTGATCGTGAATCTGGTTGGTAAACAGTGTCATGCCGGTATCACTGAGTCCGATCAATGCGAGCATTCCCGGATAGCAAAGCTGAAGCAACGCCGGTCGGTTGTTGCAACGCGTCAGGAGGACAATTAAATACTGCGCCTGGAAGGGCGGGCCATCCTTGCTTTGTCCTGCCAGCAGCCCGTTGCCCGTTCGTCCCGATCCGATAGCTACTGCGGTGCAACCATCCATTGGAGCGCCGGTATTCAGAAGATTGCGCGCTTCGTCACCGCAGTTGAGCAGTACAATGTCATCAAACGGGACCTCTGCGCCGTTGGCATAACCGCGCATCTCCTCCAGCAGGTACGGTGCGACACGATGACAGATGCTGACCAGCATTCCGCCCGCAACGTCAACAGCCTGCCTGCCGGCCGATGTGTCGACCTGCAGTGCAACGCGTTTGTGTCGCACCAGTTCCCGAATCTGCCCCGCAAAGGCCTTGCCGATCGCGCAGCCGATTGCGTGTGCGGTTCCGCTCGCTTCGAAATAAGTAGCGACATTCATCGGCGTATCTTACTCAATCCAGATGAGTAAAGGTCCGCATTCCGTAAGTGGAACCCGGATTCGAGTCTGCCATGCGCTGCCGTGGCCGGGTGATTGGCGATCTTGTTTCGGCCTTGCATACCATGTACAACATTCGATCCGGTCCGGCAGTAACCGGGCCGTTCACCGCCGCGTGGCGGTTACAAGGAGAGTCGTATGAGCAACGTTCCCATGACATTGCCGGAGTTGGTCATCAGCGAGCAGCCTCACATCCACAGCCACACGACGACGTGGGTCGAGTTGGACGACGGGCGGATATTTCTCGCGTCGTTTCAGGTGTATCAATACTCCGAGGATCGCGGACTGACCTGGTCACCGGCGCAGCGGATGAAGGACATCAACGGCGACGACGTCGGCGGAAGCTGCACGTGTCTGGTGAAGCTGTCGCAGAACAAGTCGATCGGCCTGGTCGCCCAGACGAAGCCGTCGGCCGAAGACCTGCACTGGGAAGGTCGGCAGTTACTGTTTTGGCGCAGCGACGACAACGGCGAAACATGGCAGCTGCCGACGCCGATCAGCCCGCCGGACTTTTTCTGTCAATGCCTGCAGGACGTGTTGCTGCGCACCTCGTCGGGGCGGATCATTTTGCCCGTGTTCGGCCACCTCGGCCAGCCCAATCGATGGGAAGATCGCATCGTCTGGAATTCCGGCAAGCTGATCCGCAACCAGTTTGTCAACGTTTCGGGCCACTACAACGACCCGCATTTCGCTTACACGTTTAACTATTACTCTGACGACGACGGTCGCACCTGGCATCGCAACAAGGACGGGGAACTGATGATCCTGCGCGACTGGTCAACCGATTACAGCTACGTCGCCGAGCCGACGGTCACCGAAGTCGTGCCCGGCAGATTGCTGATGTTCATGCGCAACGGTCTGGGCAGGCTCTTCCAGGCCTGGTCGAACGATGACGGTGAAACGTGGACTCGGCCGCAGCCGACCGTGCTGGCGGCGTCCACCACGCCGGCGCAGCTTCGCACCCTGCCCAACGGCCATCTGCTGTGCATCTGGAACCAGGCGAGCGAGCAGGAAGTCCGCCAGGGCTACACGTTGAGCCGGATATCCTCGGCGATCAGCCGCGACGGCGGGCGTGTCTGGGAGTTTTTTCAGAACATCGATTCGCAGTTCGAGACGACGCGCGTCGAGCCGGGCCCGATCCGCGCCGGCCGGCCCGAGGAGATCTTTTTTCCCGCCGGTCAGCCCGCCGTCGAACGCGATCCGCAGCACGTCACCGACACGCAGGTCTTTCGGCGCGCCAAGTACCCGTCCGTCCTGGTCATGGACGACCGCGTGATTGTGGCGTATAGCTGCCAAGGTTACCTCGAGGATCATCCCACCGAGTCCCATCTGGTCCATGCAGATGACAACGTCGGGTTGAAGATTCTTCCGCTCAAATGGTTCTACGGGGGCAAGGAGCCGGCGGACAATCCGTTTCTCAAGGCCGCGTATGAACCGGCCAAGCCGTAGGTTCCCGTGGCGCTGCACGCAGATGATAAAATGGTCGCCGATCGAAAAGATGAAAGGAGCCAATCATGGCTCATACCGCCGAGTTGATACTGGACGAAAAAGCCGCGTTGGGAGAGGGGCCGGTCTGGGACGCCGCCGAGCAGGTGTTGTACTGGGTGGATATCGATGGCAAGAAGGTGCATATTTATGACCCGGCGAGCAACACGGACAACACCATCGAGTTGCAGCACAGCCCCGGCACCGTGGTGAAACGTAAATCCGGCGGCCTCATGATCGCCATTGAAAACGGTTTTGCCTCGCTCGACCCGCAGACGGGCGAGGTCGAGGTCTGGTGCGAACCGGAAAGCGACAAGCCGGATAACCGATTCAACGACGGCAAGTGCGATCCAGCGGGGCGATTCTGGGCCGGCAGCATGGCCTACGACGGCAAGACACCAAGTGGTGCGCTTTATTGCCTCGACCCCGACCGCACCGTCCGGCGGGTCCTAGGTGACGTGATCGTCTCGAACGGCATCGCGTGGTCCGAGGATGCCAGAACGATGTACTACATCGACACGATGACAAACAAGCTCGAGGCGTTCGACTACGACGCCGACACCGGCGAAGTCGCCAATCGCCGCACCATCGTCGAGGTGCCCGACGGCCGGGGCTACCTCGACGGCATGACCAGGGACAGTCAGGGCCGGCTTTGGGTCGCCATGTGGGGCGCCCACCGTGTCGTCTGCTTCGACCCACAGACGGGCGCGCAGGTCGATCAGGTTGATGTGCCTGCCAGCCAGACGTCCGCCTGCTGGTTCGGCGGGCCCGATCTCGACGAGTTGTATATCACCAGCGCCCGGACAGGGCTCGACGATGCGGCGTTGGCGAGAGAACCGCTCGCCGGTGGCCTGTTCCGCGCCAGGCCCGGTGTCCGGGGCGTGCCGGCCGATGAGTTTGCCGGCTAGACGATCAACCATGACAGCGAGGAACAATGCTCGATCCGAGCCGTATCCGAAACCCGGTGCTGGAGCAGGAGGACAACCTGCGTGATCCCGCGGTGCTGCCGGTGGACGGCGGCTACCACGTTTTCTACACGCGGTATTCAAACCGGGCATGGGTTGCAAAGGAAAACTGGTCGGTCGCCTCGGTATTTACACGCGATTTCGTAACGTTCGAGAATGATCGTGACGTGTCGCCCAAGGGTTACGCCTCACCGGGCGATCCGATACGCTGGCACGGGCGGATCGTGTTGCCCTTTCAGGTGTACCCGATCCCACCGGCGCGGCTGTGTTACAGCGAATCACGGGGCGGCTCGAACTGGTCGCAGCCGATTTTCTTCATGCCCGAGGCCAACGAGTTAAGCTGGAACACGCGGGGCCGGGCGATCGACCCGACATTCGTCGTCGATGGCGACGCCTTGCACTGCTACTTTGTCGGCTCGTGCGACACGGAGGGTCAAACGGCGGATCAGTTGGCGCACGCAAACCTGCTGGGCCACGCGATCACGACCGATCCGGCTTTGAAGAGTTGGCGGATTCTCAGCAAAGACGCACCGCTGATAGGCAGGTCAAAATCCGCGCCCGACGGCGTGGAGAATGTGGCCGTGTTCAGAACAGGCGATCTGTGGACCATGATCTACAGCGAGGGGCTGGCCAATCAGCGCCTGGCTTACGCCCGGTCACGGGACCTGCATGACTGGCAACTCGAGGGTCCGATTGATATTCCGGTGCAACCGTGGATGAGTGCCAAGCATGGTGCCCCTTTCATCTGGCGTGAGGGTGACGGTTTCTGGATGATGCTGATGGGCGAGGACGACGCCGGCCGCACGACACTGGGTTTTTTGTCGTCGAACGACGGGTTGCAATGGCAGGCGATGCCTGTGCGATGATACGGTGTTCGATGTGGGCTTGCCGATAGACAATCAATGCACGCTCGGCCAGGTCGCAAGACATTCTGGATCATGGCCGCTGTCGCGGTGGTGGTGTATCTCGACATCGCGCGACGCCTGCTGCCTCATTATTACTACCAGGTCAACCCCGACGGCATTAGTTACATCACCATCGCGCAGCGGTATCTGGGCGGCGACTGGAGCGGTGCGTTAAACGGCCATTGGAGCCCGATGCTGTCATGGCTGCTCGCGCCGGTATTGGCGGTTGACGATCAGCCGCTGCGTGCCGCCAAACTGGTGACGATCGCATCAGGATGTGTCTTTCTCATCGCCATGGCGTTGCTCGGGCGCGCGATGCGGCTTCGCACCACCGTGCTGGGTGCCGTGATGATCTGTGCCATTGCGCTTGCCCTGAACATGGCGCTGTCGCTGATCACTGCCGATCTGCTCCTGGCCGGAATCCTGCTCGCGTATCTGTCGGTGGTGATGAATCGACATTATCCGCAGAAGTGGTGGCTTGGCTTGGTCTGTGGGCTGACGGCAGCGCTCGCCTATTTTGCCAAGAACTTCGCAATGCCGTTTTTCCTCTGCCACTTTTTGCTTGTTCTGCTGATGCACCTGGTCGAGAGTCGTCGATGGCGCCCGCGGCGCAGGGCGATCATCGGCTACGTCGCGGGCCTGGCGGTGTTCATGGTTGTGTGTGGTCCGTGGGTGGCCCTGCTCAGCACGAAATACGATCGCTTCACGATCAGCACACAGGGGCGTTTCAACAATGCCTTGAATCACCCCGGTGGCCTCCACCGTGCCCGGCCCGGGTTCCGAACTCTGCCCGATGACGTGGTCGTCAGCGCCACGGGTGATGCGCCCGTGGATGAATTACGAGCCTGGTCGCCTTTCGCGTCGGCAGAGAACTTTCAGCATCAAATTTCAATCTTCGTCGCAAACGCCAAAAAGATCGGTCAGCACCTGGTGATGTTTTCAAGCTTGGCGCCATTGGTTGGCGTGGTGTGTGTGATTCTTTGCTTTCGTTGGCCGCGGCGGCTCATCCGGCGACGATGGCTGATGGTGCCCGTCATGGCGGTGGTGATCTATTGTTGTGGTTACGCGCTGGTCCAGGTAGTGGCGCGCTATCTTTGGCCGCTCTGGGGGCTGTTGATCCTGATGGCCGGGGGGCTGTTGAGCCGGACGTTCGCCGCTCGATCAATGCGTCACTGGGCGGTCCGGACGATCGCGCTGGTCGTGATGGTGAGTATGTTTGTTCCACCGGCGATCAACGAACTTGTTGTCGCGCACGGGCGGGCCGATGCCGGCTTTCGACTGCATGGGCTGAGCGAAGCACTGCGGAAGATCGAGCCGATCGAAGGTGTGATCGCCTCGGATCAGGCCTGGAGTGACACGATGGTGCTGGCGTTTCATCTGCGTTGCCAGTACATCGGCGTGCCCACGGGGATAATCGGGGACGACCAGATCGGTGCTGAGGTCCAACTCGCTCGGCCTGACTTTTTCTTTTTCTGGGATCGGTCTCGGCCGCCGCCGTCCTACCTCGACGGGGCGCGCGAGATCACCGGCGGGCGGTTTGAGTACCTCAAGATATTCGACTTGCGCAACAGGTGGCGCGACCCATGACGGACGCTTCAACCTGAGGTCGTGGCGACCACCACGACTATGAATATCAAGATGGCCACGAAATAGCTGATCTTGTCGCGCAGGGCAAAGAGCAGCGGATCGTCGGCAACACCGTGGCGGTCGGCCAGGAACCAGATGCGCGTAATCCAGTAAAGCAGGATGGGACAGATGGCCCACAGCACCCGAGGCTGTGCGTAAAGTTCGGCTACGTCCTTGCTCTGTTGAATATAGAGACAGAAGACGAGCACCGCCATATACCCGGACGTGGGCCCGATGGAGCGCAGGATGTTCAGGTCGCCAACCCGGTAATTTCGGCCGAACGCCTGGGTGGCCCGCGTGTCACGCGCGAGCACCAGCTCGCCGTAGCGTTTTACAAATGCCAGTGACAGGAACAGAAACATCGCAAACGCCAGCAGCCACTCGGAAATCGCGATGTGCAAGGCAACCCCGCCCGCCACGATACGGTGCGTGTAGAGCGCGGCGAGACAAATCACGTCGAGCACCAGCTTGCGCTTGAAATACATCGAATAGGAGCTGCTGATCAGCATGTACAACAGCAGCATGAGCGCATACTCGGGGCTGACCAGCAGGTACCCGACGATCTCACCTCCGATGGCCAGCGCGCCCGCAAGCCCGATTGCGCACGTCAGCGAAATGCGACCGGCTGCGATTGGCCTGAAACGTTTATTCGGGTGGCGGCGGTCCGCGTCGATGTCGAGTAGATCGTTGAGCAGGTACACGAACGAAGCGCACATCCCAAACGCGACAAAAGCGATCCAGATTTTCACCATGTTCTGCCACAGGCCCGTTTTCAGGTGGTGGCCCACCAGCATCGGTACGAGCAGCAGCAGGTTCTTGGCCCACTGCTCGGGCCGCATCGCCTTGACAAGGTCGACGAGTCGATTCATGGGGGCCTCGAAGATGCGTTGTGGTTGCTTGACCCTGCCCAGGCGGGCCAGGACGCCGCGCCTGGGCGATACGACCAAGGCCTCGGCCGCGGCGGACCAGACCGGCAGGTCGGTGCAACTGTTGCCGATGTAATCGAACGCTGCGCCGTTGAGGTGCTGGCTGATGGCAGCCACCTTGCGCGATCCCGTGCAGTTCGTGTGGCCATCGCTGGCGATCACCGTGTCAAACAGGCCCAGGTGATCGGCGATCGGCCGGGCGACCAGTTCATCGCTGCCGGTCGTCAGCAGCAACCGGCGCCCCGCATCGCGCTCGTTGCGCAAAAACAGCACCAGCTCATCGCGGTAGGGCAGCAGGGCCGGGTCCGGTATTGCCAACTCGGCGGTGCGCCGCTTGAAATAGGCGCGGCCCCGTGTCAGCCACCACGGTGACGCCAGCATGCGCAGCGGATGGTGCCGCACCGCCTGCAACACCGACTCACCGAGCGTGTCGGTCGCCACCAGTGTGCCGTCGAGGTCCACGCACAATGGTCGGGAGTTGTCGTGCGGTGTTGCGGTCATTGTAGCGCGTTCATCATGTGGTTGCGGGCAACTCGGTGCGTCGATCCGCGATCAAAGCATACATCATTACGAAAACCAGCAGCAGCAGGGCCCAAACCTCGTGCGGCAACACGAGCATCCGCCAGATGTCGCCGGAAACAAGCGACGCGGGAAGATCGCCTCGCTTCTCCAATACCTTGACAATGCCCGTGATGGGCAGGAGAAAGCAGGCCAAGATCAGCATTACGACCGTGGCGAGCCGTCGCCGGCCGCTGCGCCACCGGTCAAATGCCCAAGCCAGCGGCAGCACCAGGATAATCATGTCGTAAATGCGGTGATAGGTCACCAGCATGCTCAACACGCCAACCATGCTCAGGCCCAGCAAGTCCCGGTCCGGCTGTCGCTGGCGGTGCAGGGCGGCGATCGTCATCAAGGCCGCAAGTCCTGTGAAGCCATAGGTGATGGCGCGGACGGCGGCGTGGTTGTCGATAAAATTGTGCAGCGGGTATTGCAGGTTCATCAATTGATGGCGGGTGTGATTCGCGACGGACGGGTCGCCGTATCCGCCGGGTGCCGTCAGCACCGCCAGGTCGCGGCCGAGTCCGCCAAGCCAGTCGACCCCGGCCGCTTCCAGCCGGCCGGCGCCGATCGCGCCGAACACGGCCAATCCCAATAATGTCACGACCACCGTGCGCCGTTGGCCCCGAACCAGAAAATATGCGGCAAATGGCAGGGCGATGGTGATTTTCAGCGCCGCCGCCACCGCAAGCAGAACGCCCGCACCGAACCACTTGTCACGCCGCGCCAGGATAATCGTCAGGATGATGCACGCCGTCGCGATCACGGAAAGCTGGCCGAGTTTTATCGCCGAGTGAAGCGGCGCCAGCGCGATCGCCCATGCGAGCATCAGCCAGCAACACGCGGTCGTTCCACCCATGCCGGCCATGCGCGGCAGCACCGCGATCATCGCCGTCGCGAGCACCACGTTGATCGCTGCGAAGATAATCTGGGCGGTGCGCCAATCAAACACGGCAATCGGCGCCATCACCGGGTACACCGTGGGTGGATAGAGCGAGAGCACGCGGTTCTTATCGATGTCGTTTAGGGAATGACCCGTGGTGCGCGCGTAAGTGCCGTGATAAACCTCGCGGTTGTGCGGATCCTCGCCCGCCAGCCAGACACGCGTGCTGGCGTAGATCACAGCCAGATCTCCCGAATCACCCAGGGACAGCCATGGCCCGCGGTAAATGAACAACGCCGCCGCCAACGCGGCGAGCAGCATCGGTACACGCACACCTGAACTTGGTTGACGCATATGGAGGATTCCCGGGCGAACGTCCCTCCTGTTATCGTGCCGATCCGGTTCTTCGTTCAATCGACCGGCTTATCGAACACCAGAAGGTCGTGACCGTACCAGAGCATATTGATTCTCTGGGTATGTACGAGTTGCAGGCCGCGTTGTTCGCAGTGCCGGCGGACATCAGCGAGCGGTTGATATCGGACCCAGGACCGGGCCAGGACCAGATCGTGCAACCAGTTGGCGTTGGCGCGCCACAGGGGTCGGTCACACATGTCCTTGTACAGCAGCCGGCCGCCGGGGCGAACCCGGTCGATCAGTTGGTCGATAAGGCTGCTTCGTTGCGCGCGTGGTACGTGGTGCATCACGTCGACAAGACACACCAAGTCGTAGCGGTCTTGCGGCCAGGGCCCGTTCACGCGGAGGTGGTCGAATCGCAGCGGGGCCGCTGACGGTTGCAGTTTCTCCAGCCGCCGCGCCATGGTTCTGGCTGACGTGATCGCTGCGCCGTTGGCGTCAAAACCGAGGCTGGCGCCTATCCGCCCCGTCCAGCTGAGCAGCCCGAGCAGCAGGCCCGCGCCACAGCCGACGTCCAGCACGTTCGCGCCGGGTTGCGCCCATTGCAACATCAAATGGAACGGGCCAATATAGGGTCTGTACGACTGCAGAAGCCGAACAATAATCGGGCAGTCGGCAAACAACTGTCCGGCTGCCGATGCCAACTCGGATGGGTTGGGAACATTCTGGAGTTCATCTCCCATGGCACCATGATGACGGCTCGCAACCGATTTTGCCACGTGCGGCAGATTGACACTGTTGACGCCGCGCCCGATTGCCCGATACAGCCATTGACTTCTAACTCAGGTGGAACTCACACGTGGTGGGCCAAAACCGATGGCTAAGGCTGTCGCCGGCGTTGATCAGTGCGTTGCTGATCGCATCGGTATTTATGGCCGTTCGTATTGCCGGCGCGATCCGCACCACCCTGGGCGTAACGGCGTCAGCCGGTGCGGGAAACGGGGCGTCTTCGCAAAATCCGCCACAGGCGCTCGTTGGCATCACCCGGTTGCATCGGTTGCTCGGTGGCGAAACACCCCTCGGAACGGGCATCATTGCCGGACACGTTGAAGGTGTGTCCGGTGACTACATGCCGTCAATTCACGCTGAAACACTGGGTGGTGTGCGGCTCGTCGCCATCAGCGGTGCGAGCCGGATCAACGATCACGCGACCGCGACCGCAAGTCTCATCTACGGCCCGAACGGGATGGCGCCGGGGATTGGCCAGGTTCATCACTATCATGTGGCTGACTTTCTCGGCCGGGAGTATTTGCGATTCGGATCGACACGTCGGCCTGGTTCAAACGAGCTGCACCTGTTCAACCACAGTTGGATTGGTCAAGATCGGGGTGCCGCGGCCGAGGTGCTCATGCGGCTCGATGACGCGATCGACACCCATGACGTGGTCATGGTGGTCGGTGTTGATAACGGCCGATCTTCGCGCGTACCGGCGTTGCTGGCCAGCGCGTACAACGCGATCGCCGTCGGTCAGTGGGACGGGGACAGCAGCGGCGGCTACACGCGGTTGGAAACGCCCGGCCGGTGCAAGCCGGATATCGTCGGCCCGGGCAGTCGGACCAGTTTGAGTACCCCGGTAGTGACGGCTGTGGTGGCCCGCCTCCTCGAGGCGGCAAGGGCCATGACCGAGCACCCCCATGCGATGCGCGCTGAATTGATCAAGGCCGTCCTGCTCGCTGGCGCAACCAAGCCGGGCAACTGGAGACCGGCTGGCGGCAAGCCACTCGACGAGCATCTTGGTGCCGGCAGGGCCGACGCCGTTGCCAGCCACGCGATTCTCGCGGCCGGGCCGCTGCGGCAAGGGGGCGTCATGCCGTCCCGGGGTTGGTGCTTCGACCAACTGCCCGCGGGTGGGTCGCGCACTTTCTCACTTCACTTGCCCCGGCATGCCGGAGAGTTGTCACTGGTGCTGGTCTGGCATCGGCGCGTTGATGATCTTCGTGACGTTGACCGCTCGAATATTTACTGGTCGCCTCGCCCACGCGTCGCGGACTTCGATCTTGAATTGGTTCGCGTTGATGAAGTGCACCGCACAACCGCGATTGCCGGCTCCGCAAGTCGAATCGATAACGTCGAGCATATCCACCGAACCGGTGTCGATGCGGGTCTATACCGTGTCAATATCTCGCGATGTGACCGTTACGAGGAATTGTGGGATTACGCGTTGGCCTGGCGGATCGAAGACGTGCAAACGACGCTGGCAGCCCGATGAGACCCGATGCCGACGGCCCCGGGCGACGAAATATCCCGAATCAGCGAGTGTCGATCTGGTTACGCAATTGATCGAGCGTGCGTACCGTTCGCATTGACTGCTCGCGCGTGACACGCGGGGGCGCGGCGTCGAGTACGGTTGCGGCAAAGTCGTCGGCTTCAAGTGCGTAGAGCGGCTTGAGGCCGTCGACCTCGAAGGCTTGGATCGGCGGCGGTACGACGACGGCGGGCTTGTCCTGCCGGGGGGGGGGCGAGTGTTTGACCACGTATCGCGCCTTTTCGGTCGGTGGCTTCCAAGGCACGGGAATCTCGATGTAGCCTTCGTCGCCGCACAGATACGCGGTGTTGTCCGCGTGTACGGTGATGCCGCAGGTAAACGAGGCAACCAGACCGTCAGCGAATCGCAGCGTGCCGACGACAACATCATCGACACCGGTCGCGTGTACGTGCCCCGTGGCGTCTGCCGCAGCGGGCTCTGCCCCGGCCAGCCATTGTGCGAAATCGATGCAGTAGCACCCGACGTCCATCAGGGCGCCGCCCGCCAGACCGCGATCAAACCGGATATTGTCCTCGATCCGCTTCGTGCAGTAACAGAAACTGGTGCGGATCATGCGGAGCCGGCCGATCGCGCCTCGTCGCACCTGATCGACGGCGGCGTGCAGCAACGGATGCGATCGATACATAAACGCCTCGACGAGCACCCGATCGGCACGGTCGGCGGCATCGAACATCTGCTCAGCCTCGGCGGCGCTGCACGCCATCGGCTTCTCGCACAGCACGTGCTTGCCGGACTCCAAGGCGCGCAGCGTCCATGCGTGGTGCATCGAGTTGGGTAGCGCCAGATAAACAGCGTCTACCTCGTCGTCGTCCAGCAACGCTTCGTAACTGCCGTGGGCCTTCTCAATCTGGTGTTGTTCCGCGAACTGCTCGGCCGACTTGCGCGTGCGCGAAGCAACGGAGATCGCCCGGCCGCGCCGGGCGCCGGCCAAGCCGTGTGCGAATTGACCCGCAATGTTGCCCGTGCTCAACAGGCCCCAACGCAACTTACTGGCCATGGCACGCAACTCCGTCCATTTCAGTGCCGGCTTATCACGTAGGCGAGAATCTGCGCCACCTGCTGCGGCGTGGTGGCGACCGCCATTGCGGCGCCGTCCACCTCCTTGAGCGGGTGCGTCAGCGAATCATCGTGCAACGTGATGATCGGTTTGCCCAATGCCGCCGCGAACCCGGCGTCGAAGGCCGCGTTCCACTGACGGTATTTGTCGCCGAATTTAACGACGACGATGTCGGCCTTTTCAATCAGGTTGCGCGTGCGGATCGCGTTGATCTTCGCCGACTTGTGGTCTTTCCAGAATGTGACCGATTCATCGCCGAGAATTTCAACGCCGCAACTGTCGCTGGCGCCGTGATCCGTTACGGGTGACAGCAGATGAACGGGAAGATTTGCCCGCTCCACCGCCTCGGCGATCTGCGCTCGCCAATCGGAATGGATCTCGCCGGCAAGGTAGACGTTCCAGTTCATGATCGCCTGTACGATATCGTGATCGCCATCGTAATCGACAACCCGCTTCACGATGACGTGCCCGCCGCCTGTATCTGCTGCCACTGCTGCCGGCCGACCTCCAGCACGCGATCATCGGGCCATTTTTCGAGATGCGAATACGGTGGGTGGCTGGTTTCCTTGTAAATGTACGGGTCGTTGTGCTTCGTGTTGTAACAGCAGATCAGGGCCCAGCGCGGCTTGTCTGAGCGGTTCTGGTCAGATCGGTGCAGCGTATTGCAGTGGAAGAACAACGCATCGCCCGGGTCGAGTTCGGGGTACACCAGTTCCAGGCGTTCGAGCAGTGCTTCGACGCGTTTCAGATCGGCGCCGGTCTGGTCGGCGATCTGGCCGTGCTCAAGTCTTCCGCACTTGTTCGAGCCGCGGATCACCTGCAAACAACCATTTTCTTTCGTTGCGCGATCCAGGGCGATCATGCAACTGGCCAGGTCCGGCCAGAGGCAGTGGTTGTTGCGGTACCAGTAACCGTAATCCTGGTGCCATTCCCACGCGCCGCCGATTCTCGGATCCTTGACCATCATCTTGTGGTGGAAGTGGTACACCTCGTCGTCGAGCAGTTTTTCCATCGTGTTGACGATGCGCTCGCTGCGGACGATGGCGCTGTACATGTCATCGTGCAATGCGTTGTGGACAAGCAGCCTGCTGATCCCGCCGTTCGCGTCGAGCCGGCCGCCCTTGATGTTCTGTATTTCACGGTCGGCCCGGCCGATTCGATACAGCAGGTTCGTTTCCTCGTCGCTTAGCAGGCCCGGGACGACGAGGAAGCCGTCCTCGTGGAACGTCGCGACCTGTTCGTCGGTGATGTTGAACGCGTTCACGTTTGGCCTGTTCCTGCTGGACGCAACATTCTAGTGGGTTCCGATGCACGTGGCGAATTGAATCATTTCGTGTCCGCTGCCCTTCGGGTCGCGGCTAAAATCAATACAGGAGTTCGGAGCCGCCGTCGCCCTGCTGCGGATCGTCGTCGCCCGGCGGAGGTGTGGGGGGCTGTTGTCCGGTGCGGCGTTGCTTGAGCTGCTTGGACGCGTGACGAAACCCCTTGACCAGTTGTGGCACCTGCCTCGACGACATGAATACCCGCGCCGACACGGCCGATCGGGGGAAGAAGTTGGTCACGAAATCGAGCACGAATTCAGCCGGCGAATGCCCGATGATACACCCATTGGCATACGCGCCGCTGAGTACGTCATCGGGTAGCTTCAGGTCGTCGTAGATCTCCTGGATCGACGGCCGGCGGGCGTTTGGATCGGCTTGGGGCAGCGGTTGAATCTCGCCGAATCGGTCCTCGTACTTGCTCAGGTTATCCTCGAGTGCTTTGGTCATCTGAAACAGGGCGGCGTGCGGCATCACCACGCGCGCGGCAACCTGGAACGGTCTTGACATGCGCACGAGAAAGTCGATCACGAACTCGCTGTTGCCCGTCAGCACGATCGCGCCGGTGCTGAACACGCCGCGTCCGACCGCATCGGGTACCCGGGCGCTGAGTTGGCGATGCTTGATCTGCTGGCCAAATACCTCTGGCCCACCCCCGGAAGCAGATGTGCCGCCATCGGTATCGTTTTGATCCGACGCCGCATCGTCCGGCCGCTCGTCCTGATCGTTCGTGTTGCTCATGGCCGCACCGCCTTCGGATCCACCGTAGCGGTTGCGACCGGAGATGGCAAACGATTGTGAATCCGCTGCGCGTTCGCGACGGGAGCAGCGGTTCAGCAACCTGATAGCTCTTGTCGATAACCGCAGGCACGGCGCCTGATAGTCCTACAACAGCGAGGGACTCACGGTCCGGCCGGGCGGATATTTCACCGGTCGAGCCCGAAGGCCGAGCGGAAAAACGCCAGCGACTTGTTACCCCCCCAGGCATGGCCGCCGGCAAACAGGTCTAGATCCAGGCTTTCAGCCGCGCCCGCCGCCTTGTAAATACGCTTGATCTTGTCGAAGTGGTCGTTGAGCGTGTAGTCGATGTGAAAGGTTGTATCCTGGATGCCCAACTCGATCAGCAGCGGCTTGGGTGCGATCAGGCCCTGAAGGTCGGGCAGGTCGCACAACTCGAACAGGCCCGGTGTGATCTGCGAGCCGCAAATGTTGTAGATGCGAAACGCGATGTCATGGAACGGTCCGGCGTAACAGATGATGTCGCCCGCGACAAAGCGATGATCGGTCAGCATCATCCACGTGGTCATCGTGCCCCCGTAGCTCAGCCCCATCACGCCCAGTTGCTTGCGGTCGACAAATGGCAGGGTGCATACCCAGTCGGTGACGCGTGACGCATCGTGACAGTTGCCGGCCAGCACGGTTGTGCCCAGCATCGTCGCCATCAGGTAATGGATATTGCACGGATCGCGGTCGGCAAACAGGTCCTTGTAGTGCGGATTGCACCGGCTGTCGCGTTCACCGAAGCCGAGCCAGTCCAACGCGTAGGTGATGAATCCGGCTTGCGCCATTCGCAGGCCGTAGTCGTAGTTGAAATCGTCAATATTGGCCGCGCGATTGGGCGAGCTGCGGAGGCCCATGACCGCATCCTTGCCGAACGGCCCGTGTCCGTGGCAACACAGTATCGCCGGCCTCCGCTCGTGCTTGGGCAGATCGGCCGGGCGATACAGCAGCACGATCGCTGAAAGGTTCGGCTGCACGTCGATGACCCAACGCTGCTTGACAAGCCCGTCCTGTCGCCACTGGGCCAGCAGCTTGGGCTTCGGGGGCACCTTTTCGGGCATCCGGCCCAGCGACGCCAGCACCTTCGGCCGAAGCGCTCGCTTCCAGCGATCGAACTGCGGCCTCGTTTTGCCGGCAAACGCATGGCGCGGCCGGTGTGAAGCGCCCATCTGGTCGTAATACGTAAACGGATCGATGTTGCGGTCGGTCATGCGCGTGCCCTTACAATCACCATGAGGTCGGTCACGATGGTTTGTATCGGTGATGAGATGCGGTCTGTCAAACCCGTGGAACCGGATTATCCGGAAAACGGTCCGGGTGGCCTTGGCCCTGCCGGACCACGTGGATAACGCCGCCTTGGCCGCGAAACTGCAGGCCAAGCACGGCGTCGTCGTGAAGGTCGTGCCGCGGAATCTGGTAAACGGCCTTCGGGTTTCCTCGCACGTTTACAATCTTGAGCAAGATGCTGACCGCCTGCTCGGCGCCTTGAAAAAGGAACTGGGCTGACCGCGGGGCGGGCGTCGTGTGGCTGGGCAGCGACCCGATGCATCATCGGTGTTTGGAGGCTATAATCATGGTGCAGGTATGTCCCCCTCATGCGGGGGGGGGCAGGTGTGTGAGGAGATCGACAGATGTGCGGCATAGCCGGTGTTATCTACAAAAGAAACGAGCCGAGGCCGATCGGTGATGCGCTGCTGAAAATGCTGCACGGCTGTCAGCACCGCGGTCCGGATAGCACCGGGCTGGCCATGTATGCCGAGCACGTCAGTGATCGGTTGATCCTTCGCCTGTTCTACGATGCGGACCTGAGCCACAATCAGGCGCTTTGGCCCAGCCGCGACCGGCAGGTTCGCAGCGTTCTGGCTGACCATGGATTTGAGATCACCGATACCTGGCGGCAGCACGTTTACGCCCGCATCGACGGGCGTTTTGGTGGTGATATCCAACGCCTCTGCTACGCCGTCGAGGAGCTGGAGGGCGTCGAGATTTTCTCGGCCGGGCACAGCCTTGAGATCATCAAGGATGAGGGCACCGCCGACGACATCGAGGCACGCTTCGGTGCCGCGTCATTCACAGGTTTTCACGGCATCGGGCATGTCCGGCTGGCCACCGAGAGCGATGTGAATCCGTCGACGGCGCATCCCTTCTGGGCATATGGGTTCACCGACGTGGCCATCGTACACAACGGGCAGATCACAAATTACTTCAAGCTGCGCCGCCGGCTCGAGCAACTTGGCTATCGCTTCCGCACGGAGAATGACTCCGAGGTGATC
>Ga0310121_10002810_pt1 | contig 16301 bp, 8 predicted proteins | sample CB27_Tmax_986_MG_FD_203504 | JGI IMG/M metagenome (GOLD analysis project Ga0310121, IMG submission 203504) | Marine microbial communities from Western Arctic Ocean, Canada - CB27_Tmax_986 | ecosystem: Environmental > Aquatic > Marine > Oceanic | place: Canada: Western Arctic Ocean | collected...
CGGTTCCTGATTGAGCCGTAATCAGAAAAGGGGTTCCTGCGGATAGACCATTAAAAGCAATTGTGATGCGTCCATAGTGAGGATTGGCATTGGAGGCATCTCCATCATACGTACTTGAAGTTAATTCATTATTCCATAGATCCACCATCACTTGTTTATTAGTCAGAGCGGTGTTCAAGGAACCTGTTTTCGCCCAAAATTCGATAGTCACACCAGTATCAAAATTGGCCCTTAAATTAGATTGGCGGGTTCCGCTGCCATAATCGCTAGGGAGTCCAGCACTGGTATAGATGGAAGTGTCATAAATATTTGAACTTTCATGTTTAGAAGAATAAGGATCCTTAAATAAATCCGGAGTATCGGTAAGGCTTCCACTATAAGTTGTATGAGGTCCGCCCTTAAAGTCAATATATTCTAAACTACTAGGCAATCCATACCCACTCTGTAGAGTACCACTAAGAGTACCCCAGCCGGCGGTGGTAGAATCTCGATTAGCACTCAGTTTAATAAACCCATGAGTGCGGGGATACATATTACTAAAAATATATTTCTCAATATCGAGAGATTTATCATAAAACTCATTTAGTTCTGCATCAGATCCATCATAAGGATAAAAATCAATAATTCTTTCTACGGCTGATTTATAATACAGATAGCCCGATCCAAACTTAGCAAAGTTCTTTGGATCAGAATAATCTACATGAGGAACATATGTGTCCTGTTTCTTTTTTAAAGCCCTTAAGTTGTCGACTGATTCAATTTCCTGAAACGCCTCTTTCTCGTTTGAGTCGGCTAGGTAGTTTCGGGATGTTCCATTAGAATCAAAAAGCTTCTTAATACTCATAATCTTCTACTCTAAATTTAAACCCTTGATCTTGTTCAGTCCAAGTATTTAATTCTTCGTCATAAAATGCAAACTTAAATGCGTAAGCGTAACCAGGCTCTAATAGAGTCATATCAAAGTCAAAGTAATTTCCGGATACATCGTATGACAACCCAGTATGAAATTCACTACCGGTGCCATATGGGATAGCGTCAAAGCCATCTAAAACTCTATAAATCCGATAGGATGCGCTTACAATTGTGGTGGTTTCAATATCTGAATTGGCTTTTGTATAGATTGTTGGGCTCCAATACTTATCCCTTACAAATACATTAAAACGTCCCATTTGATCGGGACGATATCTATCGTGTAAATTCGTAATATTGAGATAGTAAACAGGGTGCCGGGCACTCTGACGGGCCCGGACGGTCATAGGCGTAATGGTTCCTGTAAAATACTGGGTCGGAGCCGTTAACGCATTTTTCGTACTACGACTCCCGGTAAACCACACATCATAAATTGTATATAATTTATCTGAGCCTGTAAACGCAAACGATGCACTATAGACCCCTGTGGAAACAATACCACCAGTTGCAACAGTTAGATAGGGACTTCGAACATAAGTCTTATCAACAGATAAAATCTGAACCGCGCCGGTTTGTTGGGCAGTCGCTGCAGATACGGGTGTGTTTGAAGGTGCAACATCGTCTCCATCACCACCTTCATAGAACCCCCCTGTAGAACCAGAAAAAAGACTAACATAAATCTTTTTACCATCTCCAAGATTGGGAATGTCCTTCAATCTTCCTCTAATATAGTTGTAGAGATAAATTGTATTCATATTATCCGCAGCGGGTGCTAACGAACTACTATAATAAAAATTCCCTCGATCATCAGTAACTCGGTCATTCCAGCGCGCCTCAATTACAGGTCGTTTAAAAAAGAATTCACTACCCTTTCCAAAAAAACGTTTAGTAAAATAGGAGATGGTAGAACCACTCGGATTATAAATAACACTTTGGGTACTATCACCAGCATCTAGTGCGAGTTGCCCGGGTCGCCGCTTCACCACGGAAGGTGCCGAGCCAGAATGAAAAGCTTCATAACTAGCAGAAAAGTGAACTCCGACGCCATAGTTGGTATACGTTTCCGCGATCCATTGCTCCACCATGGGTGTAATGTCAACTTCTAAGTTTTCCAAACCACTGGAGAAAGTGGGAGTAAAGATAAACGTTTCCTGGGAGGGCGTAACTGCGCTGCTACCTGTATGATAAGAACCACCAGCCAAAAGAGTTCCATTATTATCAGTCCAATAAGCCGTATTAGATGCGCTCATCCAATTTGCGCCGGCATTTCCATTAGTAATGTCCTTGTAGCTCTCTAAATCTAAACCAATGCCCTCTTGCCATGACTGTGAAACAGTCATGAGGGTAAGCTTATAATCTCTTGGAACCGTTTTAGAAGTTTTGGCATTAAACATTCGTAAATAATAATTTACACTTCCGCTCGCAGGAATGGTGCCGGCAGTTCGATCTGCTGAAATATCACTTATAGGAAATTTAATTAAAATTCGTGAAAGTTCTGCCGAACTTGTAGTAACGCGCCCATAAATAGAAAACGTTTCCAGCACATCGGCTTCGCCCATGTTTGCGCCTGTACCGCGGGTTTGTAAATCCGGTCGATAAGCATTAACAATGGTGGTATCAGCGGACGCAGTATATCTTCTAATAGCCATTAACGAATTTTTCCTTTGATATCAGTAGTGGGGTATTTAATTTCGAAAATAGTATTGTTAGGCGCGATTAACATCGTTCCCTCCGGAGATAAATTACTATTAATATTAATAGAGACCCCCGAATATACGGTTCCCGTACGGTTGGTTAACTTTACTTTTATCACGTCTAAGACGCCTTTTACATTTTTCAATTCCTGATACACATCAGTAATATTGAAATGTTCTCCAATATAAAATGCTGTAGAAAACTTATTTTTCAAGGCTATGATACAAGAATCCAATAATGTAAATTTATCTACACCACTTGTTGGCTTCACAACAAAATCAATTCCTATATTGATTACATAAGGATCCAAAATATCAATGGTGTCATTAAGCATTCTATAATGATTAAGCCATGTTTTTAAATTATTTTTAATGGTAGTATTCGTTGTGGCAAGCTTACCAAATTGGTCTTCCGAAATAACATACAAATTTAAATTGCGTTTTAATGAATCAGGATCTTTTTGGACAGAACACCGTTTAATGGAACCAAATTTAGCCGGCAATCTGTAGGCCAAGTTTTCATAATCCGACTGTGTCACCGCTCTATTTTGAGTGGGAAAGGTATCAAAAATTCTTCTTTTTAATTCAGTGCTATTAACGGCGGATGTATCTCCCACAATGGGATCTTCGTTAGTAACTTCTAGGGAACCAATTATTGTTTGTACTGTGCCATCTACCAGTTGATCTCTATTATTAAAATCCATTAAAGGAATTGAAACCTTATTTAATCCGCCGGCGGCTACATTGGAATTAGTCGGATTAGTGACTCGATATACTACCGTTAATGTGGTATTAGAAGGCACAATTCCAAAACTGTCGGTCTTAGATAGGCGCGTGGGGTCAAAGGTGGTATCAGTTACATATGACTTCCCAAAAACTTCCATTGCTACCGATTGGGGATCGGCTACGACCTCTGTTTCACCGGTCTTACCGCTTCCAAATTGTAATGAAACCCCTAGCCTCGTTCGATGTAATACAAACTTTCGAGACACCAAATAAGGTTTAATTACAGAGGGTACATTGTCATTCCTGTAATTGTTATTTGGAATTTCTTTAAAAACAATATCTTGCGAAAGATATTCTACTTCAAAATATTCATTTCCATCTGAATCAATTACAGAAATAATCTCCGAAACGTTTGGTTGGGCTAATTTAACCGATTTAAACCTTTCGTAAACGCCAATAGTCACTTCTTCATTAGAAAAATACCCGGATACTACATTTCCATAGGCTTTAATGGCATAATAAGTAGGTGCGCCAGTAGTAGCATCTACTCTAGCCACCACCACAGGATTTTTAGGTGCGTTAAAATCAACATTTTCAGTTAATACAAAACCTAATCCATTTTGAGAATTAAACCGAGAACCTCTTTTAAGTACAGGAATGTAATTTGTATCTGGGCCGATGGCTGATACCGATGAGGGAACCAATACGTATAAACCAACTTTTCCATATGTGGAGGCTCGTCCAGGATCTTTATATCCCAATATACGACCATGTCTTAAGACATTATTATATTGATAAGCGGTATCTAAAAATGTCTCGTTAACATTATAATCTAGATAAAACGATAACTGGTCGCCAACATAGGCTACTGCATCTAACATTAAAGAACCAAAAGATGCTTCACTAAAATCACGAAAATTATCTGGATAAAAGCGTTCTGCAATTTCCATTAAATCCGCGCGTATACTTGTAAATTCACGGTGAGTATAATCAATAGGAACTATTTTTTTCTGTTCATCTGACATGTAAAATCCTCAATTTTAAATAGTGATTTGTAATAAATCTTTTACATTTATATCCGGTATGGCATATACAATAGTTATTGCTAGTTGGTGACGGTCCGGATTAGAACCTTCAAAAAAAAGCTTTATTATCTGGACCGCCGGCATATAGATTTGTACTTGTTGCCTAATTTTAGAATTTATTTGTGCTTCTACATCTTGTCCATAATTCTCAAATAAGTATGTTTTTAGCCCAACTCCAAAACCGGGGTGCATCACACGCTCACCGGGATTAGTTAAGAGTAACATCTTTAAATTTTGATTAATAAGTTTTTTAATACTCTTTATCATCATAAATCCATCAGCGGAGGATCTATTAAGTGGGAGAGCCACTCCAAATGCATTCATATTTTATACCTCTACATAATTATGCTCTATCATTCTTTTTCACACAATTCTCCAGATTCATTAAACGGGTTACTCCGGCGCATGCGTCTTTTCCACCAAGGTAAGAGTCTTTGTCCGGCGGCAGGTTTAAATCTCTCACGCAATTCTTGTAAAAATAACTTTCCGGGGCGATCATTTTTATCGGATTCGCCGGGAGAAAAATCGCGAGAATTATAATAATTCTTAAATAATCTTTTTATACGACTTTTAGAATTACGTAATAATTGTTGATCCCACTCATCCCAAGTTAAAGTAAACAACGTATACTGAGGGCGATCTTCATAGTTTACCCAGCCGTCTTCGCCGGGCTCGACAATCGGGATCCCTGTGTCCTCATCTACACTAGAAACATAAGAACCTGGTTTGTCACCAATAGTCCCTGTCTTAATATCACCTTTGGCAACAGTAATTTGTCCAATTGATGGCAAAAAAGCAAAATCATTATAAATTGCTATCATGGCTGTAATTTTAGAGAGTGGAAAAATATAACGAGAGGTCAATTGAAAAGTGTTTTCTTGTGTAAGAAGATTAATCAAACATAATAACATTTTGCTATCGCCATCAAAAGGAGCTACCAATCCAATAGGCAAATCTAAAGCATCTATTTCAGAAGTGGCTAATTCATATTTTGTGCCTCCTATTATAATCGAAAACAACAAACCATATCTTACCCCCAACTCTCCTTCTATTCCAACCGCAGCGTCGTCACTATCATACACAATTTCTAAATTGCCAGGATATACATCCGATATTAATAAAGCATTGTCATTAGACTTAATTTGAGTGATGGCGTCTGTTGGGTTCCATTTGGCATCATTGATTTTAATATATTTTTCTATCACAAACGGTTTTTCGGCGTCTGCGCTAGGAGAATAAGGAAACTCCTCTACATCGCCAATCGGTACGATTACTTTGCTAGCAAACGGTGTTAAAACATCATGCGCCAAATCAGTATGAAACTCTCCAGCCATATAATGAAGATTTCCTTCTTCATCTTTAACTGCATGAAAATATCCTGCATATTCATCGCCCTGTTCATACTCAGTCTCAGCATCATTTTTCTCAGAAATATAGAACTCTCCGCCGCCAGTATATAATTCATCCTCTTCTTCATCAGGTAAATCGGCTACTTCTTCAGTGATTTCTTTATTAAGATCTAAATTTATTCCACCTTGGGACAAATTAGTGAAGAGAAAATAATCCAAATTAAACACATCTGGGGTCATTCCTACTAGTTCAAGATTATTAATAAATTTCTTACCCATATATTCTAACTGTTCTATCACTAATTCTTTAAGGACCAGTTTCGCATATTCTTCCGTCTCTTGAACTGCTTCAAGATTTTTCTCAGAGCGATAGTTTTTAAGCGTCTTAAAAATACTTACCGTACCAATACGAGCAGCGCTAGCGCCGGCTATAGCCCCGATGGCTGGGGCGCCTACTGTTGCGGCGGCGGCGGCACCTTCGGCCGCTGCTACCACCATGTCCTCCAATCCTTTTGCCTCGCGCAAATCTTGTCTATCTGGATAATCATATTTTTCTTGCATATTATTAAGGGTATTGCACGCTGCAAGCGCTACAGTCGACGGATCTGTAATATCTCCGTCATCTACTCGACGTGCCCATAGTTGCACTGATTGTTCTAAAAAGGCAAACCAAAATTCTTCATCTTTAAAGGGATTGAAAAATTCCCAAAAAGACTTTTGTGCGTCCTTAAAATCTCTCTCCATTCGTTCAACAATATAAGAAGCATACAATGAACTAAACGTCTCAGGAAACTTAGGATAGAACTTGGTGAAAGTTGTCAATGATTTCATAAAATGAGTGCTAGCATATATTCTAATTGCGGCAGTGATCAAGCCTTGTAAACCAGCAGCCGAGGCTCTTTCTAAAATTCTATTATATGGCTTTTCTACTACACAATCTGGATCTCCCAACAGTCTTTGATCTTCGGCGATATTAGGATATGCTTTGTCAATCATATCGTTAATATCATCAAAATCAATTAGATCGGTTCTAAAGGGTTTACAAGGACTAATTTCAGGAAACATTACATCAATAAATCCCATCCAGCCTTCATTCTTTATAGGCTTGATATAAAGAGGGGGGTTCATATAACTGCCGCCATATTGAATCGGATCTAAATAAACTACTCTATTGTCCTCTTCGCCTCGTTCATATTGCATATTGCTAATTCCCATGATTTGATCATCATTCTTAATATTTCGTGTGCCGCCATCGCCATCGTCTACTTCCGCTTCAAAATATTCAGTACCTGCGGAAGATTCTGTTTGTCCCTCGTCTACCACATATTTAATATCATCCGGCGTTAAACCATCGAAGAGGGCACCATACACAAAAGAAGAAGTATTTTGAGAAACCGTCGTAATGAATTCAGTTGATACAAAAGACATAATCTCATCATGTGCTGTTTTTACTGTTGCGTTCGAAATGCTTCCGCCTCTTTCGTTTATTATCTCTTTTAACAAAAGCACTTGTGGCATATAATTCTGCTTGGTAACAAATGCTTCTAAAAATGTTGTATAATTTGTGGTGTCTAACTCACTTAATGTATCATCAACTCCCAAAAACTCAAACTCTCTATTCAAGATAATATCTTCGGTGGAGTCCGACTTTTCCTCATCGGCATCGCTTGTATAGATGGCACCTATTGACGGTGCGGCAGCCGTATTTAATTTATTAGTTAACATAATGCGAGCGTTATCGCTAAACCTATTGACATATATACTTCCGGATTCATAAGTATCTGATAAATACATTCCTAGATCAAACCCATAGCTAAAGGCCACATCTCTACCACCAGAATTGTCCACAAACGACAACGTTACGTCGGGCTCTGCTTTGCGTGGTTCCCGGGTAAATACAACTTTCTCGTTTTCTATGTCTATCGTGCGTGCTACATTATACCCCATATCGGGTAACATTAAGAGATGTTGGGGACTCCCGCGGAAGCTAGAAATGCCAAACTCATCAAATCCCTTGCGGAATATTTCCTCTCCCTCGGTATCGTTACTTGATGCAAACGAAATCCCAACACTAGCCATAGCAACAAGATAATCTTCAAGCCAGCCTGCGACACGTAAAGGATATGCGCCTTTCTGTTTCTTAACTTTGGCGAATTTGCCCATATCGCCATCAGAGCCATCGCCTTCGTCATTATTATCATCATCCAAATTTACATAAAAATCAACATATCGTCTGTTTTGGAAGAATGCTTTTCGTTGATGAGCCGTATAGGGATTGCCCATCGTATCGCTTAGCACCATATTGATAAAGCCCCAATTTGCTTCGCCTGGTCCATTTCCTAGCATGTCGTAGGAAAAGTCCATTTTTAATTGTTCTAAGCCGTATCCCAACGCAGCACTAGTAGCGTTCGCAGCTTCCTCGGATTCGTATGGTACGAGCCCATCATCACAACCGGGCGTTGACATAATAGGGGGCATATTATCAGCTAAATAATCAGGTATACCGCCCTGTAATACATTGGATAGTTGTTCCAAATCACCGAGTGATCGATCCTGCATATTATCAAACATTTTATCACATTGTTCTTTTGTTGCCCGGCCGGATAAAAGCTCACACCTTAACTCTTGAAAATTTTCTAATTGTTCAGGGGTCGCACACAATGTGGGGTTAGCCGGCATTGTATCACTCTCGGGGAGAGTCTCAATAAAGTCCTTCATCTGAGCTTTAAATTCAACCGGCATTAAATTGCCCATATTTCTAAAGAGAGACCCAACTTTGGTTTTGTTACTCAAAGCGTCTTGATAATCAGGATATTCAAATTCTACAATCTCACTAACGATAGTTAAAAAGTCATTTGAAGGATCCCCAAGAAATGCCGACATTAATTCATTTCTAGTGGTAGCTGCTGAAATGTCTTCCGCAAAACTTAGGGTTTGATCTGTATCCGCCAACGCAGCGCCTCCCACACCGAGACTGGATACCATATCAACAATCGTATTGTCTATTTGTTCTTGATCTGCATCCTCGCCACAGATAGATTCCCGTATTACATCAGAGAAGGTAGTTCGACCGGTTGCCATGGCAGGCAATGCTGCAGCTAAATCTCCTACTGTTTCTAAAGCCTTGCAAATGGCATTGCCTATTAATTCACAAATCTTAATCATCAATTTAAGAAGAATTGATAAAATTAACTTTTGAATTTCTAATTTAATTATATTCCATAATGCCTTCCATAAGTCAGCTAAACTTGAAAACCATTCCGCGGGATTCCACAAACGAGGAAGAACAATTTCTTGTTGGTCGCGACAAAAAGGCAATTCAATACTATGAAGAAAGTCCATCAAATCGGGACGCACGGGAGGTGTCGGGCACCTCATTAGAGCAATTACATTGGCGATAATTTGGGCGCCCGGGAATTTGTTTAACATGTCTGCTAATCCCAATAAATTATCCCCATAAAGTTCCAAGAGAGAAAGAATATAGGCTTCCATAATAATGGATGAATCTAGTGTTTGTTCTGCGCGCTTTGCTTGTTGATCTTTTTCTTCTTGTTGTCGGTCTTGATGGGTAGCGAGAGGAGGTTCCATCGCCGCGTCGGCGGCTTGCTCAGGTGATAGTGTTTTATCTGTTGGTTGAGTTTCGGAATTCGCATTCTTTTCTTTTTCTATCGCTTCTGGATCTTGCCATGGTTTTAGCCAATCCTTAATGGGAGGATCAAATGTTCCCACCGTGGCAGCATCTGATAGCTCATCGCCTGTTTCATCTTGGCTTCCCACTGCACCTGGATCTTTAGACTGAAAAACTTTACCACTCTCTAAGTTTTTCTGTACGAGAGCGTCTAATTCTGCTTGTTTGTCGGGGGGCAATCCTATGAAAAGATCCCCAAAATATTCTAAAGACATCGCCTGGAGTGCGGCCTTTAACATTTTTCCTAGTGCTTTTTCTAAAGATAGTCCCTTAAAGAGGCACTTAACTCCCTCCAAAACTAAATCTAATAATCCACATAATTTTATAGGGTCAAACGTTTGTTTCCACAACAATTTAATGGGATAACCATAAGCAATCAAAAGAATAGGGTATAAAATTGCACAAGGGCTATCTTCATCGAAAATTTCGTCATACATCTGCTGTTTAGCATAAGCGCCTATGGGGGTCGTCGGAGAAATTATGTTGCCTTCTTCATCATATTTAGGATCATATACTAATCCCATTTTAACTTCGAGTTCGGCTAGTTCCTCAAGGTCGGCAACACATAAATTTTTATGAAAACGATGAGCGATGGCGTCTCCAATGCCAAAAACATCATCAAGAATATCTTGGCCCAGTTGTTTCCCTTCTTTGGCTAAAGCACCAGCTATACAACTTCCCGCGCTATTAACAGGATCAGTATTCGAATAAGCAGCATTTACCGAAGAATAAATTTTCGGATATGTGTATTCTTCTACAAACTCTAGCCATGGTTTAGGCTCTCGTGCTTGTATATCGCTGTCTATATTATCTAATTGAGCAAAATATGCAAGCGCGGTTTTATCTTTCCACGCTGACTTACTCAAGAGTGGTTTGAGCTTCTTAGTAAAAATAATAGGCTTCTCTTTACAATCTACAGTATAGATGGCTAATTTCTTTAACTCATATTCTTTACTAAATTTAAATTCTAATTTTAGAACCTTATCTTTTCCAATAGCTTTAAAAGGGTTTCCTACACCGGGTATATCGTATCCCTTTTGTCTTAAAAACTCATCTAATTGGGGCAATAAATCGGAGGTTATGCTATTGTTACGAAATCCTAGATCTCCATAATCACCCAAATTAAACACAGCCCCTGAATCAAGGAAATATAGGTTTCCTCCATCGACGCCCCTATAAACCTTCAAGTGTCTACTATATAGATTTAATGTTTTACGAAGATGAATCAACTTTATTTCTAAGTCTGCTGGCTCATATGTAACTTCTGTTTCGCTTCCCTCGTCTTCTTCTTCCTCATCATCAGATGCATCTTCAAGTGCATTTAAATCATCAAACGGCACAGAATAAAGTAACTTTAATCGAGATTTAGGACGCGGATCTAAATCATATTCAGTATATTCAATTACGCTTTTAATGGCTAACATAGAACTATCGGAATCATCTTTATTGTAATAATCTAATAGCGCTTCGATAGCCTCGGTCACATATTCTTCAAATCTTTCTCCAATTGCACTCTCTGCTTTTTCAGAACTTAAAGGTGTGACTATATCTTCTTCCAATAAAGTTTCATCAATCGTCGTTGTGTGTTTGCTGCGAAGTGTTATTTGATAATAGCAACTCCTTTCGTTCAGAAAAGGTTCATATCGAGTACGTGTCAGCCAATTAGGGATGATAGCAGCAGGATTTTTTAAACAACTTGGACAGTTTTTCGCTTCTGGTATATCAAGTACATCATCGCATACATCGATGAGACCATTACCATCTTTATCTTGGAATTTCAAAAATTTTGATTCGGCCATTTTATTCTCTTATTTTAAATAATTACGTTGAAAACACATTTCTACTAGCAATATATTTATAACCATATGGTTTTAAATAGTTAACTTCCCACATCATTTTTTTAGCTCTATTGTTCCATAAAGGATTAAGCATCTTAGTACATATCGTTATAATATTTTTGGCAGTATATGCTCCAATTGGTGCTAACGCGGCATTGCTTGCCGGTGAAGTTGCGGCGCCGGCGCATGCGGCGCCCACAATAGCATTAAACGTCATCTGCTCAATAACAAAACTATAAAGCGCTGACCACATATCGTCCAAAATGTGACTCAATTCTATCAAAGAATCCGCTGTTAATTCTCCCATCGCTATACCTTGCAAGTTGGGAACATTTTCTATGGAGGGAAGTCCGGTCATTTCAAATTTCTTAGTCTTGCTAGAGCCATCATAATTACCAGCAATTAATTCTATTGGAGGCGCGCCAACGCCTAGCTTACCGCCGCGAGAGTTTGTTTCTCCTTTCATGCCATATCCTCTAAAGCCATCGCCTTTTCCCGTAACTATTTTAACCCCTTCTCGCCCAATCACTCTTACCGCATCAGCTTTAATCCCAATACCCGATAAGCCCCAGGTGCCTCCGACCTCGTCGCCTTGTTTAGTGATTTTGGATGCGGTAGCCCCATCAACAATACCAAAATATTCGTCTATTTTGGTTGCTTGGCTTAAATAAATACGTGCAGCATCCGCTGAAAAACAATTATTCACATGTGTACCAGGATCTTGGGGCTTGGATGCCATTCTTCCCACTACAATGTCAATACGATTGCAGCGTTGGGCGCCCTTTGAGCCGAATCCGCTGCCAACGCCGTCAGGACGATCAGTACCAAAAGTAATATACGCATTTTTCCTTTTTATTACTTTCTCATTTCTAGCACGAATATAATGCATCTTAGGCTCTGGTACATCCGTTCCGAGTGGTCCATCGGTTATTTGATTAACAATCTGACCATCTTTGAGTCTTTGTTCCATGGTATATTGATCATTTCTCCACCCGGACTTGGACATGTCCTGCGGAGTAAAAATGTTTTTTCCAATTTTATCTTCAGTGGGCATTATTCTTTTCCTTTTCTCTATTCATTATGTTTTCTTTATAGCGACTACCCAGACACTGTTGATATATCTGTCTCTGCATCCGAATCTGCTTCCGGTTGTTTTGAAGGATCGGAAGTAGTGGTTACGGCTGGTGGTGTGCTTGGGATGGGGCATCGCTGTAATGTCTTTATATACGTCAGTGGATCAACCACATTACCGTTAACCCGCAATTCAAAATGCAAGTGGGGACCGGTCGTACATTTACCAGTATTGCCCGACAAACCTACCATCTGACCCGCTATAACATTAGAATTTGGTTCAACATCAATTCTTGACATATGAAACGACTTTGTTTCATATGTGTTGCCATCTGTGGAAGTATGTTCAACTACTAACATATTGCCTCCACAGCCGTCGTACGCACTCGCTGTAACCATACCATCGGCTGTAGCATATACGGGTGTTCCCGTCTTAGCGCGCAAATCTACTCCTTTGTGCATGCGTCCGCCGCTCACCTGTTTTCCATCTTTATAAACAGGTTTTCGGTAACCCATGGGACTATTAACCTTGGACGGCGACTGAAGGGGGTGAATAAGGAAAAATGCTCCACTCGAACACGCTAGCGAATCTAGCTGATAAGATTTAAGACCAGAATCATCGGGTTGCATAAAATCTTGGATAGTTTGTTTCATCATCCCCAAAACATTAAAATTGAATCGATCTTTGGGGGATATTAACTCTGATATTTTTTGACAAGCATATGCCTGATCAGCAGGCGGACCTACCGTATCGAGACCTACAATTTCTCCATATAGTAAATTATAGGTTCCGTTTGAAAATTGATTTAATCTAACTTTAATAATGTCTCCTACCCCAATTTTTAATTGGGATGTTTCTACTGTAGACAGAAAAATAGTATACAATGAAATAATCTTTGCGGCGCCTTCCGGATTATCGGCAAACGCTATACTACATGGATCGGGTAGAAAATTGTGAGGAGAATTGAGATCATCTATTCGCGCTCTAACAATAAATTTTGAAACGTGCTCTGGGCGCGGGACAGTCTTGGTGTCGCCTGTAACCTTATCTATAATTGTTTCAAATAAAGTAAGCAATTGCTTAAGCACCTTAGAGGGAGTGAAAGAACTCGCCACCGCTTCTGCCAAGCTCACTGGTTCTGTTAAAACAACTGCATTAAAAACGGTCGTGTTTCCGTAAGCGTTATAATCAATACTTCCTCTTACGGCGTGTCCATATAAATCTACACATTGGCCTGTCGTAGAGAAGTCTGATGCATCATAGATAGTCATTAGGTCGATGCTCCTCCATATTCCGGACATTGTTTCGCGCAGGCATTAGCGGTAGCCAACTTAACATGATATTCGTTCACCCAATACGACGTTCCATTATATCTTTTGGCGACTGGGGCCCAATCTTCATTTTTGATATCTTCGACAATCTTTGTCTGTCCTGAGAACCATGATTTAATTAGGCTATTAGAAATTTCCGCGGAATTAGCTTTAAATAATTCATAGGCAGTGTTAGGATCAGATTCTATTTTTAATAAATGATGTCCCATTACCTGAAATGATCCGAAAGATGTGGCTTTTACTGCCGAACGGGGATCTTTCTTCATAGCGGTTTCGAAAGCGGTCACGTTAGTTTCAGATTTGATTTTAGAAGCACCATTTCCACTATTAGTAAAAGGCATTGACTTAGAAGAATACTCATTAAATTTATGAGGTTCAAAACGCAATACCTTAGTTCGGGAACCAGATTCCACAGCACGAAAGGCAGCCATCGTCCAAGGGGGTATACCGATCTCCGCGGCCAATTTTATAATAGTGTCGGCATCTTTGCAAACGGAACGGCAGTAACCTTCATATTTCTCCGGATTGGGATAAGGTTGTCCTAGGACACCTCCTAACATGTGGACAAATTGATTGGCTGCTGCAGCAAAATTAAATTTATCTTTTGGATTAATTAATTCGGATATTTTTTGACAAGCGGCCGGGTTGATGGCGACTGGTGCCGAATCAGAAAGCCCCATTAATTGCCCGTATTGAAGATTATAAGTTCCATCTTCATTTTCTCCTAAACGTACATTAACAACATCACCTACTTTAAGGGCGATGCCGGCATTATTGTCACTAGACACAAAAAGCGTATGCAGCGTTATTATCTTGGCGGCTGCTTCAGGATTATCCGCAAATTCTATGCTACACGGATCGGGAATAAAATTGTGTGGAGAATTCTCGGCATCTATTCGACCTCGAAAAATAAATTTATCACCAGTTTCGGAATTTCCAAATAAAGAAAAAAGCTTTTTAAGTACCATGGCTGGCTTAAAAACACTTATAAGCGCCTCATCGAGTCTTACCGGCTCTGTCAAAACTATAGCTTTAAACACTGTGGTGTTAGCATATGAATTATATCCCAAACTATCTCTAATAAAATGATAGTATAAATCTATAGCCTGATCTGGCGTGGCAAACGTTGATTCATCAAAAAGACCCATTAACTTTTCTCCCTTTATCCATATAATTGTACCGCCTTATCAAAATTGCCTCCTTTGGATGCCATTTTGCTAGTATTTTTTATTCTTTCTTTTTTATCGCCTGGGCTCAACCATTTTAAAGTATGTAATTTGGCCCAGTCAATACCATTTGTTACGGATGCAAATGCCAGCTTTCTACCGTTTTCATCGGTCCCAGTGCGACCTTGTATTTTCGAGGCTACAAACCTTATACCAGCTTCTTCATTTTCAAAAGCAGCAAACCATCTAATTTTTTCTCGTCTGTCACCAGTTCCGCCGGCACCTTCAGTCGAAGGAACCGAACATTTAATCCCGCTGCCCCAGCCGCCTTTGAGATCGGTCATTACTCCATAATGATTATAATTAAACCCTCCTAGGCTACTACCCGATGGCTGTTCAGTGATAGCTAACGCTATAACACTCAATGCCAAACTTCTATTAGATATAACACTCTTTACTTTTTGAGCAAATTCATGTTGAGAAATTTTAGTCCACTGCCGCATACCATCGGGACAAGGGGGGTACTCAGCCCTAGGCTGGCTACTATCATTATAGGAACCCAAAGTAGAAATAGCGGTCTGGACTAATGCTGAAAATGTAAATTTATCCTGCGGGGATATGAGTTCAGATATTTTTTGACAACTTTGTGCTGCTCCCGATGCGACGGCACTATCTAGTCCTACCAATTCGCCTTGTTGTAAATTTCCATTTCTCAATCTTATCCAAACAGTGTCTCCCACTTTTATGGCTCCTTGTATTGCGTGTTCTTCTGATGATACCACTAACGTATGCAGAGCAATTATTTTGGCTGCAGCTTCGGGGTTATCGGCAAACGCTATACTACAAGGGTCAGGAATAAAGCTATGAGGAGAATTCTTTTCATCGATGCGCGCATAAAAGATAAATTTACCAGCAGTGCGCTGAGAAAGTGATTTAAATAAATACGCGGCCACCTTAGAAGCTTTAGAATTGGAAAACACACTTGCTACTGCATCATCAATTTTAGTTGGTTCTGTCAAAACTACCATACTATACACTGTTTTATTCTTACCAATGCTGTTAAATTTTAAAGATTTACGAATCCCTCTAAAAAATAAATCTATGGCCGCGGTCTTCTCAGCTACTTCGGTGGCGTCAATTATTTCTTCACTGCTCATCAACTGCTCCTCCTTGAATTATATCAAAAAGGCTATTTTTATCATCGTCGGATAGATCAATACCTTTTGTAGTTTGTTTTTGTCTTAGCCCAATTAATTTTACAAGCTGTTCGTTGGATCTCTGTAGGGATTCAACATGCTTCGCTGCGACAGGGCTCAGGTATTTGTTTTGTGTTGGATCGGTAGCGATTTGATTGGCTACTTCATTTAGAAATTCTCTCGCAGCTTTTCTGTCACTACGAATATTTCCTAATGCTTCTTCAATTAAAGATTCTAAATCCCGTTT
>Ga0310121_10002812_pt1 | contig 16293 bp, 18 predicted proteins | sample CB27_Tmax_986_MG_FD_203504 | JGI IMG/M metagenome (GOLD analysis project Ga0310121, IMG submission 203504) | Marine microbial communities from Western Arctic Ocean, Canada - CB27_Tmax_986 | ecosystem: Environmental > Aquatic > Marine > Oceanic | place: Canada: Western Arctic Ocean | collected...
GATCCAGCACCTTACGCAGCGTTACATTCAGGGACCGGATACCACCACCTACGGGAGTGGTCAGTGGCCCTTTGATTCCCACCTTGAAGTCTTGAAGGGCCTGGAAGGTTTCCTTTGGAAGCCACTCGCCAGTGATACCATTCGCTTTTTCACCCGCAAATACCTCCATCCAGTGGATTGCCCGTTGATCGCCATATGCCTTTTGGATTGAGGCATCAGCCACATCACGCGTCGCCCTCCAGATGTCTGGCCCGATCCCATCACCTTCAATGAACGGAATGATCGGCCAGTTGGGTACCTTCAGGCTTCCTTCTTCTACTGTGATGGGATCCCCACTATCAGGAATCCGCGTATGTTTATATAGACTCATCACGACCATTCACTTGAGAATCAACTGGAGCAGGTCCACCCACGGATGTCCCTCGATAAAGCCTTCAAACCTAGCCGACGCCTGAGCAGTAGGGCAAGCCGATGCACCTACGGTGAAGGGGATTTCGAGTACATGGCTTTTCCGATTGGGTGGGAATCCCTCGAGGCCACAGTCACAAGACTTAGAGTGCGCTTCCAGCATCCCCTCCTGTAACTGTTCTCCCCTTTTCCCGAAGGTGTAGAAAAGCGATGCCAGACTGGGACATCTCAACCTGGATCCCACCATCGAGCATCGCCGATGTGGCGGCCTCGTATCCGAGCAGGCGGGAATTGTCACTGGAGCAGGACTGCCGCTGACCCTGGGGTGACTTGCGCGCCCTCAGAAGGGCCGGATACACTTTAGTTGCAACTGGTTCTCAATCTCATTAACCTGTTCGTGAGTGCAGATCTTGGACTAATTAGCTCTTGGCGGCCCCTGCGCGAAACTCGTCAAGAACGATCGCTCACTATGTGGACTATCATGAAGAGCCCCGAGAAGATCAGCCCACCACCCCTACTCTCTAGGATTCCCTTCAAGTTTGAGGTTCTACCTCTTCTGATTGCACTCCCCATGCTTGCTACAGGATGCCAGGAAGGACCGGAGGAAGTGGTGAACGTATACAGTCACCGTCACTACGATGCAGACCAGCTTCTGTTCGACCGGTTCTCCGAACTCACGGGAATCGAAGTTCGGGTGGTGACAGCTTCGGCAGACGAGTTGATCACCCGGCTGGAGCGAGAAGGAGATGTGTCACCTGCGGACGTCCTGATCACCGTCGATGCCGGACGGCTTCACCGAGCTAAAGAACTCGAACTCCTTCGACCGGTAAGGTCCCCCGTGCTCTCAGAAGCGATTCCCGATCATCTCCGTGATCCAGAAGGATACTGGTTCGGTCTAACTCAACGGGCCAGGGTCCTTGCGTATGCCCGGGACCATGTAACTCCGATGGAGTTGTCGACCTACGAGGATCTTGCTAGCCCGCAATGGAAGGGACGAGTGCTAGTGCGCAGCTCCGAGAACATCTACAACCTTTCGCTTCTCGCGTCGATGATTGCCGTAAATGGCTCCAACCACGCTGAGGGGTGGGCTGAGGGAATCGTCGCGAACCTCGCCAGACCCCCTCAAGGAAACGACACCGACCAGATCATGGATGTGGCAGCGGGCGTTGGTGATGTCGCACTAGTCAACACCTACTACGTGGGTCGACTCCTGAACGACCAAGACGCGGCAGCGCGGGATCTTGCCTCTCGGGTAGGAGTCTTCTTCCCGAATCAAGACGACCGGGGAACACACGTGAACGTCAGTGGGGCTGGTGTCACTGCTCACGCGCCAAACCCTGATAACGCGGTTCGATTGATCGAGTTCCTGGTCGGTACGGAAGCGCAGCGCGTGTTCGCAGAGACCATCTTCGAGTACCCGGTGCGTGTCGACGTACCATGGGCTACGACCCTACGCGAATGGGGCGAGTTTCGGGCGGACACGTTGAACCTCCGACGCCTCGGCGAACTCAACACCGAAGCTGTGATGATCTTCGACCGGGCCGGATGGCGGTAGGCACTGCGACTGACTCAGTCGCCGATCGGATCCGGGCGATCCTGGGGTCTTCGGGGCCCAGGGCCATCTCTCTCACACCCTGGACAGCCTCAACCCTTGCGGTAGTTGCTCTCCTACTATTCCCCCTGATGTCGATCTTCGTTGGGGTGTTCGGACCACCAAGCGAAACCTGGCAACACCTCGCATCGACAGTGCTCCTGGACTACGTCTGGCACTCTTTGCTCCTTGTAGTGGGAATCGGTTCCCTGACTCTAGTCATTGGGATTTCGACAGCTTGGTTCGTCACAACCTGTGAGTTCCCGGGACGCCGTCTCTTCGAGTGGGGCCTCATTCTGCCCCTCTCTATCCCCACCTACATCATGGCTTACACGTACGCGGCGCTTTTCGGACACACGGGCCCGATTCAGACCGTTTTGCAGGTCACTCTCGATCCGGCTACGACTGCGGGACTCCGCACTGGTCTGATGTCGCTTCCTGGAGCTGGAGTGATTTTGGCACTGGCCCTCTATCCTTACGTGTATTTGATCACGAGGACCTCCTTCATGAGACAGTCCGGGAGCATTTTGGAGACCTCTAAGATTCTTGGTAAATCGTCCTGGCATACCTTCTGGAGAGTCGCTCTCCCGATGGCCCGGCCGGCTTTGATCGCAGGCGTCACCTTGGTCCTCATGGAGGTTCTGAACGAGTATGGCGCCGTCCGCTACTTCGGTGTCACGACCTTCACTACGGGAATCTTCAGGGCATGGTTCTCTCTCGGAGATCCGGCGGCGGCGATCAGACTCTCTGGCTGCCTCCTTCTCTTTGTCTTCTTTCTGATCCTCCTAGAAAGAGTACAGCGGGGGCGCGCTCGTTTCGACGGCGGAACCGCTCGACACCGCCCTATCGTTCGCTTTGATCTACGGGGATGGTGGCGCTGGGCAGCGGCGATCGCCTGTGGGCTCCCGGTCGTCTTCGGGTTCATCCTGCCTGTGGCACAGCTTCTCATGTGGGGAATCCAGGTGGCCCCGGAAGCGGTGAACCGCCAGTTCCTACTTCTGACACTAAATTCCTTCGTCTTGGCACTCGTGGCGGCCATCATCACCGTTGCGGCAGGCCTTCTCATCGTATACTCGGTCCGGCTGTCGCCGACGACGACACTCAAATTGGCAGCAAGAGCCTCTTCGCTCGGGTATTCGATCCCCGGAGCGGTGATCGCCGTTGGGATTCTCATCCCCTTCATCTGGGTAGACCGGCGGCTCCTAGCTATCTTTCGAGAGGCCTCAGGGGCTTCCGTGGGACTGATCCTCACCGGCACGGTAGCTGCACTCCTCTTCGCTTACGTTGTTCGGTTCCTCGCCGTGGCGCTAAACCCACTCGATTCCGGATTCGAGAGAACCTGTGGGAATCTGGACGAAACCTCTCGGTCTCTCGGAGTGCCACCGCTAAAGACCCTCCTGAAGGTCGATGTCCCGCTCCTCCGGGGCACACTGCTGTCGGCAGGACTTCTCGTCTTTGTCGACATTTTGAAGGAGCTTCCTCTGGCGCTGATCCTCCGTCCGTTCAACTTCAACACCCTCGCCACCCGCGCCTTCCAGCTCGCGATGGATGAACAGGTGGCCCGCTCGGCGCTCCCTGCCCTACTGATCATTGTGACCGGGATGATCCCAGTCATCCTCCTCTCGCGACTCATTGGACAGCACTCCGAGTACGGATCCGATGCGCACCCCTCCCGGATGGCGGAGATCCACACCACCACGACTGCACAGGGCTAACCTCAGTGGATGAGACTACTACCCCCTGCGAAAGGGGATCCTCCAGAATTTTGTTCGAGCGGTCGGACGAGGGAACTCGCTCGGCTGGGAACTCCACAAGACTACGGAGTTTGCTCGTTCGCAAACCAAGGAACCAGCGGGGATCGCCGACGTATCGTTGATCGGCCAACCAACGGAACTCTTGACCAGGAGCATGACCCGGATCATGCTGTCTATATGAGCCAGCCGTCGACCCTCAATCTTTATGAACTCCTCTTCCAGGCTGCAGTCTCACAGTTCAGGGAACGGGGGTACCGAGGTACTTCAATATCTAAGATTACACAGGAGGTGGGAGTAGCTAAGGGAACTTTTTTCAACTACTTCCCAACGAAATACCACGTCCTTGCAGAAGCGTTTCACCGAATAGTGGAAGAGGCGATCAGCCTGGTCGGAGACCGTGGCCTCACCGGCACGGATGCGATTCTCAGCTTCTGCCAGGCTCTCGCCGACGACCTGTCAAAGGATCGGGTTCTTGCCGAGACGCTGATGATGCAACTCTCGGCGCTTCCCACTCCTCCGAGCGTCCCACAGGGTCTGATCAGGGACGAGGAGCGAGTTCGTAGCTGGGTGGAGGCACGACTCACTGAGACGCTCCCCGTATCGGTCCCCCTCGTTGAGGCCGATTTTGGGCTCCTTGCCTTTCTGGTGACCTGGGCGTTTCGAGGGACTGTGGATGAGTGGATCCGAGGTGAGGCCGCGGAGGAAGCCCTACAAGCTTTGGTTCGAGAGAGGATCGGCTTTCTCCTTGAATCCGCCGGGTTGCGGGCACAACACCCCCTGCACGGAGCGGTGTGATGATCCGGCGTACAACCGTCCTCTTGGTAGCAACTTTGATGGGATGCTCGAGGTCAGAGCCTGAACATCCCTGGCTCGATCTCGGAGAGGACTCTCCCCATCAGATCGTGGAGTTCTCTGGGACCGACGCTGGTCAAATCGTGATCGCCATGGATCCCGCAATCACTCGGGAGGAAGCGATGGAATTGGGACGGATCATCCAATCCCAGGCTCCCTCAGGGGCCACCGTGAACGCGCGGCTATACAATGAAGAGACGACAGCTCGGGGCTGGAGAACGGCCGCCGCCGAAATGCGAGTGGAGCATCTTTTAGTCCTTGTAAGTATTAGTCCAACGACCGAGTTGGAAGAAGTTCGCTGGGTGCCGCCTGAAGAGGCAGGCGGTTCACCGTAGCCTGACCCCTTCCCCATGTGGGATCACCGGAGCATTACGAGATCCAACCTCTCATCCTCTCCTTGACCACCGTGATTGGAATGCCATCCCGGGCAAGGATCGGAAACCAGCCTTTCTGCGGTAAGGAGTACTCATGCTGATGCATGTCACTGCAGCAGTCGTCATCATTGAGTTCCTGACCTTGAGAGGGCAATGACCCGCCGACCCCGTCCATGTCGCTCCTGTGGATACCCTCGGGTCCAAAGCCGAGAGGTCCAGCACAACCTTATGGCACCGCCTCCGCAATGCCTAAACCCATTGCACCCCAAACGGCCATTATGCCCCAACTGTGGGAGCACGCGCATCCACAGGCTGCTCAGCGGGGGTCACATGCTATGTGAGGAAAAAGGGTGTATAACCAACTTCGACCCCATGAAATAACTCAAGACACCAGCACCTCCGCTCTTGTTTTATTTGGGATATTCGTCTTATCTTCAATCTTCGGTATTTATTCGGTTATTTGAAGAATAGCCCGTACCCATCGTCTCTTCGATCCTGACCGGTCGTGTCCACCCTTTCCTCCCGCACGTCTCTTTGTCTTTGGCTCCCAACTTTCGAGCTTCGGCTCGAACTGGTCCGGACTCCAGAGTTGGATACGACCTCAGTTGCACTCTTGACTCCGGGCGACCTGAGAGAACGCAGAGAGATCTGGCAGGTTTCAGAGCGGGCAGCCCAGGCGGGTGTTCGTCCAGGTATGCAAGTGCCACGGGCTGTCTCCCTCTGCCCTTCCCTGACTCTACTGGAACCCGATCCCACGCATTACGGAGTTGCCACACAGGAGGTCCTGGGTATCCTCGAAACTGTGAGCCCGGTCGTACAGACTGTGGAGCAGCAAGGGGTTTTCCATGTGGGTATGGATGGGCTAGGACGCCTCTACGGATCCCCTCAAACCCAGGTGGATCGGGTTCTTCACACTATTCTGGAGGTCCTTCCACGCTCCCTCGTAGCAGCCATTCGGGTAGGGAGGGCCCCAGGACTCTTCGGAGCATGGGTCGCTGCCACCTCAGCTCGCCCGGGAAGTCCTGTGCTGGTGGAAGAGAGTGAATTGAATCGTTTTCTGGCTCCTCACCCGATCTCAGTCCTTCCGATCCCAGAGGAGATGCCCAAGGAAATGCTGGAACGGTTAGAACGGCTGGACATATGCACGCTGGGAGCTCTGGGGAAGCTTCCAGCCTCGGATCTCATACGTCACTTCGGCTCTGCTGGCCGAGAAGCTCGGGCTCTGGCTCTCGGAGAGCGCATCGATCCGGTGCGTCCCCTACACCACCCTCGGCCTATCCGAGTTTCTTTGGACTTCCCCTCACCGATGGGTGAGCGTGAAGCACTTCACAGAGGCCTGGATCGGCTTCTGGAGAGAGGGCTGAATCGGCCAGAGCGGCAGGACCGAAATATCCGAGGAATCCGAGCCGGGGGGTATCTAGAAGAAGGGGGTTCCTGGGAAGTAGAGATCATCCTTCGAAAACCTTCGGCACGGCACGAGAGCCTGGCCTTCCCCCTGCGCAGCAGAGTGGCTCTCTCCCCTCCCCTTCGATCGGTTAAATCCCTGTTCATCGAATTCTTCGACTTCGGAGCCCCTGCAGTTCAGAACGACCTCTTCCAACGAACCGAAGCGGGGGGCCGAGCTACAGAAGACGGTTCCCTGGCTACAGGCCGGATCTCCAGGCCTCTAAAGGAAGCAGTACAGGAACTCACTCTGAAGCTGGGCTACTCTCCTCTGTGTCGGGTTGTGGAAGTGGAACCCTGGTCCCGGATTCCGGAGCGGCGTCATGCTCTACTAGCACTGGAACCCTGAGGTTCGAGGAAATCTATACACAAGTCTGGTGGGCATCGATGAAGTCCGAACCGAACCCCAACATCCGCCTGAAAACTTTGGGTTTCCCTTTCCCTGTCCATGTCCGGATGGATCGGGAGAGATATCCTGTAGAGGTTCGTCACTCAGGCCGGTTTGGAAGCGGACAGCAGCGTAGCGGCGGAAAAGTGATCTCCATCCACGAAATCTGGAGAATAGACGACGAGTGGTGGCGGCAGCCTATCTCACGCCTTTATTACCAAGTCATTTTGGAAAACGGGAAGATGATGACGCTTTACCAAGACCTCACTAGCGGAAGCTGGTACGCACAATGATGGTCCGACTGACCGTCCGATACCCACCCTCATGCGCGCACGATATCCATGAACTCGCACCGAGAGTTCACCTCAAGCTTCCCGCAGATGTTCGTGAGATGCATCGTCACAGTTCGCAGCGAGACCCCGAGTCCCTTCGCGATCACCTTGCTCGAATGGCGGGCAGCCACAAGCCGTGAAATCTCACTACTCTGCACTTCCGGACCCCGTTTCAGGCTTGTGGGTAACCCCGAAAGCGAATCCCCGACCGCTTGAGACTCCCAGGCCGCCACAAGCCCGGCTCACTTAACCGTGGCAGCTCTGACTCGGGACCCACAATGCCGACCGATCTGCTCTCCCGACACTGCCAGCCACTTCCGGGGGGCATCACTCCGAAATCACCCTCACTTGGGGTAGCGCAACCGTGAGGGTCTGGACCCACTCGATCAAAGGACTTTTCGAGAACAACTTCATCCTAGCATCTTGCCTCGACTCCCACGCCTGATTCATCCTGGTCGGACTTGAATCTGATGGAGAGACCTCTCCGGATCGCGTTTCTCAACTCTTGGAAACCGAGCGCCTTTGATGGCTCAGGAACAGCCGTGGGAATCTCTAGCCTGACGCTCGCGCTTCGGCACCTCGGACACGAAGTAGATCTCATACAACCTTCGCGTGGCGCCGGGGCCCTCCCCTGGCGACTCACCTTCAACCTAAAGCTTCCAGGTCTCCTGCGATCCAGAGCCTCGTATGACCTCGTGGCGGGATTCGATTTGGACGGATTCCGCTGGGCATCTGCCGCTGATCGAAGGTCTCCCTACATTGTCTGTCTCAAGGGAATAGCGGCGGACGAGGCGCGTTTCTCTCGGTCTGCCTACGAGCACCTGCGGCTTTCTCTGTTGGGCTGGTTGGAACGTGGAAACGCACTCGGCGCCGACCTCGTGCTCGTTCCGAGTCAGTACTCGGCGGACGTGGCACGCGAACGCTACCACGTTTCCGACGATCTTCTCCGGGTGGTTCCCGAGGCGGTTGACCTCCGTCCATGGAAAGAGATGCAAGCCGCGAAAAGGGCAGTGCTATCCACCGCGAATACAGTCGGACGCCCCACCATACTCTCCGTGGCCCAGCAGTACCCTCGCAAGGATACCGAAACGCTCCTGCGCTCAATGCAGGCAGTCCTCAAAGAGCATTCAGATGCACTCCTCATTATCATTGGGGGAGGCCCAGAGCTACCACGACTGAGGAAGCTTTCCAGGAGACTCGACCTAGACCGAGCGGTCATCTTCCGTGGTTCGATCAGCACGGATGACGAAGTCCGGGAAGCGTTCTTTGATGCCCACGTCTTCTGCCTTCCCTCTCGACAGGAGGGATTTGGGATCGTTTTCCTGGAGGCCATGGCCACAGGACTCCCAATCGTCGCGGTCCGAGCTGGGGGCCGTCCCCGAGATCGTGGATCACGAACAGACGGGACTCCTCGTTCCTCCCAGCAATGCTCGAGCCCTGGCAGGTGCGCTGACCAATCTGCTTGCAGACCAAGAGGCTCGAATACGCATGGGGTCGGCCGCGGTCCGCAAATCGAGGGCGTATGGCCTCGATGTCGTGGGCCGTCGATTCCTGACCGCCACTCGGCCAATCCTGTCGAGTGAGTGACCGGATTGAGGAACTTGACCATTGATAGATAGGACCTCGAAGCTGATCGTCCTCGCCGAACTCGAAGCCGAAGTCACCCTGTGCCGCAGATGCCCAAGACTGGTACTGTGGCGCGAGAAGATCGCGCGCGAAAAGCGAGCGGCATACAAAGACGAGAAGTACTGGGGCCGTCCTGTGCCTGGTTTTGGAGATCCACAGGCGCGTCTGTTAATCGTCGGCCTCGCTCCTGCGGCGCACGGTGCCAACCGAACGGGCCGGATGTTCACCGGAGATCGCTCCGGAGAGTGGCTCTATGGAGCGCTTCATCGGTTCGGATTCGCCTCGCAGTTTGAGGCGACATCGCGCGACGATGGCCTCCAGCTCCACGACGCCTTCGTCACCGCAGCGCTTCGTTGCGCCCCCCCGCACAACCGGCCCCTGCCCGAGGAACGCTTTGCCTGCCGGCCTTTCCTCGAACGGGAGCTCGACCACTTCCTCCCTCAACTACGGTGTATCGTGTCACTTGGTCGGTACTCATTCGATCACATTCTGCGATTGCTCCGAGATCGGGGACTCGCCGTGCCTTCCCCGAAACCTCCCTTCGCACATGGCACACAGGTGACCCTGGGGCCAAGACTTCGGATGGTAGCCTCCTACCATCCAAGTCAGCAGAACACCTTCACGGGAAAGTTGACCCGGAGTGCCTTCGATGACATTTGGCAGCAAGCTAGAGTGTGCCTCGACGAGAGCCAGAGACCACAGTAGACTCCAAGGCCCATGGCGCCTCCCAATCCGGACTCAAAGGCTGAACCGATCATGTCGGCCGAACCGCTCCACACGACCTTATGGCAGGACAACCAGACACTAGCCGAAGAATGTTTAGCTCATCCGTTTGTCCGCAGCTTGGGAGAGGGCAACTTGGATCCCGGGGCATTCAAGAACTATGTAGCTCAGGACGCCTTCTTCCTGCAGGCCTTTTTCAGCGCCTACGCTCTCGCCGCCGTTCGAGCAGTAGAGAGACGAGAGGTCGTACAGAGGCTTCACGGGCTCATGCGCGGCGTACTGGATGAGCTGAAGCTCCACGACGACTACGCTAAGAGTCTGGCAATCGATTTGGGGAACGTCCAACCCCATCCGGCCACCCGTGCTTATACCGATTTCTTGCTTCGAACCGCATGGACGACGGAAGTCGGCGAGATCATGGCGGCAATGACTCCGTGCATGAGACTCTACGCATACTTAGGACAGGAGTTGGCTCTGCGGGACCACTCCCACAATCCTTATCGAGAGTGGATTGAGACCTACTCGAGCGCGGAGTTCGAGGCGCTGGCCACCGAACTCGAGTCGCTGCTGGACCAGCTGGCCGAGGGCACAGACAGAGTCTCTCTGGCCTACCGTTACGCGATGCACTGTGAGCGCGACTTCTTCTCCGCCTCACTTGACGAGTGGATCTGAACGCCAACTTCATCGGACAGGTAAAATATCTACGCTGGCACGTCAGACGGCGTTCTCACCGCGTAGGGCATTCGCACGAAGGAGTGAGACGACGCCCTGTCAAAGGTACGTTTTGAATTTTGTTGGAGGGACCAGTTCAATCTGGCTCTGGATCTTGAAACGGCGCTCGCCTTCCACGACGATACCCTGCCGGCAGAAGGAGCGAAGATCGCGCACTTCTGCTCTATGTGTGGACCCAAGTTCTGCAGCATGAAAATCACCCAAAACGCATGAGACTACGTGGCCCAGCATGGTATTGCGGAGGGAGAGGCGCTGGAAATATGGATGAAGGAGAAGTCGGAAAAGTTCCGAGAAAAGAGGAGTGAGGCCTACGTCCGTCACGATAAGGAGGCTGCACTCCCCTGACCCGAGAATCGAGAGCTTCTTCCCAGATGGGAGTCTTGGGGGACTCAGTGGTGTTTCCCCATACAGGAGACTCCCGAGCGTATCTGCCGCTCAGACTTCGAACCCGTGTGACACCTACGAACAGCTGGTCGGAGAGGCAAACGAGACCGGAAGGCCCGGACAACATCACAGCCTCTCTCATGGGGCCGCGATCACGCTGCCCCCTCCCTCCATCGGACTACCCGAAAAGGTATGGGACAGCCCAAAATCCAGCGTGAAGTCGACGGAAGGGCCAGTGGCCAGAAGATCCTCGGTAAGGCTCACCTGCCATCCCCAGCCGCCTCCGGTGCTACCGCTAGCGCCGAAGGTCAGATTGAGGGGAATTCCACCCAGTTCTCCCCCGTCAAACCGCTTGAAGTAGCTGGTACTGCCGCCAAGCTGCCCCATCAGCGAGAGTCCCGGACGCAGACCGTGCTCGATCGTCCCTGAGAAGAACAGCGCCTGGTCATTGGTGATCGAATTCAGCTCCGATGGGGAATTCGCTACCGTCAAGCCAGTCGATCCGTGGAAATCTAAGGACTCAGTGGACAGCCTCCCGTGCACCGACACCGCGCCGTCTAGCCGCCCCTCATCCAGAGGGCCACCAGCCCTTCGCAGGGCCCCACGAAGACTCACACCTACTCGGTCCTCGTTACCTCCGAGGAACCTCCACTTGGCATGGAAGCGGACGTCCTCCAACGAAAAGATCCGCCGGTCGGAGTCAAGGTCGACTGAACCCCCCTCTAGGTCTACATGCTCCAGATCAAGTCGGTACTGATTTTCTGGCTGGCTCTCTCGGCCCCCATTGGGAAGACCGAGGAAGTCGTGGAATCCCGAGATCATTGGATCCATAAAGCCTTCCCACCCGGTGTAGAGCCCAACTCGGGCCCCCAACTCGAGCGAAGTACCCAACCCCCACCGCAGGCTGAGGGAATTCGTCATCTGTTCGAGGTCGAAGAGATACGCGTGACGTCTGCGTTCACTCGCTTCGAACACGTTGGAGTACGAAGTAGAGAAGTCGACACGCAGTGTACCTTCCCTCACTGGGTCAGCGGGATCGCTGTCTGGAATGTACAGCAGGCGATACAGAGGGTTTTGCTCAGAAGTGTGGAGTGGACCGAGCGAGGTTTGGGCGCACGCAAGGGCTGGAATCAACCCTGATACGACGATAATGGAGATTGACGGGAGAAGATAAAAGCCAAGCTCTGATCGCGTCCTACCCATCATTGTGGCGGGTACCGAGGAATGTTATTCGTGTAACAACAAAGCGGGATTCTAACCTCTACGAGGTTGAGATCCAAGAAGGAGGAGTCCTCTCGAACGAGGTGGTCTACGGCAAGTAATATCCAATCCGTGAGCCAGTTCTCGGACTTTTCCCCGGGGATATCAAGCGGCCATGTCGGCTTGGTACCCCTGGTCCTTCTCAGAGGCAGGAAACGTGCACTACATACTCATATACGAGTTGGCGGACGACTATATGGAGCGCCGGGCCCCTCTCCGGAATGCACACCTTTCCCTCGCCTGGCTAACCCAGGAAGCCGGGGATCTTGTTCTTGCCGGCGCACTCGATGAACCAGCGGATGGTGCCCTGTTCGTATTCGAGGGGTCGGGGCCGGAAACCGCTGAGCGCTTCGCGCAGTCCGATCCATACGTCACGAATGGCCTGGTGACCTCATGGCGTGTCCGCCCGTGGACTACTGTAGTCGGTGAGCGGGCTACTAATCCGATGCGACCCGATCACCCGGAATAATCACCGGAACGGTCCCCTGGGCAGCTTTCTAGCGTTGGAGTATATTGGCGCCGATTGTTTCCGGTCATGGCGTATATCACCTCTTCCCCACGGACATCCTCAAGAAGCCAGGTAAGAACCACGCTGAATTCAGCGTACAGGATCATTGGTCACTCGCTCGCCCATTCCGCATCGAAGAACTCGCTGAGGCTGCCCTCCGGAGGAACACGGGTGCGGGTGCAGAGAACTTTGAGTCGTAGGACGCGCCAGAAACGGCACAGCGTCGCCGGGCTAACTCCACGAGTCCGGGCTCGGCCGAATCAATTCCTGAAGGCTGGGTCGTGAGTCCCAGGAAACAGAGCTCCGCCACTACGCTACCTCGACCAGTCACAAACATAAATTTACCCGCCTCCACTCGCACACGTAGTGGGACAGCTTGTTTCTAAAGTCACGGATACCGACTGCTCGCATAAGTATCAGGGTGATGAAATCCACGCTGGTGTCATTGCACTACCTCCGACTTTCGGGTTATATTCGGTATCCTATGCAGACGCCCCCCTACATCGAACTTCATACCCACTCGGGTTACTCCTTCCTCAATGGTACCTCTCACCCGGAAGAACTCGTCATACGGGCTCGTGAGCTAGGCTATTCAGCCCTCGCGCTAACAGACCACAATGGAGTGTACGGAAGCATGGAATTCGCGCGGGCCGCACGGGAAATGGGGATCCAGCCCATTACCGGAGCAGAGATCACCGTGCGGGGATGTCGTCTTCCGCAAGCAGACGACACACACTCCTCTCGCTCCAACGAACCCGTGGATCGGTGGCACCTCACCCTCCTGGTTGAGACACCGCAGGGATATGCAAACCTCTCACGCCTTCTCACTGAGGCACATCGAACCAGCCCTCGCGGCGTCCCTTCCCTTCACCTGGACATGCTCTTCGAACGAACCGAGGGGCTTATCCTACTCACCGGATGCCGTAGAAGCCCCCTCCTCGAGGCCCTCGAAGATTCCACGACTACGGGCGAAGCCTTTGCCAAACGTCTCATTTATGCGTTCGGGCCAAAAAACATCTTTGTAGAACTCCAGGACAACCGGGTTCGTGGAGATCAGAATCGGATGCGACGCCTGGCCCGACTCGCCGACCAATTAGGACTTCCGGTCATCGTCACGGGAAACGTCCACTATCACCATCCAGAACGGCATCCTCTCCAGGATGTTCTCACCGCGATCCGCCATCGCTCCACGCTGGACAGCTCCCACAAACGACGACGTCCGAATGCGGAGTTCTATTTGGCCTCTCCGAGTGAGATGGCCAATCGTTTCGCTTCACGTCCAGACGCGCTCATCAATACCCTCCGAGTCACTGAGCGCTGTGCCGCCTTCGATTTGACCGAAGACCTGGGCTACGTCTTTCCCGATTTCGAGGGAAATGAGCACGGAACCGCCATGGAGGTCCTGGCTACGGTCACCCGAGCGGCATTGGAGGAGCGCTATCCGGAGGACCTCCACGCAGCCTTTTCCGAACGGAAACGAAGAGCCGAGGCGGAGCACCGCTTGGAAGAGGAGCTACGTCTGGTGGAACACCATGGCTTGGGAGGTTTTTTCCTGGTCTATCGGGACATCATGGAGCTGACACGGGATGTCGCGGCTCGAGTTCGGGGAGCTGCGCCCAGGGCGAAATCCGGGCTTCCTCCCGGCCGAGGCCGGGGCTCATCCGTTTCGTCCATCATCTGCTACCTCATCGGCCTTTCCCATGTGGACCCGGTCGAGGCCGATCTCTTTCTGGGACGGTTCCTGAATGACGCCGTCGGATCCGTCCCCGACATCGACCTAGACTTTCCTCGGGAAATCCGCAAAGAACTCATCCTGGCGGTCTATGAAAAGTATGGGCACAACCACGCAGGTCTCGTGGCGACCTTCCCTACGTATCGCCTCCGCTCCGCCGTCCGAGAGGTGGGAAAGGCCCTCGATCTTCCTCCTGGTGATCTGGAGAAGGTGTCGAAGCTGGCCGAACACCGCTCCGCCGCCGGACTTCAGGAGGACCTAACTCGATTTCCCGAGTTCCGGGAAAAGCTGAACAGCCGCCAGTGGACCCTCTTCCTCAAGCGAGTGGAGGAGATTAACGGCCTTCCTCGTCACATCTCCCAGCATGTAGGAGGCATGATCATCTCCAGTCGTCCTCTCGTGGAATTGGTTCCCCTGGAGCCGGCAGCCATGGAGGGACGCTTTCTCTGTCAGTGGGACAAGGATTCATGCGACGACGCCGGGTTCATCAAGATTGACTTCCTGGCTTTGGGCATGCTCTCCCTGGTGGAAGAAGCGGTGGATTTGATCGCGGAACGGAGCGGGAAACTAGACCTGTCTCGCATCGACATGAAAGACCCAGAGGTCTACAGGCGTATTCAGGAAGGAGACACTGTCGGAATCTTCCAGGTCGAGAGCCGTGCCCAGATCCAGATGCTCCGTCGTACGCTTCCCTCCAACATCGCGGAGCTATCGGTCCAGGTAGCCATCGTACGCCCCGGCCCTATCGTAGGTGGTGCAGTAAACCCGTACATACGAAGAAGGGAAGCCCAGAGAGAAGACCCCGACTACCAGATCCCCTATGACCACCCTCTTCTTGAGAATGCGCTCGAGGAAACGCTGGGCATCATCATCTACCAGGACCAGGTGCTCCAGGTTTGCCGAGACTTGGCTGGATTCACCGACGGCCAGGCGGAATCATTGCGTCGTGCGATGAGCCGGAAGCGATCGAAGGACGCGATGCGGTCACATTGGGAGGCGTTCCTCAAGGGGACCCTGGCCCAGGGTGTGGACGAAGAGACGGCGAAAGAGGTGTTCCGGCAGGTAGTGGGGTTCTCCGAATTTGGCTTCCCTAAGTCCCACGCCGTAGCGTTTGCACTTCTGGCCTATCAATCAGCCTGGCTTCGCCACTATTTCCCCGCTGAGTACTACGTGGCGCTGTTCAACAATCAACCCATGGGGTTCTACTCCCTCGACGCCCTGGGACGGGATGCGCGCCGAAACGGAATCAGGACCCTGCTTCCCGATGTGAACCTAAGCCAGGTCATCTGCACGGCCGAGGGAAATGATCTGAGGATAGGGCTCGGGTTTGTTCGGGGGTGGGGTACCGATATCGCTACCCAGGTGGTAGAGGAACGAGAGCGAAACGACCCCTATAGTTCCCTAGTGGATTTTCTCAGGCGGACCCCGGCCGCCCTCAAACGGCCCGCCGTGGAAAACCTCATCTGGGTGGGAGGTCTGGACAAGCTTGGGCTCACGCGTCCGGAACTCATCTGGCAAACGGGGCTCTGGCTGGGGCCGGACACAGAACGTACCCAGGCCCAGGGAAGATCGGACGACCCGCAGTTCTCCATTGTACTCAGTGACACCGATACGGATCGGTCTTTCCATGACCTAGATGAACGTGACCGGATCATAGCCGAATACCGGATGCTCCGGTTCTCCACCAAGCTACACCCCCTGAGTCTGGTTCGCGATCGGTTTCCTCCCTCGACTCTCTCGTCAGATCGACTGCCTGAGCTCTCCGAGGGATCGACGGTGACTCTGGCAGGCATCGTAATCGCCCGACAGAGACCACAGACTGCAAAGGGATATGTATTTATTTTAATTGAAGATGAATACGGTCATATAAATGTGATTGTTAAGCCGAAAATATATGACAGATGTCGGGCCGCCATACGCATAGAGCCCTTCCTACTCGTCCGAGGAAATCTCCGGAAGGACGGAGCAACCCTGAACATCATTGCGCAGGATATACGGGCGCTGCAATACCGGCCAGAGTGCGGGCAAAGCCCCTCCCCTTCGGAGACGCCTTCCGAGGACACCAGCTCCTTCGCATATCTGAACTCCCTGAGAAAGCATCCCCCAGGGACGAAGAGCTTCGGATGAGGGATCCGAGCGATGGGACGACAAGCACCCCACTGCTCCGAAGATGCCTTCTACTCCTG
>Ga0310121_10002813_pt1 | contig 16290 bp, 14 predicted proteins | sample CB27_Tmax_986_MG_FD_203504 | JGI IMG/M metagenome (GOLD analysis project Ga0310121, IMG submission 203504) | Marine microbial communities from Western Arctic Ocean, Canada - CB27_Tmax_986 | ecosystem: Environmental > Aquatic > Marine > Oceanic | place: Canada: Western Arctic Ocean | collected...
CCCCTATGTCTGGCGAAGTTGCTTTAGTTACCGGCTCCTCGTCGGGGATTGGTCGCGCTTGTGCGCAAGCTCTTCTCAAAGAAGGTGCCACTGTTATTGGCATAGATATCAACACGCCCGCAAACGGTGGGGATAACGATCCGTCGTTTTGTGAACTGGTTGCAGATGTCACAGACCTAGACGCATTGCGCTGTGCTGTCGATGCTGGGGTTCGTCGGTTCGGAGGAATCGACATGGTGGTGGCCGCCGCCGGCGTCTTTGGGGCATCGAACCACATCGCTGATCTCGTTCAGGGCGACTGGGACAGTACGTTGGCCGTGAACCTGAACGGGGTGACGAATTTGCTTCGAGCCACACACCAATTTCTGCGCATAGCGCCTAATGGTGGTCGTGTGCTTTTAGTCGGATCAAAGAATGTGTCGGCGCCAGGGAAGGGCGCAGCCGCGTACAGCACCTCCAAAGCAGCGATGACTCAACTAGGGCGGGTAGCTGCGCTGGAGTGGGCTGCTGATGGGATCGTTGTAAACACCATTCATCCTGATGGCGTGTTTGACACGGGTCTGTGGTCCAACGACCTCATTGAAGAAAGAGCAGCAAACTACGGATTGACGGCCAATGAGTACAGGGCGCGCAACCTTCTTGGCCGAGAAATCACGAGTCGCGATATTGGAGAGCTGGTGGCGACGATGTGTGGCCACTCGTTTAGCCGAATAACTGGTGCTCAGATTCCCATAGACGGTGGCAGTGATCGAGTGATCTGACCGACAATTTACTAATCGGTGATCCCCGCCATTAGCAGACCAACCCTCTCGCGAGTGGCGACGTTCGCGTTGAGGACATCCACGAGTTTGCCGTCGTAGAGAACCGCTACGCGGTCGGCGAGACTAAGGATTTCATCGAGTTCAGCCGATACGAGCAACACAGCGGCTCCTTTGTCGCGTTGTTCCACGATTCGACGGTGAATGAATTCAATGGCCCCAATGTCAATTCCGCGAGTCGGCTGAGCTGCAACCAGGAGCTTGATATTTTCACTGAATTCGCGGCCAACGATCAACTTCTGTTTGTTGCCCCCACTCAGGCTCGAGGCAGCCACGGTGACACTCGGCGTTCGAACATCGAATTCTTCGACTACAGATTGGGCGTGTTCGTATATGACTTCTCGACGCATGATGCCTCGCCTCGAGAAGGGCGCACGGTAGTACCGGTTGAGAACAGAATTTTCAGCTAGTGAGTAGGCGGCGATTATGCCGTGCTTTTCACGGTCTTCAGGAATATGCCCGACGCCATTTTCTGCGATCTGTCGGGTCGAATTATTTGTTAATGGTTTGCCCCCTATTGCCATCACACCAGACGAAGCGTGCCGTAGACCGGTGATTGCTTCCACCAATTCTCGTTGACCATTTCCTTCGACCCCAGCCACGCCCACTATTTCACCGGCCCGCACTTGGAGGCTTACCCCATCGACGGCTAGCTGACCTCGATCGTCATTGACCTTCAAGTCATCGACTTGCAGCACAACATCCCCTGGTTGCGCAGCCTCTTTTTCAACGCGGAGCACGACGCTACGTCCAACCATCATTTCGGCCAGACCGCTTTCGGTAGCCTGATCAGGTGTCGTAGTTCCCACCACCCGACCCTCACGCAAGACCACGATGTCGTCCGCTATTGCGAGAACCTCTCGCAGCTTGTGGGTAATGAAGACGATACCTACACCCGTTTCAGTCAAACCCCGAAGAACTCTCAACAAGTGGTCTGCTTCTTGTGGAGTCAAAACTCCAGTTGGTTCATCCAAAATCAGAACATCCGCGTTTCGATACAGCGCTTTTAGTATCTCGACCCGTTGTTGCATACCAACGGGGAGATCTTCAACTAGCGCGTCTGGATCGACTTCTAGACCGTATTTTGTGGAAAGTTCAACAACGCGAAGACGTGCTTCGTCAAGATCTACCAGACCCCGCTTAGTTGGCTCTGCACCTAAGACAATGTTCTCAACAACGCGCATGGGAGGCACCAATTGAAAGTGCTGATGCACCATCCCAATGCCCCGAGAAATGGCATCATCAGGTCCGCGTAAGTCGACGACTTCGTCTTTGATGATGATCTGACCACTGTCGGGTTGATACATGCCAAATAAGACGTTCACGAGCGTGCTTTTGCCTGCCCCGTTTTCACCCAACAGAGCTAAAATCCGGCCCGGTTTCAGTTCAACGGATACGTCGTCGTTGGCAAGAACGCCCGGAAACTGTTTGGTTACGTTTCGCGCTGCGAGGAGAAGGTCAGTCACGTTCAGCCCTTCTCGTAGGTTTGTCCAAGTGCCGCTGGGTCTCGCATGGATCCCATCAGGCCACTGAGCGCGACAACGATGATCGTTACAACGAATGGCAACATCCCGACAAATTGAGGTGGAATGTCAAAGACGCTGTTGAGCTGAAAGTGATTTTGCAGTGCGGTAGTGAAACCAAAAAACAATGCCGCCGCGTATGCCCCAAAGGGGCTACGCCGACCGAAAATCATGACCGCCAGGGCCAAAAATCCCCGTCCTCCAGACATTCCGCGACTGAAGGTGCCGACTGCTTCTAGTGCAAGGTATGAGCCCCCAAGACCTGCGAATCCGCCGGCAATAGTGACGTTGAGGTACCGCAACCGCAACACGTCAATTCCGACGGTGTCTGCTGCGCCGGGGTGTTCGCCAATCGCACGGGTTCGCATTCCCCACACCGATCGAAATAGTGCAACGTGGACTACGACTAGCAAAGCCATTGTGAGATAGGTAATCGGTGGTCGACTGAAAAACACCGTTCCGACAAGCGGAAGATCGGCGAGTGATCCGAGATCAATATTTGTGTATTTGCGGACGCCTAACGATCGACTGCGGTCGTAGAAGAACGAGGTCAGACCTAGTGCTCCGATGTTCAATACCGCACCGGCGATGATTTGGTCCACCTTGAGGCCGACCGCCATCGCAGCCAACATCCAACCCATAGCGAGTCCAGTTGCTATACCCGCCATAGCTCCCATGAACAGTGAGCCCGTGATTGAGGTAACCGTGAACGCGAAGAACGCCGACATCAGGAACTGACCTTCGATCCCGATGTTCACTACGCCCGAACGTTCGCCGATCATGCCGCATAGCGCCCCTAAGGTCAGCAGCGTTGCGGCGCGAACTGTTCCTGCTAACACAGCCGTGGTTTGTGGACCATTGGCTGAGTAGAAACTGCAGGCGAGAACAACGATCAGCACGACTGCGATCCATAGCAGTTGGCGTTGGCGGGCCTTCATGAGTTACCCCATCCAGCGCCCAATCGGAGTTGTTCTGAGTCCCCTTGGCGCATACGAAGGAGCCAACGCACAATCATCGGAGCGGCGACGAAAAAGAGGATCAGGGCCTGAATAACGTCAATAAGCTCAGGAGCGACCCCGGCTTTAAACTGCATTCTCGACGCACCGGCTTCCATCAATCCCACCAGCAAAGCTGCAGGTATGACACCTAGTGGGTTGGCTCGAGCTAACAGCGCGATCGTGATGCCTTCAAATCCGAGGCCGACGTTCACTCCGGCCTCGAATCGGCCATCAACACCGAGACTCTCTACGGCACCGCCTAGCGCTGCGAGCGTTCCCGCTACTGCCATGGTGGAGGCCATAATCCAGCCCACTTTGATACCTGCGTAGTGTGCGGCGTTTTTGTTTTGGCCCACACTACGAACTTCAAATCCGTAAGTAGATCGTTCAAGGATCATCCAACATCCGATAGCAGTAATTACCGCCAAGAGAAACCCCACCGGTACGGCCCCAAGCGTGGGAATAGTGGCTGAATCTTCAACCAATGGGGTTCGGGCGACAATGTTGTTACCCGAGTTATCTTTCCAGGGATTAGCGGATAGCCAATCGGTGAGGTTTCCGGCGACGAAGTTGAGCATGATTGTGACAATCACTTCGTGAGCACCGGTAGTTGCTTTTAACGCTCCAGCGATGCCGCCCCATATGGCCCCAGCAAGTGCTCCGGCTATGAGTGCGGCAGGCAAATGAATGAAGGTAGGCAATCCGTCGACGCCGAACCCAACAGCGGCGGCGAACACTGCGCCCACCAGTAATTGGCCTTGACCTCCGATATTGAATAACCCGGCTTTAAAAGCGAACGCAACAGCTAGTCCACCGAAAATCAGAGGCGTGGCTTTCTGCAAGGTGCGCAGCAGTGCGTCTCCATCACCAAGCCCACCTTTGAGCAGCGAAGAATAGGCGGCAATAGGTGACGCGCCTTGAGACACGATCAGGAGGGCCCCAATCAAAAGCCCAAGAATTACTGCTGCCAAAGGAACGGCAACGCTACGGAGTATGGAACGGCTCATGACGCGACTCGGGGGCACCATCCACTCTGGATGGTGCCCCCATTCAAGTCGAAATTTCTATCAAGGCATGGGATTTATGGAACCATCGGCGAGTCCCGCCATGACTTCTTTAAGTGTGGATCGCATTTCACTGGTCACAACGCCGTCGAAATCATGGAACGGGGCGAGACCAACTTCACCGAAGTAGTTTCCGCCTTCCATAGTCCCTGCGTACGCTTCCGCGATCAGATGCGCTACGCCTATGTCGATGAGTTTCATCGCGCTGGTTACCAGGCACGAATGGGCTTCAGGCACGGTGAACCATTGATCCTGGTCAACGCCTACACAAAGGGCTCCGGCTTCGCCAGCTACCTCAATAAGCGCTCCATTACCGGTGGCACCTCCTGCACCGAAGATGATGTCGGCGCCTTGGTCAAGAGCCTGCCGGGCTGTGGTAGCACCCCATTCGGGGTCACCAAACGCTACGTCAAGACCACCTGGGTGATAGGTCGAGATGGTTTGCACTTCGGGGTTGGTGTAGCGGGCACCGTTTTCCCAACCCTCTTTGAAGAACACAACTGGAGGAACTAGGTCGGTGCCCAGAACTGCTCCAACGATGTTGCTTTCTGTCAACATTCCGGCGAGCGCTCCAGCCATAAACCCGGCGTTGGCCTCAGGGAACATCAGCCCTACGAGATTGGGAAGAGCTTCGTTCTGCCACTGGTCAACACCGATGAACAGCACGTCGGGGTTAGCTTGGGCGGCTTCGATGGTTGCTCCACCCAAGCCGAAACCGACGGTAACGATGATTTTCGCCCCGTCGTCAAGGAAAAGCTGGATGTTGTTTGCGTAATCCTTAGATTCTTCGGTTTCGATATAACTAGCAGTTGCAGAAGCAGGAATGTTTGCAGCGCCCTTTTTAGCGCCATCCCATGCCGACTGGTTAAAACTTTTGTCATCAACTTTGCCGGTATCGGTGACCAGCCCAATTGTGTATCCGCCAGATACTCCGCCTCCATCATCGCTACTGCATGCAGCAGCAGTGAAAAGTCCGAATACCGCCAATAGGGCGAAGAGCTGTCGCCACTTCGAAGCCATGTTTACATCCTTAGGTCTTGAGGCATCATCTCATCCCGAAACAATTGCCGACCCTGACCCTAGTTGCGCACGGGTGCCTTCTGAGGACCAACGTGAAGTTTCGTGGTCAGATCGCGTGTTGGCGAATCCAGGTATGCATTGCTATACCCGAAGCAACTCCAGCGTTGATCGATCGCGTCGAGCCAAATTGGGTGATTGACAGCACTAATTCGGCGCTCTCTCGCACTGCAGGAGACAATCCCGGTCCTTCTTGACCGAAAACCAACACACATTTTCGTGGGAGTGCAGTGGTTTCGATTGGCTGTGCTCCGGGGAGGTTATCGACGCCTACGACCGAGATATCTCGGTCAGCCATGGATCCAACGAAGTCTTCCACCGTCGGGTGGTGCTCTAAGTGTTGATATCGATCAGTGACCATCGCTCCTCGACGGTTCCACTTTCGTTGCCCAACAATATGGACGGCCGATGCCAAGAAGGCATTGGCGTTGCGAACCACAGTCCCGATGTTGAGGTCGTGTTGCCAGTTCTCAATCGCCACATGGAATGGGTGCCGTCTTAAATCAAGATCGGCGACGATAGCTTCACGTCGCCAATATCGGTAGGTGTCCAAAACGTTGCGCCGGTCGCCGTCGCGTAAGAGTTCAGGGTCGTAGTGATCACCTTGGGGCCATGGAAGAGGGTGCGGACCAAGCCCAACTTCTGTGTCGAGGTAATCGGCCATTTCTCTTGGTCCCCTTAAGTTCTATTCCTCAACCAGTTCGATCAAGGTCCCGAAACTGCCTTTGGGGTGGATAAAAGCAACCGTCGTGCCGCGTGACCCAGGACGGGGCGCCTTGTCGATCGGGGTTGCCCCTGCGGCAATCATTGCGTCCATGGCAGCTTGACAATCATCAACTCGATACCCGATGTGGTGCAGGCCTTCACCTCTTTTTTCGAGGTGTTTTGCAATGGGAGAATCTGGACGGGTTGCGGCGGTGAGCTGAATATAGCTGTCTGCAACTTTTAGGAGTGCTTCTTCCACCCCATCACTGTCGACCGTCTCGCGATGGTGCACTGCGGCGCCGAACGCTTGCTCGTAGTAAGCGATGGCTGCTTCGAGATCATGAACAGCTATTGCGACGTGATCAATTTCGGTAAGGATCATGGTCAACCCCCTGCCGTCTTCTCAAGCGACTCAGTATGACGTTGGAACAAGGTGATTTTGTTCTCACCAATAGCTTCGCGCTTTTCGGGATTGCTTATTCCGAGCCCGACCTCGGGAGCCAAGCACAACACTCCGAGCTTGCCTTCGTGCTGATTGTGATGCACTTGGTATGCCGCTTCGCCAACATCGACGAGCGAGAACGTCTTCGAAAGGGTGGGCTGGATTCGTCCCTGATCAATAAGCCGGTTCATTTCCCACGCTTCGGCGTAGTTGGCGAAGTGACTTGAAACGATTTGCTTGAGGCGCATCCAGAGGTGGCGGTTGTCATATTCGATCATGTAACCGGTAGTTGCGGCACACGTCACGATTTTGCCACCTCGTTTAGTGACGAACACCGAAGCACCCATTGTTGCCCGACCGGGATGTTCGAACACGATGTTTGGGTCGTCTCCGATAAAGCCACGGACCCGCTTACCTAGACGACGCCACTCTCTTTCGTCTTGAGTGTGTTCGTCTGTCCAGAATTGATAGTCCTCTTCGCTTCGGTCAATCACATGCTCAACACCGAGTTGGTGTAATAAGTCGACCTTTTCTGGTGAGCTGACCACCCCTATGGGTGTGCCTCCCCCGTTTTGAACGAGTTGACAGGCGTAGCTGCCAAGCCCACCCGACGCGCCCCAAATCAGGACGCTGTCACCTTGTTTCATTCTGGCTGCGTTGTCGCCAACAAGCATGCGATAGGACGTTGACCCACACAGAGCGTTGGCGGCTGATTCTTCCCATGTCAGATGAGATGGTTTGGGCATCAACTGGTTTGCTTTCACGATCGCAAGGTCAGCAAGGCCGCCGAAATTAGTCTCAAATCCCCATATTCTTTGGTTTGAGGCAAGCATCGAATCTTCATGGGCGGCCGGGTCTTGATCATCGACGTAGTTGCAGTGGACCGCGACTCGATCGCCGGGGTTCCAGTTGCGAACGGCGGATCCGGCTTTCAGCACCACTCCCGAAGCGTCAGACCCTATGACGTGATAATCGAGTGCATGGCGGGCCCCCCAACTACTTTCGCGACCGAGGCGGTCAAGAAATCCGAAGGTTGGTAGTGGTTCAAAGATTGAGGTCCACACCGTGTTGAAGTTGATCGAACTTGCCATCACTGCGAGATAGACCTCATCGGGCGCAAGTTCAGGGGTAGGCACTTCCGCCACGCGTATTGACTCCCGTGGATCTTTTTCAAAGGATTCACGGTCCTCGAACATGTTTTGTTCGTCGCGCCGCACAAAGGCAGCCCTATAGCTATCCGGAATTGGAAGAGCGGCGATATCTTCGCCTGATGCGTCTGCCTGTATGGCCTCAAGGATGTGCTGCATGGAGGGTAAGTTACTCCCCGGTAACGTAGGTTTGGTTAATCCTAGCGAGGGTTGGTCAATTCGCCTAAGCACTGACCGGCCACGAAATCTACACTCACAGAGTTAGAAGACGAAAAACTCTGACGAAAAGGATCGCCATGTCTGGCTCGGTAATTGTTTCGGGAGCACGCACACCCATTGGTCGTTTCAACGGAGGCCTAGCGAGCTTGACAGGTGCTCAATTAGGGGCGCACGCCATCTCAGCAGCATTAGAACGGGCCGGATTGACCGGCGATCAAGTCGACCATGTCGTCATGGGGCAAGTTCTTCAAGCCGGTCAAGGTCAGATCACCGCGCGCCAAGCTGCGGTGGCCGCTGGCATACCCATGGATGTCCCCGCTCTTACGATTAACAAAGTTTGTTTGTCTGGCCTCAACGCCGTATACCTAGCCGATCAGATGATCGCCGCCGGTGACGCCGACGTGGTCGTCGCTGGCGGGATGGAGTCAATGACCAACGCTCCATACCTCATGGCTGAAGGTCGAGGCGGGTTCAAAATGGGCCACGGCGAAGTCCGTGACGCAATGATCCACGACGGGTTGTGGTGCGCATTTGACGACGGCCACATGGGTGACGGCACCGAACGAGACGCAGCTGCAGCTTCAATTAATCGATCAGCAATGGATGAGTTCTCCGCTCAATCACACGACAGAGCCGTAGCAGCGCAAAAAGCGGGTCGTCTAGAAGTTGAAATATCTCCTGTCCCGATACCCCAGCGAGGCGGAGACCCACTTTTAGTTGACATTGACGAAGGGGTACGTCCGGGAACATCCGCCCTGAGCCTTGGGAATCTTCGGCCCGCGTTCGCAACCGATGGTGCAGTGACCGCGGGCAATGCCTCCCAAATCTCCGACGGCGGATGTGCACTAATACTCGCGTCAGCAGCAAAGGCCAAAGAACTTGAGCTTGACGTGTTAGCGCAGGTAGTGAGCTACGGCATGGTGTCAGGCCCTGACACCTCCCTTCTAACGCAGCCTTCTCGAGCCATTCGTCACGCACTTTCCAAAACTGAATTCACTATCGAAGATCTGTCGCTGTTTGAACTAAACGAAGCGTTCGCGGCAGTGGGCTTAGCAGCCACAGAGGACCTTGGGGTGAGCGATGAAATCGTCAACGTCAATGGCGGCGCCATTGCCCTCGGTCACCCAATTGGTATGTCAGGAAGCCGCTTAGCTCTCACCTTGATGAATGAACTCCACCGGCGCGGCGGTGGGTTGGGTGCTGCTGCTCTGTGCGGCGGCGGAGGTCAAGGGGACGCCCTAGTGATCGAAGTCACCTAAATCGCGAACGCGTCAAGTGATTTGTCATCAAACTGAAATGTTTGTAACATAAATGCAAAGAGTCCCAACTCTTTGGATGTCGGAGTTGGCAGCTAATCGGCTTATGTACGGTGTGCCCGCGATACACCAAGTTGGGTAGCTCTCAACTCCGACATCCGCCCTCCCACCAACGTTGCCAATCAAGTCTGAAGTTCGCGCCGACCTTCTAAGGCTCGACCTAACGTCAACTCATCAGCGTATTCAAGGTCACCACCCACCGGCAGGCCACTGGCAATACGTGTCACTTTGAGACCTAGTGGCTGTATTTGCCTAGCCAAATACATTGCGGTTGCTTCACCCTCAATATTTGGATTAGTACACAAAATCAACTCATCGACTTCTTCTTCTGGAATGCGGACGAGTAGCTCACGTATCCGAAGCTGTTCGGGTCCGATTCCTTCCATTGGATTTAACGCACCCTGCAAGACGTGATACGTACCACGAAATCCCGCTTTTTCAAGAGCGATAACATCTTTAGGCTCTTCTACAACACACAACGCACCGGTTTGTCTCTGCGGGTCAGTACACGTAACGCAGAGTTCGTTTTCTGAGATATTGCAGCACCGGTTACAAAATCCGATCCGCTCCTTAACTTCAACTATTGCCGCCGCTAATCGCTGGGCCTCTGTTTTTGGCAACTTCAGAAGATGGAACGCTATTCGTTGCGCGGATTTGGGACCGATTCCAGGCAATCTGCCGAGTTCATCAATGACGTCTTGGACTGGGCCGTCGTACACCTTTCCCTAACCTCCTTGATCTGACCGCGTTAGTGCGTTTAGCCGAGCAATTACTGCGGCCTGCGCATTGCCACATTCTTTCAGCGCATCACGAAATGCGGCGGTCACTAAATCTTCAAGCATGGTGACCTCATCGCTGCTGACAACATCGGCATCAATCGCAACGCCCACCACTGTTCCGTCAGCCTGCATTGAGACTTTGACTGCTCCACCACCTGCTGAGCCTTGAACCGAAGTCAAGGAAATTTCTTGGCGTTGTTCCAAGATCTGATTTTGTAGGTCCTGTGCCTGTGAGAGGGTCGGCCCGGCAGCCCAATTCTCAGTCATCGGTCAATCACTCTCACATGGTGCCATCATCATCGGACGCGACCGCGCCAGGGAATGCTTCCAGAACCCGTTCAACGCTTGAAGGGCCGCTGTCGTTCGTTGTTTTGAAGTCTGCCGGATCAACCACTTCCTCAGGTGATTCCATAGGTTTTTCTACGTCGTCAACTTGGGCGCCAGACGAAACAACGAGCTCAACTTGGACGGTGACGCCAGTCAGTTTGCTGAGAGATTCCTCAACATCGCTCTTGAGTTGTTCGCATCGCTCTCGGTGAGTTTCATTCGGTAACTCGAACTGCACAGTGTGCTCTTGGACCTCGACCAATTTTGCGGCTTGGAACCGAGCTCGAGCACGGGCACTCAGGCCAGGAAGGACCCGCTGCTGCCACAATTCCGATATCTCAGTTGCCGAGAGTTGCACTGATTGAAGAGCCGGTTCTTGTTGACCCAGTGCAGTTTCATCATTGGGAGGCTCGCGCGACGTGTCCTTCTCAATGTTTGGCGACGAGGGTGGTGGCGGCAGCGGGGCATCAGCTCTTACCACGGCGGTCTCTAAAGGAACAACCTCCGGTGTCGCAGCCAGCGCCGCTCGAGCGGCCGCCGCGGGCTTCGATATCCGCTGGGGAGGTTCCGCGGGAGCCGACTGGGGAGGTTCCGCGGGAGCCGACTGGGGAGGTTCCGCGGGAGCCGACTGGGGAGGTTCCGCGGGAGCCGACTGGGGAGGTTCCGCGGCAGGACGCTCTTCAGAAAATTCGGCAAAAAGTCGTACGACGGCCAAATCAAGGACTAACCGCGGATCCGGAGCCTGGCGCATACCAATGAGGGCGTCCCCCAAAAGTTCCAACGCTCGGACATTGGTAGCCCGGCCCATTTGGGCGGCTTTCTCAGCTAGTTGGGGTAACTCCTCCAAAGTTGCTTGACCTGGATTGACTCCCGCGCCCGCCAAGAAAATATCTCGTAATTTTCGGGCGGTTCGGTGCGCTAAATCCCTCGGGTCTACGCCAGCGGCGACAGTTTCAGCGATAGCTGCCATCGAGGCAGTCAAATCATGCCCAGCGATACCGTCAACTAATGCGTCGACCGAAACTCGAGTGTCAGGAATACCCCCAGCGGTCACAACTTGGTCCAATGCCGAAAGAGCGTCGCGTACTGAACCTGCACCCCGTTCAACGACATAATCAACGACCGCTGGATCAAGCTCCATGCTGGCGCGTTCCCCGATGTCTTGGACATGCCTCATCAAGATTTCAGCCGGTATCAGGTTCAACTCAACGTGTTGAGTCCGACTTCTGATGGTCGGCAGCACCTTCTGCGGATCGGTTGTTGCAAGAACAAAAATCACATGGTCAGGTGGTTCCTCCAACGTTTTGAGTAGCGCGTTCGAAGCTGCCGTCGTCAGCATGTGAACCTCATCGAGGAGATACACCTTGCGTTTTCCCGGGCTTCCTAAGGCCGCGTTCCCGGTAATTTCGCGGATGTTTTCGACCTTGTTGTTCGAGGCTGCATCAAGCTCGACAAGGTCCATCGAATTCCCCAACTCGAATGCTCCGCAACTTTCGCATTGCCCGCATGGCTCTCCGTCACCAGGAGGCTCGATGCAGTTCAAAGCCTTCGCCAAAATTCTCGCCGTAGATGTCTTGCCGGTACCGCGTGGACCACTGAGTAGATATGCGTGGCCCACCCTCTCTTCGGCCACGGCGTTGCGAAGAGCTGCAACCAAATGATCTTGACCGATTATCTCAGCAAAGGTTTGCGGGCGGAACCGCCGGTATAGGGACTGATAGACCATCGCAGGCTGATGCTACTGGTGTGCTGCGACGCTTAGCGGCAAGTAGCCTGAGAGCGCATCATCGTTCCACGTGGCGGCCGGGTCCTGTGCAACAGTGGCCCGTGAATCGAGTCAGGGCCGGAAGGCAGCAGCTCTCAGCGGATGCCGCTGTGTGCCGCAGATTGCCTGGCCGCCTCGTGGGGCGATGATCGAGGAGAGTTGCCAGAGCGGACGAATGGGCTCGCTTGGAAAGCGTGTGAGGTCTAACCGGCCTCCGTGGGTTCGAATCCCACACTCTCCGCCATGAACGACGACCACGCCATGCACCTAGCCCTTGAGGAAGCAAGGGCAGCGATGGAACATGAGGATGTTCCTGTAGGCGCGCTGGTAATCGTTGGAGACGAAGTGGTGTCCTCGCGCCACAACGAACGTCAACTAACCGGCGACCCGACTGCTCACGCAGAAATTTTGGCTCTACGAGACGCGGCAACCCATTTGGGTACATGGCGCCTAGATGCGGCAACTTTGGTTACGACATTAGAACCGTGCCCCATGTGCGCGGGAGCCGCACTCAACGCGCGCATCAAGCACGTCGTTTTTGGGGCACACGACCCAAAAGCTGGCGCTGTCGAGACGCTCTATAACTTGCTCGCAGATCCGAGGTTGAACCACGAAGCTCAGATCACGAGCGGAGTCTTAGCTGACGAATGCGGGGAAATTCTCACAAGTTTTTTTGCTGAACGACGGTGACGTCAACCAAGGAAGCAGTGCTCCAAATCATTGGTGGCGGAAGGTGTGGGATTCGAACCCACGGTGACCCGGAGGCCACAACGGCTTTCGAGGCCGCCCCATTCGTCCGCTCTGGCAACCTTCCACCTTTGATCCTACCTAGCGACTCGGGTTCCAACATGAACGCGAATTCATCTCTCGATGCACCATCGGCTTACCCACGACGCGCCAGGCATAGTCTCGCTACATGAGGAGACACCTCGCCCTTGAGTTGTTGCGCATCACATCAGATCCAACATCGCAATATTGTGTTGCTCAACTCAGCCACATCGAACGGAACAATCTGCAAGGGGCCACGTGACCAACACACACACTTGGTCGGTAGGCGACCTCTGCGAAGCAGTACGGGATACCCTCAATGCCGTTTTCCCTGACGAGTTGTGGATTGAAGGCGAAATTGTCGGTCTAAAAAATCACTCTTCTGGGCATGTCTACTTTGACCTCATCGAACCCGACACCACTGGAAGTCGCGTAGACAAAATGTCGGTGACCTTATGGAAGGGACGCCGTCCAGCAGTTGAATCCGTTTTAAGTCGAGCCGAATCTGGTCCACTTGTTGACGGCATCAAAGTTCGGATCAAAGGCGAACTAAGTTTTTATGCGCCTCAAGGCCGAGTGCAGTTGCAAATGACCGCTATCGACCCCCATCACACTCTGGGCCAATTGGCAGTAGATAGAGAAAAGGTTCTCCGAACCCTTTCTCTTTCCGGGTTACTCGAAGCCAACGGCGCAGTCCCTCTCCCTGCAGTTCCTCTCCATATCGGTTTGATCACTTCTGACGGAAGCGCCGCCTACAACGATTTCGTGAACGAAATCGCGTTGAGTACTTACCCATTCAAGATTTCGCTCATTCATTCATCGGTGCAGGGCGCAGACGCCGAAGCAGGCCTAGTCAACGCCGTCACCACAATGTCGAAACATCCCGTCGACGTGATTGCAGTTGTTCGCGGCGGAGGGGCGCGCACCGACCTGATGGCATTCGATCTCGAAAGTGTCGCTCGGGCCGTTGCTGGGTCACCCGTGCCCATCTTTTCTGGAATCGGCCACGAGATCGACCGATCTGTGGTCGACGAAGTGGCACACACAGCATTCAAAACACCCACTGCTTGCGCCGCCGCCCTAGTTCAACGCGTCGCAGCCTTTAACCAACGTCTATCTGATGGTTCCAAAAAACTTGCCGCTCTTGCCATGAGTCGCCATGACCGGGCCACGGCACTGGTTTCTTCGGCGGCGAGAACCATTAACGATCGAACACGGCGAACGTTGGATGTCAACGAGGAACGGCTGGGGACGACAAAGGTTCGCTTACGGGGATTGGCTCAAATAGCCATCAACCGGGAGAGTCAACGCATCGATCGCATTAGCGATCTGGCTCAAGTCCTTCACCCTGACCGAGTTCTCGCTCGAGGGTTTTCAATTACCCGAAACAAAAACGGCGAAATTGTTCAGGGCCCGGTTCCGCCTGGAAGTGCAATATCGAGTGAAACCGCTTCTTCGCTCATACTGAGCACAGTTACCGAGTCACACCTTCGTCAGATCGAGGAGACAAATGACTGAGGAAAACCTGACATTCCAAGCAGCTATGGAAGAACTTGAATTGATTCTCCAGAAGCTAGACAGCGATGAAGTCAACATCGACTCGTTGACCGTTGACTTGCAACGTGCTTCAGAGTTGATCGAGTGGTGCCGCAGCCGCTTGGAATCAACAAGAGTTGACGTTGAACGAATAGTCGCTGACCTTGAAGAGCGATGACTAGCTTTTCGGGCCGGAGCCTTCGCCGCTTGCTGAAAAAGGTGTGAACTGGGGGAGTCGGTGGGTACTCCCCCAGTTCACGGAACGCCCGCGGATCGGTGGGCGATCCGGGACGCAAACCGCGTAGACCACAAAGAAATGCGTCGCCAAGTTGAACGTGGGATCAACTGTTTTGAGCCGGTTCGGGGACAAAGACGTCCCACATGATGATCAGGCTAATACCCGGCTACGGTTCGACCACTCGTCTAAAAAGAAAATTGAGGCCCGTTTTGAAAAAAGATCGCCCCTACGGCAGTTGGCCGTCACAACTCAGCTCTCACGAGTTGGCGAGCGGTGCGATTCGTCGATCAGAGCCCCGAGTTTTTGACAACGACGTTCTCTGGTTAGAGAGTCGGCCCGCAGAGTTGGGTCGGACTGCCCTCGTGAAGTTCAACGGGACCGAGTCTCAAACGTTGGGACCAACCGATCTGAACATACGTACCCTTGTTCACGAGTACGGCGGTGGTGGGTGGCTACCAACCGATCACGGAATCTTGGTTTCGCGGTTCGAAGATCAACGCATATGGCTGCTCCATGATGACCTCCGCCCAATAACTGCCGAACCGAGTTCTCCCAAATCGCAACGATTCTCCGACGGAACCACCGTGGTAGACAGCGACGACACTATTTGGGTCGTTGAGCAACACCACCTACACAAACCACAACCTCAAAATTTCTTGGCGACAGTCAGCGTCGATGGCGCAGTCACCGAGATTGTTTCAGGAGCAGATTTCTACTCTTCGCCAACGATCTCACCTGATGGTCGCACGTTGGCGTATTTGTCCTGGGATCACCCTTCCATGCCTTGGGATCACGTGCGATTACACGTTGCTCGTCGCAGCAAGGAAGGGTGGGTCGATCATCAGGTGGTCCTCGACGGCCCAGCGTTACAGCAACCCCGCTTCTCACCAGAAGGGCTACTTCACGTCATTAGTGACGCTACGGGGTGGTGGAACATACACGAAGTTGACGTAAACACTCGACGCTCGCGACCCATCGTCGACGTTGATCTCGAATTCGGCCTTCCCTCTTGGGTTTTTGGCCAAAGAACATACGCCTGGAGCGCTGAAAACGTTTGGTGTACTTGGGCAGACCGAGGTGTGGGTCACATAGGCCAAATTGTCAACGGAGACTTGCGTGAACTTGACACTGAGTTCACCGAATTCAACGGCCTTGACATCCTGGCTGATGGTCGTGCCGTCACCATCGCTGCCAGTTGGGAAAAGAGCGCCGCTGTCTACGCCTTAGATAGCGCAGGCTCAGCAGAGCAACTCAGTGTTTCAGACGCAGTTCCCCTCGCGTCGGAAGATATTTCAGTTCCCCAACCGATTGTCGTCAGTGATCCACATGGACAACCAACCCATGCGTTCCACTTCCCACCCACTAATTCCAGTTGTTTCTCATCGTCTGGTGCGCCACCTCTGCTTGTGCTGAGCCACGGAGGCCCAACAGCGGGAGCGCGCTCATCGTTCGATGCCGGTATTCAGTATTGGACTAGCCGCGGAATCGCTGTAGTCGACGTGAATTATCGAGGCAGTACCGGCTTTGGAACGACATACCGCAACAAGCTCAAAGGGCAGTGGGGTAT
>Ga0310121_10002815_pt1 | contig 16283 bp, 15 predicted proteins | sample CB27_Tmax_986_MG_FD_203504 | JGI IMG/M metagenome (GOLD analysis project Ga0310121, IMG submission 203504) | Marine microbial communities from Western Arctic Ocean, Canada - CB27_Tmax_986 | ecosystem: Environmental > Aquatic > Marine > Oceanic | place: Canada: Western Arctic Ocean | collected...
AAACATTTCCCACCGCCTGGGCCGGAAGCTTTCATGGGACGGGCCAAACGAACGATTCGTGGATGATGACGAAGCAAACACTTTTTTGACCAAGGATTACCGCGAACCCTGGTCCCTTCCAAAGATTCGACCTTCGGATTCAGCATGAGACTCAGAAGAGACCAAGGCCGATCGAGGACACTTATTCTATGCGCACTCGCATCGCTTACTGCATGTTCTTCAAATCCCTCGGGGCCGCCACCCCCTGTCAAACCCGGGTCGCCGGAGGCAAAGGAAGGGTTCGTTTCTCTATTCAACGGTAATGACTTGGATGGTTGGGACACCAGTGGAAGCACCCAGGGGTCGTTTTCCGTTGAGTATGGAATCCTCACCGGCCACAAAGGGGGTAACGGTTGGATCCGCACTGAAGCGGAGTACTCCGACTTTGAACTGCGTCTGGAGTACCGGATTAGCCGGGATGGAAACAGTGGAGTCTTCTTTCGCGCAGCGGCGGATGATCCCGTCTACAAGGGAATGGAAATTCAGATCCGTGATGACGAGGGAAAACCGCCCAATAACCACCGGACCGGCGCCCTCTACGATGTCATTGAACCTTCGGACAACATGTCGCGTCCCACAGGTGAATGGAACTCTCTGCTCCTAATGTGTGACGGTCCTAACATCAAAGTCCGAATCAATGGGAAGACTGTCATCAATGACACACTCGACCGTTTCACCGAACCAGTGGGAGAAAAGTTCAAGACCCCCTACAAAGACATGCCGCGGAGAGGTCACATCGGCCTGCAAAACCATGGGGATGATGTTTGGTATAGGGATGTTCGGATCAGGGAGATTGGGAACTAAAAGAGTAGGGTGGGTTAGCCGGTAGGTGTAATCCACCATTTGCAATCCCGCCGTTAGCGCAGGCACTAATCCAACCAAGTAGACCGGTATACGAAAAAACATACAAAAGGTAGACTATTTGTGGTACAATAGAATAGATGCGGTATTGAGTCCAATCCAACATCCAAGAACAGCAAGGGAGGGCACTGGAAATGAAGCGCAGAACATCGATGAAAAGTCTTGGCTTACTGCTGGTGGGGGCTGTCCTACTCCCATTCTCCGCTTTCGCGGATTGCGGAAGTATTCCTTTTTACGCCCCGGTATTTACGGACCTTACGTTTGCCCAAATCGTTGGGGTCGCGAAAGTGGATCTTGGGAAGACCTCAGTCGATTTCGACCCTCTGAAGGTCACAGTCTTCGAACCCAAGCAACGCGGGATCATACTTTGGAACGGGGAGGAACAAAGACTGCTGTTGTCCACCGACCAGAAGGCGAGCGAGAGGACAGCAGTCCTTGAAGTCATTCCCCTCCCATCCGAACCAACTGTCCGGCTCGGCTCTTTTGAGAGCTTTTGAAAAGGCGCAGCGCTTGGTTGTTGAAAAAAGAACATGGGCTGTGGCGCATGGCGGCGCGCGCGCAGGTCTGGTCAAACTTCCCGAGGATGCCGGACGTATCACTTTCAGCGAAAAGATGGGAGCGCACGAGCTTTCTGTGGCGGAGGTTCTTTCGGAGGAACTCTTCGTGGAATTTGTTGATTCCTATCTCAAGGACAAGTACCAGGTGGAGGAGGCTCCGATCCGTCCCCAGTTCAAACAGATTATCCAAAGTTATGTCGACACCGGGTTTCGTTGGTTCGCGTTCGATGTGATCGTGCTCGATTCTGAATCCACTCTATCACGCGAGCCCATCGAGTACCGTTTTGCGACGGATCGAGTCTATTACCCGATGCGCATCTCGAACCTGGAACAAGGCGATACAGAGGTGGAACTGCTCGTTTTCACTCCCAATGGTGTTTCGGAGCATCTTGGGCTTCCTGCCAAGTCGATGAACAGAGAACCCCCGGTCGATGTGACCAGCTCTGAAGTCGAAACACTCGACCCAATGTGGGCCAACTTCTATGGTCAAGAGGCAAGTAACCTGGTCATGGATCAATGGTCGATTAAGGGCGATATCCGGAAGTTCACGCAGGATGTCATCGCGCGGTGAGGGAACCGTGACCGACCAACGTCGCGAGATCCTCCTAGATGGAGAATTGGTTCTCGAACCGCCGAACCGCCGAAACGGCGGTTGGAACCGAAGGGACCATCCTATCAGAAGTTAACAGCACTCTTTCGCCGCCGCTCGATTCTGCTTCAGCTGGTTCTGTTCGTTCTTGTATTAGCGCTCTGGCGTGTTCCAATTATCAATCCGATCAAACTCATCGTCGTCATTTTTCATGAGTTATCTCATGTCGCCGCCGCGTATCTGACCGGTGGCGTGGTGTTTGGCATCGCCATCGACCCAGGTGGGGCCGGTGTCACCCTCGGTATGGGTGGATCGGAAACGATCATCGTGGCTGCCGGGTATGTGGGCAGTTTGTTGGTCGGAATCCTGATCTATGCCCTGGTGGCGGTCTGGGAACCGGACGACATCTGGGGTGTCTTCTGCATCCTCGCAACCCTGTCGGTAGCCTTCGGCTGGCTGAACGATTTCACCGCTATTTTCGGGTATGGAACGATGGCTCTGCTTTTCCTTTGCTACTTTAAGCTCTCGGCGGAGGTTAAGAAATTCGTGCTTCGGTGGATCGCCACAACCTCTTGCTTGTATCCGGTATTGGATGTCGCGGGCGAGTATTTTCAAGCCGAACCTCAGGGTTTCGTGGTGGGTGGCCAGGTTATTGGGAGCGATGTGGCCAGGTTGGCGGAATTGACGGGAATACCGGTTGGGACGCTCACCGCCGTATGGGCGACGATCGGGCTCGGCACGCTTTGCTTCCTGGTGATTTGGTCATCGAAAAAGGATGCCGCCACCACGATCAAGAAGAAACTATCCCTTAAAAAGAAGCTCGTACCGATCCTCCATCCGAAATACAACCCGGACGACACGAGCAACCTGCCCACCTACGTGATTGAGTCGGCCAACCCGCGTGTCCACCCTTCGCAGATAGATTGGAAAACCCGCCCTCCCAGTTTACTACCTTCCTTTCCAGAAGCGGCTGAAGTCGAAGATCAAGTCATCCATTTCCTGGCCGTTTTCGTGCAAACGTTGCAGCCATTCCATCAGGTCACGCGCGTCGATGTGGCCATCCAACGGGTCGGGGCGGACATCGTAATTGCGAGGCGTGTTGGTCGGCGTGGGCTTCGGAGTAGAGGTATCCGTTGGCGTTGGCCTCACCATGCTTGTTGGCGTCGCGGTCGGGGCTTCCACAATCTGGATCGCGGAGTTGTAGAGGACCGACTCGCAGCCAGCATTGTCACGGTACTTTGCATACACCGTAGCGATATCGCAGGAGTTCGGCATAAGCGGCCAATCCTCTTTGGTTTCCATGTAAGGCTCCCAGACTCCATCGGAACAGTCCGCCTTGTTGCAAATCATCATATCGGACAGACCGCTGGTTTCCGCGTTGGGGTCACGCTCGTCTCGGTCCAGGAAATCGTATTCCGGGTCATAACCATCATCCGCGGGGAGGGTAAGCTCCGCCGATTGAGAGGGGGTCGTTGGGGCTCCGCCGTTGATGAGAATCCCCCCGAATGGTGGATACGGATCCATCTTGGGAGTTACGGAGACGATTTCGCTCGGACCGCTGCGTTCTCCGTTCGGACCGATGGCGACGAATCGATATTTATAAAGCTTATCGTTTTCCACCAAGGGGTCTATGTATTGGTATGTATCAGTAATGACGTTGATGCTCTGGTCATAAACCTGGAACTCGCCGTTTTCTCCAATACATCGGGACACTTCATAGGTATAGCTGATTTCAGGTATGGTCGGGCTAGCCAGCAATATGGGGAGATTGTACCGAATAAAGACACGACTAACCCCTGGGACGGCGGTGAGTCGTGGCGGCTTGAACTTATCATCAAAAGGCTCGTGCGGGTTGCGTTGATTCTCGCACTCGGAACCATCGTTTTCACCCCCACCATCCGTATCTGGATCAAACGGATCAGTTCCTTTCATACACTCGGTGACATTAATCAGTCCGTCGTTATCAGGGTCTAGGAATTCATCATTTACTTCCGGGTCTAAACCCACAAGTTTCTCATAGCAGTCGGGCATTCGATCCTGGTCCAGGTCAAAATCGTTTCGGATGACAAAGTACTCCACAATGCGGCGAATAAATTCTCCCAATTTGATGCTAACGCAATCCACTTTATAACTGCCGGGGTTATACGTTCCGAAATAAGTGTTGCCATAGATTCCATCACCGGCGGCCCCATCACCGTGGTTTCCATCATCAAACAGGAACAGAAAGGTCCCGACGCCGAACGGATCGGTCACTGTCACAGCTACCAACGCATCCGTGATGGGACCCGTATCGGTTAGGGAGGCCAGTATTGGCATCGGGATGGCCTGTTTTCGTTCCTCAAGGGGAAGTGGGAGGAACAAATCCATGGTCAGGCTACTCTTAACTGATGCCTCCACCAAATAGTCCCCGAGGCAGGCCCCTTTGTTGATGTTGCCGAAGTCGCAAATAACTTCAAATTGCCAGGCACCGGGAAGGGGGGCCCCGATGCGGTAAACTATGTGGTGATCAGAAAGCTCCTTAAAGGGTTGATGCGTATTACCATCCGGGTCGCGGAGTACCACGTCGAGGTTTTGGCCGTGCTCGTACCGAATTGCGGCCACCAATTCAGAAGCCCCCGCATCGACGAAAAAGGGATGAATATCGGGGACAACCCGCTGCGCTTCATCTCTCACGGAAAGCACCTGCTGCTGACGTGCGACGCGCTCGCCAACAATTCGGTAAATCTCAGCCATGTTAAGAAAGAAGGAATCCGCGAGCGCCCCTTTGGGTCCCGGTTCGGCCGCGAAGTGGTAGGTACCCCCAGTCTTGTTGGCCAGGTTCTCGAGATCAGGCCGGTTTGCATCTGCGCCTATCGCAATCGTGTGGACCTGGGGTACCTGATCCCCACCATCCGAGCGGGCCTCATAAGTATCCAGGAAATCGCTGATGTCATCGTTACAGGTGTTGTTCCCATCACTGAGCAGAATCATGGCCCAGGTATGGTCCGAATCGCCACGCGCAATCAGCTCGTTTAGACCTTCATCCAATCCATTGCCGATGGAGGTTCCTCCTCCCGCGGAAATATTGTTCGTAATCGCATCCTGAGCGTCATCCCGGCTTGTGTCATTCCATTCGCGGAGAGTCAGCTCGGGTGGGGCGGCATCGCAGTTGAAGCTTACGACGCCGATCTGGTCACCGACACGCCAACTGTCGACATAGAGTTCGCCCGCATCTTTGGCATCTGCAATTTTTGACGCTGGGCTGCCCATACTTCCCGATTTATCGATGATCAACATGTTGTCGGCGTCCGCGCGCATCTGATAGGAGACTGCGTTCGTCTCGGTGTCTGAGAGAATGGACCAGTTGGCAACGAAATCGTAGTCTCCATTCACCGTTTGGGTCGGCGATTGAATGACGAACCAATATTGCCCTTGGACGTAGGCGCTGGTGACAATGTTCGCTTGTGGGACGGTCTGAGGGCCAATTTGAAAGCTGAAATCGTTGGCCGGGATACCCTCGATGGGTTGAGCACCCGGGTCGAGCACTTCGATTTTCGCCACGAACTTTTCGGGGGCGGCTACATCGCCGGCGATCGCCTTCCTGCCGCTGAGCGGGTCCAGGATTCGCACCACTGGGTTTACCGCATTGAATGAGAATCGGAAGTTCACAAAGTTGTCCAGACCCGCGACGATGACCACGACTTTGTCGTAAGCGTTGTTCGCCATCGATTTCATGAAGGAAAACCCCGTGGCCCGCTCTTCGGCCACGATGTCATTCCCTTTGATAGCCAGCAGGGCAAAGAAAGCAGCGTGAGGGGAATCGACCTGATAATCGACACTGATGTAGGGAACCGCCGCGTCGGGCCGGATTTCGTGGTACACCGCGCCCCACCGTTCGACATCGGTCACCAGCGGACCGACTTGCTCGAGCGGCCCCAGGGTCTGGTCGATGTGTAGATTTACATCGTCATAGGGCCCCGGCGGTTGGGATTCATCGACGTACTTATACTTGGCGGGAACGCCCGGACCGCTCAGTTGTTTGGCGTAATTGGCAATGACAAAGTTTTTGAAAACATCATCGAATCGGTCTGATTCTCCCAGGTTGGCTAGCGTGGCATCGATGACCTGGATTCCATCGCGATTCACATCATCATCAGCCTCGTTCCAAAACTCTTCCAGGAAATCGAGCCCGAGCTGGGGCTCAGCCATGTTTGTTCCGTACTCCTGGCACAAGTAGGTCCACATAAGTGCGGCGGTGTATGAGGCCTCTGTTAGAACCCGGTTCGTATTGCCCAAGTACGAGTTTACCTGACCATAGTAGGGAGCAACGCCGGATGGTTCATCATCCACGTTCTGGCAGAGCAACCCTCCGGCGTCGATGCATACGAGGTCCTGGATAGCGCGCGCCTGTGCTTCAATGACCCAGGCGCCGGCGGGGTCGGTTTTGACCGCGTTGTAAGCAAACTGGACAGCGTGGAAGAGCTCGTGCGCTCCCACGACGAGGCTGCCGGGGTCACCGGTGTTGGTATTGTGGTTGTAGGGATCCGAATAGGCCGGGGCGAGCCCCATCCCGCAGCCGCCGGCGCAGCCACCTCCATCGCAGTATTTCAAGTTGACAGGGGAGAGTTCCGGGCTTACCGGATTATAGGGGATTTTGAAGCCGAAATTGGTAACGTACTCAGCATAACTGCCCTCCAGGATTTGCGCGATGCGGGCAGCATATTCGTTGTCACCCATAGGGTTATTTCCAGCTGGAGTGCAATGTGTCTTGGTTCCCGTGGAGGGTGGGCAGTTGCTTGTATTGTAGAACATGCGGAACCTCGGGCTGTCAAAGAACACCGGTCCCGAGGCGGTGTTCGTATAGCCGGAAAAGGACGGACTCGTCGCCCGAAAGGCGCGGACACGGTATCTGTAGGAGTCGGAGGTATCGAAACCGTCATGGAAATACTTGTTCTCGTTGGCGACAACTGTGTCTAAATCGTTAAACCCTCCCCCGTTTACAGAAACTTGAATCCGAAATTCATCTTCATTGCTGGAGTTATCTGTCCACGAAATCTTCGTTCTGTCGTCCCGCAATCCCCAGGTCCGGATGTTGGTGGGGTCCGCGGGTTGAGAGAACGCCGGTAGGGCGAAAAAGATAAAGAGGAATGAGAAGAAAGAAAAACTGCTAGAAATGGAGCTAATATTCATAGTATAAGGCCTCCCTTGTAGGCGGTTAGAAACGGTTGAGTTGTGTATTTTTTATAAACAAGTAGGACCATCCAGAGGGTGCGAGAGCCATTTCCCGCGCACCCAAACTCTATCGCACCACCTAGGAGCTTGGCACAAGGAGTCTGGAGCGTCAACAAAAGTTGATCGAGTTGGGGAATTGAATCACGGAAACTGCGGAATCGGCGGAAGGACACGGAAAACAACTCCCTCAGAAGGCGCCGCGTTTTCTTCCGTATTTTCCGTGGGTTCCGCAGTTTCCGTGATTCAACGGATTGAGGTCGTCGGCTTTAATCCCGACTCATCTGAAAAGTTCCCTCCTGGACCGCCTGTTGGAAGGGCCTGAATCGGATGTCCCCCTGCATGTTCCCGACGATTGAATCTCCCGAGACAAAAACGCCTTCCAGTTCGAAAAAGGTTCCGTTGGCGGAAGACGCATTTGTTTGCGGAAAATGGAAAGAACTGCCTTGCAAGGTGGGAGCGTTCACATAAGTGTTGTCAGCATTGTTATTGTAAACAATACGAACATTGGGCGGGAAATTCTCCGTTGTCATCGTAAAGAAGGCGAGGGCTCCGCCGATGTTCGCCTGTCCGCTCCAGGAGGTCCCTGCTAAATTTACACGGGTGGGAGCCGGAGTTTTCGTGACTGTCGGCGTCCCGGTTTGCGTCGGCGTCCGTGTAATCGTGCGCGTATGTGTACGTGTTGGGGTGTTCAATTGCGTAGGTGTTAAAGTCACCGTTGGCGTAAAGGTCTGTGTCACTGTGGGAGAGTTGGTGTGGATCGGTGTGTTAGTTATCGTTCGCGTTTGGGTGATTGTGGGAGTGAGGGTACTCGTGTCTGTAACAGTCGGTGTGGCCGTCGGTGTGTTGCTTAGGAGGACAACATTCTGTTCCGTGTTTTCCTCGATGATGAACTGGGTGGTGAACTCGGCGAATCCAATGTTCCCGGTTGTGGACAGGGTCGCAAGCACGCCGATTGGCAATCCGGTGAACTCGTAAGACCCACCGAGCGAAAGGGTGTTCTGGGGTGGGAATGCCCCCGCCGGATCAATGAGGAGATTCACCACCTGCGGCTGCCCGTCGGCCATGACTGTCCCGAAGACACGCCCGTTGAATGAGACGGTTGGAGTATGAGATGGCGTATGAGTCAGCGTCGGCGAATCCGTGGGAGTCGGGGTGATGGTCGGTGTGTTGGTGATGGTGAAGGTCCGGGTCGGTCCGGTTGGCGAAGGCGTCGGCGTGTCAGGTGGAAGTTGGAACCAGGCAAAGTGGAGGACAAAGATGTCCCATACGTTGATGGTTCCGTTGCCGTCCAGATCAGCGCGCGGGTCTGTGGTCGGCGCAGGCACCTGGCTGCAAGCGGGGAGGCAGACCATGCTTGTCCAGAGGAGACAGGCTGCTGCGATCCGGGTTCTCTTTCGATCTACCATTGGAAATGTCCGGGGGCCAGTAACATCCGACCGTCCCCCGCTGGTTGGACATCAGAAGGGTTTCCTCGAAAAGGGGCAATCGGAATCGGTATCGTTCCCGTAACTATAGAAAACCGAGTCGCCTGCGTCAATAAATCGCCTAAATCTACACCCGCTTGTTCCAGGGAGAAATCAACGATAGCCTACGTTATGTTCCGGGCCGCGCCCCACGGCGGCCTCCACGGGGGGAGAAATTGACTGAAGAAGCGGTACAAAAACCGGATTGGCACCAATTTGACCTCGTCGACGCCATGGAGGAGGGCGTTTGCTATGTATCCGACGAAGGGACGATTTATTTTACCAACGAGCCAATGGAAAACCTGGTGGGCGCGCCCCCGGCAGGTCTCCTCAATAAGGACTTTCTCACCCTCTTCAGCCAACAGGAACAGGGAGATATCCAGTCGGCCATCGAGGAAGCTCGGCGGGAGGGGAAATCCCGCATCCCGACAAATCTGGTCTTGCCTGGTAAGGACAAGACCGTTCCTGTTCTTCTGCGCCTGATTCGTTACGACCAGCAGGGCTCACGAAAAACCGCTTTCTATGCCCTCCTACTCGACCTTACAGAACTGATAGAGGCGCTTGATACGGAGCGCGAACTTCGCAAAATCAACCGAGAACTCGAAGACCTGGCGGTAACCGATCCCCTGACAGGACTTTATAACCGGCGATACTTTGACCAGCGGTATTGCGAGGAGCTGAAACGAGCCCGGCGACACAAGACACCAATTGCGATCATGATGGTTGACCTGGATCGATTCAAGGATATAAATGATACCTACGGCCACCAGGTTGGTGACGAGGTTCTTGTGAGCGCCGCCCATTGCCTGAAAGAAACGGTGAGAGGAAGCGATTTCCTGGCCCGGTTCGGCGGGGAGGAATTCGTTGTGGTCATCTTGCAGGCCACAGCGGAAGGAGTTATTCCCGCTGCGATTCGCATCCGGATGATGATCCAAAACGCCTCGACCAATACAGATCGTGGCGTCATTCAAACGACAGCCAGCATAGGAATCTGTTGTTTCGATCCCGCAGAAGAAGATCTGGAAGATGGGGAACTGCTTCGGCGCGCGGATGAGGCCTTATATGAGGCGAAGAACAAAGGCCGGAACCAAGTGGTCCTCTACGGTCATCCCAACGAATGAACAGCCGGATCGTCCTGGGGGTCATCCCTGACGCAATCCGATTCCACCGCGGTCGCACTTTCCTGATCCTTTTCGTCTGGTTTACCGTCGCAGTCTATATCCTACTCCCTGCCATCTATACCCTTTCATCAAGCCTGCACAGGGAGAGCGGGGCTTGGGACCTCTCTTACTACAAAGATTTCTTTTCCTTAGGTTCATCGCCCGGATTGCAAGCGCTCTATGGCAGCCTTTCGGTCTCGGTGGCAAGCGTGCTGTTGGCTGGTCTCATAGGCGTACCGCTTGCTTACTTTCTCGAGCGAAATGATTTCCCGTTCCGGCGCGTGGTATCCGCTTTGATGCTGATGCCGCTTGCCCTGCCGCCGGTGGTGGGTGTTGTATCATTCGATCTGCTGTTTTCCGAATCGGGGATTTTCCCCAGGGGTCTGGCCTACCTTTTGGGGTCTGAGGCTCCTTTCTTTTACCTCTCGGGAAAATCCGGGATCGTAGCTGTGCATGGATATGCAATGTTCCCCTTTTTCTACCTCCTGGTCTCATCAGCGGTCCGGGATATAGATGCCTCCCTGATCGAGGCATCGCGGTCGATGGGACTCGGCAAATGGGGAACCTTCTGGAAGGTCGAACTCCCGTTGCTCAACCCCGCTTTGTTCGGCGCGGCGGTGATGGTGTTAATGACTTCGATGGCCTCTTTTTCAGCGCCTTTACTATTTGATGTGGGCGGGATGTATCTCTCCACGCATATCTACAACCTCAAGATGCAGAACCTTTGGGGGGAGGCTTATACGGCAACCGCTGTGTTCATGACAGCCTCTCTCCTGATGCTTGGACTGCTCCTATACCTGAAGGGGAGCCGCAAGTATCACACAGTGGGCAAGGGGGCGCCCCGTGTCCGACAGGTGATCCAATCGCCGATGAAACGAGCGGCCGCATCGGCGGCAGGGTTTGCCATCCTGACTCTGGTCCTTCTGCCGCACATCGCCATTGTTCTCTGGTCGTTTACGAAAGACGGAACCTGGACACACCAGATCCTGCCGCCCACTTATTCTGTTGAGAATTATTCAAGCCTGCTCGGACAGGGACCCGGTGGCGGGGAGATTCTGCAACCGGTGAAGAACAGCCTCTGGATGGCCGGGTTGGCGACATTCGCCAACGTTGCTTTTGGAATCGCCGCCGCCTATATCCTCGTCCGCAGCCGTCGGGGGGTGAGGGCGACCAGCAACCTCCTGCTTATGCTGCCTTGGGCCTTGCCCGGCACCGTGATCGCCATGAATTTGATTGCGACCTTCAATCACCGCACACCACTCGCTTTGGGATTCGATCTATCGAACTCTGTGTTCTTACTCCCGATTGCCTATTTCATTCGGAACATCCCCCTGGTGGTCAGGCCCCTCGCCGCAGCCTGGGAGAGGTGGGGCGAGGACATGGAACAAGCTGCGCGCAGCTTGGGTTCAGGGCGTCTGCGAACGCTTCGGACCGTGTTAATTCCCCTTGTGATTTCATCCCTGATTGGCGGCGCCTTGCTGGCCTTCGTGACCGCTCTCGGCGAGTTCGTCGCCTCCGCGATATTGTTTACCCCAGCCAACAAACCCATCGCCATGGCAATATATGGAGAGTTTCATTCCGGAGCCTACGGCCTTTGTTCCGCTTATGGTGTCTTTCTCATCATCTTGATTGTATTGGTCATGGTGGCCAGCGGCAGGGGACTGCAAAGATCAGCGTTTTAACGCAATGGAACCCGTTAACGCATTACTCAATCGGCCCCGAAAGTTGTGGATTGGTCTCCTGACCATTCCACTGTCTCCGTGGCACGGTCGGGAGACCGTGCCACAACGGTGAGCTAATAAGCGATGGACCTTGTAGAGGAATCATTCAGGGGCGTCGGGGAGTGGCTCGACCTGTTTTGTCGCGGCCGGAACATCGAGTGAGATCACACCAGTACTCTCATCAATGGCCTCCGCAGCAATTTCCTCTTCCCCTTTTTCGCTGGTGAAGAGTGGTTTTCCCTGGTAGTCCAAATCGCCTCGTTCGTAGTACATCTTCTTTGCCCAAGGTCCCCTGATTTTCTCCATGTTCGCCTGATCCAGGAAGGTTTCATCGTAGTACCCACTGAAAGTATAAGTTTGATAAGTCAGGTAGATGAGAAAGACAATCGAAATCGCGATCACAATTCGCGGAACCCAGAGGGTGAAGGCGCTTACTGGAGAAGATTGCTCGTTCACTGTCCGCTCCGTATTCGATCCAAAAGTTCGCTGTTGGATTCCCACTCGAATTTGTCGATCAGGTGCAGCCTGCCCCCGCCTTCACGCACTGCCTCCGCTTCTACACAATCCTCGCCGTAAGATGCATCGTTGACATGCACATCGGGGGAAACTCGTCTCACAAAGCTGGAACAGTCGTGCTCATCAAACAAAATGGCGTAGTCCACCCTATCAAGCGCCGCAACGAGCTGGACCCGTTCCTCTTCGGGACGAATGGGTCGGCCCGCACCTTTGAGCCCCTTTATCGAGTGGTCACTATTGACTCCCACCACCAGGATATCTCCTTGGTCAGCTGCTTCCTGGAGCATCCGTAAATGGGCCAGGTTGAGGATATCGAAACACCCGTTCGTCGATACAACGGTTTTACCCCCGGCCCGGTGACGCTGCAATTGTTCGGCGAGTTCATCCTCGGTCCGGCACCAAACACCCACGTACAAAAAGTCCTCCAAACCGAAGCGTTCACCAACAGCGCTACCGCGCATGGAGGATACAGCAATGTCTCGATAGCAATAATAGGGTTGGCCCGGTGATGGGCTAATCACCGGGCCGGGGGCTGAGTGGAAGGTCTCGGTAAGAGCTGGGGAAGCTCTTGGAGGTAATCCTTTGTCAGATACTTGGTTGGGAGCCTCTATCTGACGGATTATCCAATAAGCATCGCTCGTGCCAACAGGCGACCGCTTTACAGGAACAGGGGATGGCCCCAAAAACGTTAGGAAATATGCACCGATGTGACGGTTTAGATGGCAGCCGGGAAGAGTTCAAGAAGGCAAATGAAATATCAAAAGAGGATACCGTATATCACCCTGATATACATGGTGGCTGGGCAAAAAAAGAAAAGAGCGGAGGCTTGTTGTTTCCTCCGCTCTTTCGAGGAGTTCTCCTTGAGGAGGAGTGCGGCGCCGGGCTCGCTTGCTCAGAGCGTGTCCGGCCCCGCACTCAGAAACGGGTACTAGGGGAATTCTTGCTGGTTTCCCTTAGAGCAGTATGGGTGCCAATCACGGGCACCCCTCAACCACCCATATACAAGTTTATTATTTTCAGTATGTTACAATAATGATGGCTCTCAATGTGGGAAGAACGATCGGGAAAGAAGGGGTAGAAATACCACTGCCACGGGGGTTCAGGGGGTTTCAGCCTGCGGCTCTTTTACCGCGGAGCTGTGGATAACCACTCGAAGAAGGGTAACACCGTGCTCGCCCACGAACTCCTCGGTTTCGAACCAGTCTTTCAATTCGGCTATTCTCTCTTTGCCTCCCAGCTCGGTGATCTCCCGTAGACGGGCAGGATCGATCCAGATGACGGGATCAGAACCCAATTCGCCCAGGAGCATCGCTTGGGCCTCGGCCCTCTTACTAGGTAATCGGAGAAAGAATTGAGTGTCGATAGAGCGCCACCTGTCTCCGGTTTGCCCATTGACCTTCGAGGGGATCGAATTCAGGAAACCGACCAGAGGATTGAGTCGGAATAGTGCGATGGTGTCCCCATTTGGAACTTGCTTCTGGATCAGATTCGCCAGGCTCGCGGAATGTTGAGCGTACAATTGCTGGGCACGGACAGCCGGGAGACCCTGGAAAAAGGCATAGTATCCGAATGCCGCGGCGAGCAATGTTGGGACCAGCATCTGCTCGGTTCGGCTGACAAATATCCGCCCGATACCGGCCAATCCAAACCAACAGAACAAAATTAACCCGGGAGAGGCCAGGCAGGTTCCAATCGGGTTGGCATAGCCGAGCAGGGCTGCGGGGACAAGCGGCCATGTTAAATCAATCGCCCGCTCTCGGTTTTGGTGAGTTTGTTTGCAGGCGAACCAGATACCCAGGATGACGAGGCCCGTAAACGGTATCCCCCAGGCGTGAAGAATCAAATCTCTAACCTGCCCTACCTTGGCAGCAGTCAGCGTTTCCAAATGTAAACCCACATCGCGTCCACTACCCAATATCCAACCAGCAAATAACCAAACCATTCCCGGCGAGAGACCTAGCGCCAGTCCCTTCCAAAAGCTCGGTTCGAGCCGCTTCCGGAAAGCAGCCGAAAACAAGGTGCGTAGCGGGATCGCGGCGACGAATAACCACCCCCAAGGAGCAGCGAACGCCGAGCAACCCAGGAGTATACCGCCGCCGACCGATTCAGCCGTCCCTGTCTTTGTCCAGTTTTTCCCAAAAGCGAGCGCGTAACCCCAGACAAGAAGTGGCAGAGATAGGCACTCGGGCGCTAGTGTCTGTGCCACAAACCGGTTTGGCAAAAAGACCACCGCGAGGATGGCCACCCAAATACCCTGGACCCAACCGACTGATCGCCAAATCCAAACAGCCAACCCGAGCATCGAGAATATAACCCCAAAACGCCGAACGACTTGGATGCGAGCGTAGGTGGATTCCGGCGCACCCCATGCCAGGCAGCGGTCCAAGAGCGGTGAGATCCAGGATGTGTTGGGAGGTATCGCATCACCTCCCAGGGCACGGGCAACTCGGAGTTGGTCCTCTGGGTGGAGGGGGAAAAAGAGGGCCTCATTGGATAGAATTATCCAAACGATCAGGAAATATCCTAGCGCAAACCAAACACCGGTCAGGTTGAATACTTTAGCAAGCCCGCGAGGCATGGGCGAATCATGAAGGGTGGGCAGGGGCTAGGCAAGGTTTGGGCCTTGGGCCAAGCTTTGCGTATATGGGTAGTTGAATTTTCAAAAATTCAATTTAACGGCGTTCTCAAGAATTTGTATTTTCCGCGGCACGCCCTGAATTCTTGCGAATCCAGCTACAATCGAATTCCGCCCCCGAGGGCAATTTCCAGGGAGGACAAATCATGAGCAACGCATCCGAAGTTGGTAACAGATTAGTCGAGTTGTGCAGCAAGGGCGAAAATATGAAGGCTATTCAGGAACTCTATTCGGATGACATTGTCTCAGTTGAGGCCTGCGAAATGGGCGATATGCCGCGAACCCTGGAAGGCATCGACGCGGTAAAGGGCAAAAACGAGTGGTGGATGGAAAACCACGAAGTCCACAGCGGCGAGGCGCAAGGCCCTTATCCCCACGGTGAAGACCGTTTCGCTTTAACCTTCAGCTACGATGTGACAAACAAACCATCCGGCAATCGAATGCAAATGAATGAAGTAGGTGTTTTTACAGTGGCTGATGGGAAGATCGTTAAAGAGGAATTTTTCTATCAGATGGGGTGAATTCCCCTTGGTCAAACAGATTTCCGAAAATGGTGGAGGCGGGGGGAGTCGAACCCCCGTCCGAATCTGGCTAGTCCAAGGCTTCTACAGGCTTAGCCCGATATTAATTTGGCCAGTTCGCATCCGCCAGTTTGTTACCCATCTCCAATACCGGAGTGTAGCTCCTGTTTCGGGGCAAGATTTTGACTATTATTATGAACCAAACCATGGGTTCCACCAATTAATCTGAGCGATTCGTCTAGGTATGTTATGCAAAACAAACCAAGTCTGGATGCAATTCGTAATCTGCTCCCGGCTGTTCAAGAGCTAGAGTGGCAGGGTGAGGGAGGATTCAAAGTCGTCTGCAAAGCCCTTATTGAGGGGAAATTAGAGGCTCTAAAAGTTGTTTACATTCCGTCAGATGCAGAACGGGGTGAAAGATATGAGGAAAACTCGCGGCGGGTCCACCGTGAGATTGATGCTCTGCGCAAGTGTTCTAGTAAGAACCTGGTGAAGTTAGGCACAGTGGAGCCAACGGAATATAGAATCGGTGAATGGTATTACATAATTTACTCAGAAGAGTTCTTGCAAGGAGAATCCTTGTCCGCTCAGATAGGGCGGGGATATAAACCTGGAATCAATGAATTGGTCGATCTCGGATTGTCTCTAATTGACGCGGTCAGCTGTCTATGGGGTCTGGAAGAGAAACTCGTACATCGCGATATCAAGCCGGACAACGTTATGGCACTTAATAACGTTGAACGGCCATTCGTACTTTTGGACCTTGGCATCGCTTTCGCCGTCGAGGGGACTCCGCTGACAGCAAACCCTCAATATGTACTGGGTACCCGCGAGTATTATGCTCCTGAGATGTTGAAACCTGGATTCCGCGAAATGATAGATTTCAGAAGTGATCTGTACGCGATGGGGTTAACCCTTTACGAATACGCTAGTACCTCGTCCGGGTTAAATTGTCGGGTAGAGTTTTCTGAGTTTGATGCGGGCGTCGTCGGTTGTAAAGCGCCAGTCGA
>Ga0310121_10002816_pt1 | contig 16272 bp, 16 predicted proteins | sample CB27_Tmax_986_MG_FD_203504 | JGI IMG/M metagenome (GOLD analysis project Ga0310121, IMG submission 203504) | Marine microbial communities from Western Arctic Ocean, Canada - CB27_Tmax_986 | ecosystem: Environmental > Aquatic > Marine > Oceanic | place: Canada: Western Arctic Ocean | collected...
ATCGGCTCGCCGCTCGGTCCCCGCATCCTCGCTTCTTATGGGACCGCCCAGCTCCTTTTCAACTACGTGAGACTCGCCATGCCGTACGAGGCACCGCGGACCCTCACGAACGAAGAGTACTGGCAGACCGTCGGGCATCTCCTCCGTTCCCGGGGGTTGGTGGACGAAGATGCGGTGGTGAACCAGCAGACGGCAGAGGGGATCACGCTGAACGGCGGTACGAGTTGAATAGAGAGCAAGGACCATCCCCTTCGGGGCGGTGGACCCACTCTGACGAGTGACATGAAGGCGGCCAACAGCAGGGTGGATCTGGTCAAAGGCATTGGAGAATCGTCGAGATAGAAACACAAGGGCCCTCGACCGATCGCGATAACGTGGGGCAGGGCCAGACCCGTCAACTTCCGGACTGCTGCGGTGGCATGGGGGCAAGCGGGCAGCCAACACTCAACCCCGGCAAGGATTTATCGAACTTGCCAGCGCGCCCATTGGCCCCCCCGGGGGGGCACGCCCCGAGGGACGAACGCGTGTTAGCTCAAACCCGGCACTCGACGACCGAATCGATCTTCAGGAATCGCACGTATTCGAACTGGCCTTCGACCTCGGCAGTGCCTGCTAGGAAGTCATTGACCATGACTCCAGCACCAACGGTGGTTCCGACCGCATGGGTGAAGGCGTTTCGTTCGGTCCACGTCGCATCCGTGTCCAAGCGGGTGAAGACCATGATGAGGTTGCCGACTACGCAGAGTCGTACGGCACCCGACAACTCCTGTCCGGTGGCGTACAAGGTGAGCACCGAAGTGCCATTGGACGTCGATTTGTCTTCGAAGGCAAGCGTTCCGTTCTGCAGCCCAATATTTGCTACGACCCAGTCACTCATGCGAGTCACGTCGGGGTAGACGACCAATCCTGCCGAATGAAACATTTCGGTTGGTGCACCACCGGAAACTCCGTCGACCGCCGTGACCTGAGTCTCGATCATGAAACGCGGGTGATCCGCCGACTCGAGCTTCTTGAAAAGGCTCAGACCTCTGTGGTCATTCAGAAAGTAATGATCTTGCACCGGACGAAGCAGCAGCTGACCTTCACTGATCGAGACCGAACCGTCGGATGGGTCCCCTTCGACCTCGGACCGCACTAGCCACGACGAGATCGAGCCCGCATCGTCAAACTCGTCGCTAAGCCCGTTCAATGGCACATCCCTGTCCGGAACGAGAGATACCCCAGTGCTTGTGCCGCAGCCAGCCAGTACCATGACGAAGCCTAGTCCGCCTGCCACCGTTCTGTAAACATCCATCCCCAGCTCCGTCGGTATCTGAATGCCAAATCTGCAGTCGCCATTATCGTGTCAGACGCATGCCTCACACCTTAACGCCGTGCAGAGCCGTCGCTTCGCATCAAGTAAAAAATTCCTCTGCCGTTGCACCGGAACTGGGGGCTGACTCTAGCCGCCCCCGCTGAATCGCCAGTAGGCCCTACCCCCTTTGACCTCGGCCGCCAGAGAGCGATCGGCGGGTGGAAGCCCTTCAAGGATGACCGACAGTACATCCCTTACCAACTGGATCGCGTCAGCAAAGTAAGAGTGTCCGAGCAAACTGGTGTCGATGATCGACGCGTCGATCGTCTCGATCCCCTCGAACACCGTGAGTCCCTCGCCGGAGTCCCCGGCCCTCGGATAGTCGTGAAGCGCCTGTGGTACGCGCAGCGCACGATCCTTCGAGGACGCGTACAGCCACCCAGCCCCCAGAACATCCTTAACTCCGTTCCGACGCTGGTTCAGGGCATCTGTTCGCTTAGACGGAGGGTTTCTCCGTTAATAAAAACTGAAGAGCAGTACCGGGAACTGCACGCATGGCGTGACTCGGAACGGTTTAGACCGAAGTGCCCCTCAATCGGTTCTTTGCACTGATCACGCAAGCTATCCTGGCAGCGACTTGCTCCTTGGAGTAAATCTCGATGACGGACTGATCATTTCTTTCTTCAATTGGGGCCGGAGGACCGATGCCTCGACCACTCACCCGCCGAGAGTTGATGCGAGCCGCCGCCGGCCTGGTGCCCGTCGCGATGGCCACCCGTGCGCCCGGCGCACTGGCCGCACCCGTCTTCCGGACCCCCCTGGCGAACGGTGACGAGGGCGCCACGGCGTTGCAGACGGCAGAGATCGGCCCCTACGCCGACGATGTGCTACCGGCCGGGGTTCGATCCCGGTTCGTACATGACATCAACGGCCTTCGAATGCACGTGCTCGAGGCCGGCTTCGACAGGGGGAGCCGTCCTGGTGTGTTGCTGCTTCACGGCTTCCCGGAACTGGCCTACAGCTGGCGAAACGTGATGGTGCCGCTGGCTGAGGCCGGATATCACGTGTTCGCCCCAGACCAGCGGGGCTATGGCCGCACGACTGGCTGGGATAGCGATTACGATGGCGATCTCACCCCATTCCACCGGCTGAGCGTCGTCCGCGACGCACTCGGTCTCGTCTTTGCCTTCGGGTATCGCTCGGTGGCGGTCATCGGGCACGACTTCGGCTCACCCGTCGCCGCCTGGTGCTCGGTGACCCGGCCCGATGTGTTTACGTCGGTGGCATTGATGAGCGCCCCGTTCGGTGGGACCGCGTCGCTGCCGTTCGACACCGACGACGATCCGCCACGAGCCGCTGGGCCCGCCGGCCCCACCCTGGAAGACGAACTGGCGGCGCTAGCGCGTCCACGCAAGCACTACCAGGCGTACTACAGGACCCGCCCAGCCAACGACAACATGTGGAACGCACCCCAGGGCATCCACGCGTTCCTGCGGGGCTATTATCACTACAAGAGCGCCGACTGGAAGGGAAATGCACCATTTCAGCTCGCGTCGCGCACGGCGGCCGAGATGGCCAAGATGCCTACCTACTACATCATGGACTTCGCCGACGGCATGGCCGAGACGGTGGCGAAGGTCATGCCATCGGCGGCGGAGATCGCAGCCAACACCTGGCTGCCGGATGACGCGCTTCGGGTCTACGCCGAGGAATACGGCCGGACCGGCTTCCAGGGCGGGCTGAACCATTATCGGTCGGGCGGCATCTCCGCTCCGGCACAACAGCTGGTCGCAGGTCTCACCATCGACCAGCCGTCGATCTTCATCTCGGGTGCGAGCGACTGGGGCAGCTATCAGAGCCCGGGCGCCCTCCAGCGAATGCAGAACAGCGCATGCACCGACATGCGAGCCGTGCACATGGTCGACGGCGCGGGCCACTGGGTGCAGCAGGAGCAGCCCGACGAGACGAGCCGCCTGCTCATCGAGTTTCTGCGCGAGGTAGCTTGAGCTCTGGGAGCATCTGAGGTCTCGAGTCTGAAGCCAGACCCGCTGGGAAGCGACGCCTATACGGTAACGCCGCTCTAGCTGCCAGGGACCCGTGCGCCCGGCTTAGATCGCCTCCAACACCCCCACCGGCACCCACCCCACCCTGCCGTCCTCGAGCGCGACCTCCGCCCATTCCTCGGAAAGGCGATCGATCCGAACCTTGGTCCCTTCGTGCACGGTGAAGATCGTGAGGGCCTCGTCGTCCAGAGGAGCGCTCATTACGTCCACCTGGGGTTCGAGGACGACGGCCTCCTGCGCCCGCCCCACTTCGAATTCCCGAACGGCGAGGTTGAGGCCGAGTAAAAGGAAAACGACGCCGCAGGCGAGAGCGATCCGCTTGCCCCACGCCGCCACTGGCGCTCCCCGCTTCAAGATGAGCAGCAAAACGATACTGGTCCCGACCAGGTAGGAGGCTGCGACCACGGCGATGAGGAGCGTTCTCGGGAGAAGGTCGACCCACCACTCCACGGCACTGAACAGCCAGAATCGCGGAAGGGGCTCGATCTCATCCACAGTCAATGAGCGCGCGAGATCGAGGTTGGCCTGAACGTCTTCATCCCCGGGGAGCAGCCGGCGGGCACGCTCGTAATACAGGATCGATTGGGCGACATCACCGAGCTTGAAATACGTGTTGCCGATGTTGTAGTAGACCTTACCGCTCTCGAAGCCTGCCTCGACCAGTCTCAGGTAGCTGGTGAGGGCGTTCTCGAAGTCCCCTTCCTGGTATTGTCGGTTCCCCTCCTGGTAGAACTCCACTTGGGCGACCACCTCGAGCGCGCCGACCGCCGGGCTCGCGGTGACGCACGCCGCTATCACCGTGGAGACGATGGTACGCATCAGGGGAACCCCTCCTGCACGGCGGTCATGGCCTCTGCTGCCCGGTCCAGGAACTCGGACCTATCCTCCGCGCTGGAGCTTGGTCGCGCAAAGCGCGCACGGTCGCACTCGCCCAGACACGCGAAGTACTTCTTCGCGACGACCACCGGAACCCCACGCGTGCGGAGCTCCGCCTCGGCGACATCGGACATGAATCCGGCCTCGGCGACGTTGAGCTTGTCGGCGAGGAATCCGCGCAGCGCCCTCTCGACTTCGGCGTAAAACGCACGGGCATCACCCTCCGCCATCACCCGGCGGGCCTGGCCGAGACGTTTCTTGGCGACCGCACCGGCTCGCCGTCCCCTCGCGTACGCCACGTCATCCTCCAGCCGGTCCCAGTGCCTTCGCAAGCCCAACGCTCCCACTAGAGCCACGAGGGGCAACAGGGCGACGACCCAGAACTTGGGCACATCCGCGAGCGAACCCCCGATCGCGCCGAGGTTCGGAGGCCCGATCTGGATGAACCGGATATCCTCGCGCAGGGTCTCCACGCCGGCCCGTCCGCTTGGTGCCACGATGACGGCATCCCCCGTCACGTCGAGCCGAAGCGGTTCCGAGGCCGATGTGGCGTACTGGCCACTCTCGGCGTCGAAGTAGCTCATTTCGACAGGGGGGATGGTCTTTTCTCCCGGTGACCTCGGAATCAGCACGTAGGTATAGGTTTTGCGTCCGCGAACCCGGGCCCCAGTGCGATCGATCGCCTCGCTGACCTCGGGTGGGAAGGCCTCGAAGTCACCCGGAAAGTCGACGATGGGTGCCGCCAGACCTCGGAGGTTACCCTCTCCCTCGACGATCAGCTCCAGCGTTACCGCATCGTTGGTCTCCACGCTGGATCGATCGATCGCGGCGCTCACATTGAGGCGGCCTACCAGTCCTGTGAAGCTCCGGGGCCTTCCCTCCACCGGAAGGGGCAGAACTTCGACCTCCACCGGGTTCGATACGATTACCGTCGGAGCCTGCGATCCGAATAGGGAACCGCCGCCGAAGAAGTCATCGAAAACGCTCCGCGCCCGCCGCCGCACCCGCACGCTGGCCTCGACACTCAGCGACTCGATGGTCTTGGTCCCCGGCCCCGCCGGAAAGAGCACGACGCGCCGGACCACAGCGGTCGTGTACGGCTGTCCATTCCAAACCATCTGCTCGACTTCAGGGTTCTGCGGACCGGGCACTTCTTCCACCCAGAAACCCTCGCTCTCGCCCAGATTGACCAGGGTGAAGGAGGTCACATTCACGCGGGTGAAAATCCGGTAGCTGACTTCGATCGGCTGGTTCTGGTACACGCGGGTGCTGCCGACTTCCGCCACGATGAAGAGATCTTCGGGGCCGACTCCGCTCGGATTTTCAGGTCCGGCCCCACCCCCTACCGCCGCGGCCGTCGTGGACACCGTCAACGTGACCGGCTGCGTCCGTAGGACCTGCCCCCCGGCCTCGACCTCGACGGCCCCGATCTCGAAGGTGCCCTCCCGGATCGCCCGGTATCCGTATTGGATGGTCAAAGAGACGGTCGTTACGCCGTTGATCATCTGCATACTCGTAGAGGAGTTCCGGCCGAGGTAGCGGGAGAAATCTCCCAGGTCCGGAAGTGTGGGCTCCACGTCCATGCGGTCCGTGCCCCTTACTTCCACGTCGAGCGTGAACTGGCCATTCAAAGCGACGACGGAGGGGGTGACCGAGGCGTGAGCCTCGAGCTGCTCAGCAGCCACATTGCAGGGTGCGGTAACACCCAGACCGGCGACCGCGAAAAAGACGGTCGCCACCCAATTCCGGCCACGCATCGTCCGTATCTACCAGGGCTTGCCGGGACGCCGGCCGCGCAGTGGCGGCTGTCGCCGGTTCACTTCACCGGGATCCTCCTGGACCCCTTCAAGCAGCCGCTTGGCCTCTTCCTCTGTCATCTCACCGGGGGCTGGTTCAGGCTGCTGCTGCTCCTGATCCTGCTCCCGTTCCGGATCCTGGTCCTCTTCGTTCTGGCTCTCGTCTTGCTCCTGTGGTTCCTGGTTCGGCTCCCCGTCTTGATTCTCTTGTTCCTCGTCTTGCTGGCTCTCGTCCCCATCCTCCGACTGCGGGTCTTGATCCGGCTGTTCGAGCTGCTTTTCTAGGGCCAGCTCGAGATTGTGCTTGTAGTCGACCTGCCCAGGATCGATTCGGAGGGCCTGTTTGTACGCCTCTAGACTTTCCTGGAACCGCTGCTGGCGGTAGAGCGCGTTCCCCAGATTGTACCATGCAGGTGCAGCAAGCTCCGGGTCGCCCGATTCGATCGCCCCGCGGTACGCATCTAAAGCCCGGACGTACTCTTCAGATTCGTAGAGCGCATTCCCATCGTTGAAAAGAGCGAGCGGCAGGTCGGGGGCGTCTCGAAGGGCCTCCAGATATTTTTCGTGCGCCTCGGGGAAGCGCCCCTCTTCGTAGAGGCGGTTTCCTTCGTTGAGCTCGCTGCGGCCCCGCTGGGCGGCGACCCTACTCGGCAGCACACCGATGAATACCACCCCGCCCCCCACAGCCAACGCCGCGCCCCAGTTCATCCAGTTCTTTCCGCGACTCATGAGAACCTCCCGGCCCACACCTCTTTCTTCCGCCGACGCTCGGGGATCAAGCCCTCCACGAGCAGTAGGACCAACGCGAACCCGAGGAAAATCTGGAACTGTTCATCAAATCGTGTGATCTCACGTGCTTCCACTTCGCGACCCTCTGCACCGGTGATCTCCTCGATCAGGGGATTCAAGTTCGCGCCAGGCCCCAATACTGGAAAATATTGACCGCCCGTGGCCTGGGCGACACGTTCCAGCGTCGATTCATCGAGCTGCGTGGTGACGACAGCGCCGTTCTCGTCTCGGATGAAGCCGCTTTGTTGCCCCGATGCAGCAAACTCCGGGATCGGGACCCCTTCGAGCGACCCGATACCCACCGTGTGGATTTGCACTCCCTCCTCGAGGGCTCGCTTGAGTGCCGCTTCGGTCTCGCCCTCGTGGTCTTCTCCGTCGGTGAGCACGATGAGCACCCGATGGCCCCGCGTCCCCTCTTCGAACGCATCCAAGGCTATGGTGAGCGCTTCGCCCAAGTTGGTTCCCTGAATGGGAATCAGACCTGGATCCATAGCGTTCAGAAAGAGGGCGGCGGCACCGTAGTCCACGGTGAGCGGGCTCTGTACGAAGGCGTTCCCCGCGAAGGCGACCAGACCGATGCGGTCTCCGTCCAGGCGCTGAAGGATGCGCATGATTTCCAGGCGTGCCCTCTCCAACCGGTTCGGTGCCACGTCCTCAGCCAGCATGGACCGCGAAACGTCGAGCGCCACCATCACGTCCTGTCCCTGCCTCCTCACGGTCTCGACGCGGGTCCCGAACTGTGGACGAGCGAGGGCCAGGACGAGGAAAGCGACCGCCAGTAGAACGAGGACGCTCTTGGCTGCCCTAGCTGTTCGGCTCAGGGTCGCGCTCAACTTCTGTACCAATGCCAGATCTCCGAACTGCGCGAGCGCTCGTCTTCTTGCCTGGCGGGCTCCCCAGAAGAACGCACCCAGGGTCGGGACGAGGAACAGCCCGAAGAGAAGCTCAGTCGAGGCGAAGTGAAACACGGCGGTAGGCGTCTCCCTGGCAAAGGGTTAAGGCAACTTGCGAAGGACGGTCTGGCCGAGGCTGACCTCGACCAGCAACAGCAGCAGACCCGCAGCAAGAGGAAAGTGGAAGAGCTCTCCATAACTCGTGAAGTTCTGCACTTCGATCTCTGTCGTCTCGAGGGCATCGATTTCCTCGTAGATCTGGCCGAGGCCCTCCCGGTTGGTCGCGCGGAAGTACCGCCCGCCGGTGGCCTCCGCCACTTCCTGGAGCGAGGCCTCGTCGATGTCGACTTCCGCGGTCACGTACCGGCGACCGCGGAGCCGATCATCGATCGGTATTCGTGCCGTGCCCTGGCTACCCGCCCCGATGGTGTACACCCTTACCCCCAGCGCCTGCGCCATCTGGCCGGCGGTCACCGGGCCGATCTCCCCCGTGTTGTTCCGCCCATCGGTGAGCAGCACGACCACCTGCGACTCGGCGTCCGAGGCCTGAAGCCGCTTGACGGCCGTGGCGAGGCCCATCCCCACGGCGGTCCCATCCTCGATCATGCCAACCTCCATCTGGCCAAGGAGGTCGGTGACAACCGAGTAGTCGAGTGTAAGGGGGACCTGGGTAAACGCATCTCCCGCAAAAACCACCAACCCGATGCGGTCGTTACGTCGGCCCTCGACGAACTCGGCGGCCACCGCCTTCGCCGCCTCCAAACGGTTGGGCTCCAGGTCCTCGGCCAGCATGGAGCTCGACACGTCGATCGCGAGAACGATATCAATGCCCTCCGCGTTCAGGGTCTCGCTGGTGACCCCGGTCTGCGGACGGGAGAAGGCGACGATGAGGGCGGCGATGGCCAGAAGGCGCAGGGGAAAGAGAGCGTGCCGACGCCGACCGGTGCGCCGCACATCGGACTCCCTGATCGACTCCACGTCCGAGTATCGGATCGCCCCGGAGCGCCGCCGGCGTGCGTACACGTAAACGAGAGCGGGAATGGCCAGGATAAGAAACAGGAACTGGGGATCTTCGAAACGGTACATTAGCCCCCCTCGTGGTGGGGTGGCGCGTGGGCCAACGCGAGTGCTGCATCGTCCCACTCGCCGGCTCCACCGGCCGAGTCCGGACCCTCGACGCCGTCGTCGACGCGCGGCTGGGTCCGATCCACGAACGCTCGAGCGGCCTCCAGGATGTCCCTGCACGCATCGGGCGCAGGCCGAAGTTTGGCGAATTTCACGAGGTCGCAACGTCTGGCGAACGTGTCGAAGGCGCGGACGTCATCCCCCGGGAGATGCGCACCCCGAAGTCCCTCGACGACCTCGCCCGTGGTCATCTCCAAAGCGTACACACGGAACCGGCCTTCGATGTAGGTCCGGATGATCTCAGAAGCGAGTGTGTGGTACTCCTTGATCTCCCCCCGCTCCAGGAGGTCGGACGCCTCCAGTCGGGCGAGTGCTTCGAAAGCGTCCTCGTGCGGAAAGCGTGGAATGACCACCGACCGGCGCGGGCTGGCCTCAGCGGGCCGGCGCCTGACCCACAGCCAGTACCCGAGCCCACCGAGCAGCGCCAGCAAAAGGATCCAGGGCAAGATGTAGATCACACTCAGCGGGATACCGAGCGGCCCCCGGATGGCACGAATGTCGCCTCCCTCGTCCAGCCCGACGCTCTGAACCGTAATCACGTATGTATCCGTGGAGAGCGTGGTCGAGGACCCGTCGGGCGCGTCCACTCGGATTTCGAAGCCCGGAATCTCGATGTCCCCGAGCTCGAACGCGGCAAGGGTGAATCGCGCACCCGTGATGGCGCGCCCGCCCTCGTTTTCCGGGGGAATATCTTCGGCTCCAAGCACTTCGACCACGCCGAAGTCGAGCAAGTCCGGCCAGACGACGATGGCCGCCGGATCGTGCTCCACCCGAACCGTGAAGGCCATCCGGTCCCCGAGGGACACCAGGGCCGTGTCCAACTCGGTGAAGATTCGGGGCGCTTGGGCGCGGAGCGGCACCGGTGCCAAGCCGACCAGAAGTGCAGCCTTGATAACGACAGTCGAAACGCGCCGGCGAGGGGCCGGCCGCACCAGCGTGCTCATCGGAAGCGTCCCTCCCGTTCCTTGAAGAAGCGCATCAGCGGCTGCACGTAGGGCTGGTCTGTCTGGATGTCGATCACGTCCACTCGGCTGTGCCGGAAGGTCTGCCCCAGTTCGGCCTGCACCCGGGCCACCCGCTCCGTGAACTCCGAATGGAAGCGAGGGTCGGCCGTATTAACCGTGTGCAGCTCACCGGTCTCGGCGTCCTCGAATTCGATGTATCCGAGCGGGGGGAGTGATGTCTCCCGATCGTCCCCCAGACGCACCGCAATCAGATCGTGCCGCCGTCCGGCGACGGACAGCGGCTTCTCGAACCGGGAAGCCTTGAAGTCCGACACGAGGAACACGACCGCTCTACGCTTGATCACGTGGGTCAGATATTCGAGTGCACCCCGGATGTCCGTCCCACGTCCCTCCGGCTCGTGGTAGAAGAGCTCCCTCAGCACGCGGAGCACATGAGGACGGCCCTTTCGGGGTGGCACGAACTTCTCGATGCGGTCGCTGAAAATGATCAGGCCGACCTTGTCGTTGTTCTTGATGGCGGAGAACGCCAACAATGCACAGATCTCCACCGCCACCTCGCCCTTCATGCGCTCGCGCGTTCCGAAGTCCCCGGATGCGCTCACGTCCACGACCAGCATGACTGTGAGCTCCCGCTCCTCCTCGAACACCTTCACGAAGGGGTGACCCGTGCGGGCCGTGACGTTCCAGTCGATGCTGCGGATATCGTCGCCGTACTGATACTCCCGTACCTCGGCGAAATTCATTCCCCTTCCCTTGAAAACGGAGTGGTATTCGCCTGAGAAAACCTCGTTCACGAGGCCTCGGGTCCTGATCTCGACCCGACGAACTTTCTTGAGGATCTCCCGCGGGATCATCCTATCCTCCTCACAGAGCCCCTAGGGCACCTCGATACTGTCGAGTACGCGGGTCACCACCTCCTCCGACGTGACCTCCTCGGCCTCGGCCTCGTAGGTGAGGAGCACACGGTGCCGCATCACATCGAGACCGACGGCCCGGACGTCCTCGGGCGTCACGTACCCCCGGCGTCGGAGGAAGGCATGCGCGCGCGCGGCCTTCGCCAGGTTGATCGTCGCCCGGGGCGAGGCGCCGAAATGGATGAGGTCCACCAAGTCGGCGAGGCCGTGCGCGGCGGGCTCGCGAGTCGCGAAGACGAGCTCGACGATGTACCGCTCGACCTGATTGTCCATATAGATCATCTGGACAGCCCTCCGAGCACGCAGAATCTCGTCGGGCGTGACGATCGGGGAGACTTCATGCGCCGGCCCACCCGCAACCCGGCGAAGGATTTCCACTTCCTCATCCTTGTTCGGGTATCCGACCGACAACTTCAGCATGAAGCGGTCGACCTGGGCCTCGGGGAGTGGATACGTGCCCTCCTGTTCGATCGGGTTCTGCGTGGCGAGAACGAGGAAGGGGTCGCCCAGGGGAAAGGTGTTCTTCCCGATGGTGACCTGGTGCTCTTGCATCGCCTCCAGCAACGCCGCTTGCACCTTCGCTGGGGAGCGATTGATCTCGTCGGCCAGGATGACATTCGCGAAGATCGGGCCCTTCTTCGTTTGAAACTCCGACGATTTGGGATCGTAAATCAAGGTCCCGATCAGGTCTGCCGGCAGAAGGTCGGGCGTGAACTGAATGCGTTGGAACGACGTCTTTATCGCCTTGGCCAGTGTGCTGACCGTGAGCGTTTTCGCAAGGCCAGGAACGCCTTCCATGAGAACATGGCCATCCGCCAACAGTCCAATGAGCAACCGCTCGACCATGTACTGCTGCCCCACGATCACCCGCGCCACCTCGTCCTGCAGCCGGCTCACGAAGCCGCTCTCTTCCTGGATCTTGGCCTGGATGACCTCGACGTCTGTATGCGTCCCAGGCGCGGATCGGGCGTCCGGCAACGTGTCGATCAAATCTTTATCTGCCATGTAGGGCTTTCCGTCTCTACGTGTCTCGAAAACAATGCCATCAGACAATCAAGCCTTGGGCCCGATTGTCCATGGAAGCGTTGCGAGACTATACCATAAGAGGCGCCCCTGGGGTTCCCCGAAGAACGGTTCCCGATGCCCTCCATCCCGCACATACAGCTAGAGGTCTACCGAGGTCAGACTCGGAAAGTCGCCTGGGGCGTTGCCTGGGGACACTCCTTCTCGGCTTTCTACCAATTGCACGACCTCGAGCTCGCTCCGATAACTCTGTTGGAGCTACCCGTATGAGCATCCTAACTTTATAGAGTGACCATTCCTTGAGCCATATGTAGTCTTTCGTGGCTCTCTTGGGGGCGTTCGATGCCGTAAGCCGTACTCCTCCGAAGGAAACGGTTCGTTGGCAAACATAACGGAAGCCCCCCATCCGGAGCCCCAACTCGCCACTGGGCTTGTAGAGGGACTGGTACGCCAGGTAGAGAAGTGCCTCGAGGCGATCACATTATACGGCCCGTCCCACCCCATGTACCTCAGGGGGGTCGAGGAACTGAAGTCGGGTTTCGAGCCCCTGTGGGCGGAGTTTGGGTCGCTGACGCTCCAAGTACGGGACGACGACTTGGCCTGGAAGTCACACCACGTCCTGCCCGAGGACCACGCCGCCGACGGCGTCTCCTGGGGTCTGTTCAAAGATGGCATTCGGTCGATCACTCTGACCCAAGGGGTGGAGCAGAAAGAGATCATCCTGGTGTCCGGATTCTTCGTTTTCGGCCACTAACGTGCTCCTTTCCTCAGGTTGTTCCCTATATTCATAGAGAAGCAGCCTTCAGAAGATCGCAAGGGGGTTGAGGGGCGACCCCGTCCCGCCCTCGACCGCCAATGGTGCTGCAACCAGCATGAACTCCCAGCGACCCTGCCGCGCCGCCTCGGCCGCAACGGCCTCCAAATCGAGGTTGTCGAACAGCGGAGTCCCTAAAGCAACGAGCATTAGCTGGTGAATCGGCTGCGTGACCCCCTCGACACCCGAGGGTAGCACGTCGTTGGTATAATCGCTGCCGAGTATCGCGACGCCGCGCTCCCGGAGCCACGGAACCACGGAGGCATGAAGCCCGGCAGCTTCCTGGCCCGTCTGCCAGGCACCGACCTCGGCACGCCGAGCCCACCGCCCGCTGCGCACCAACACGATGTCCCCGCTACCAACCCGAATGCCAGCCTCTCGCTCCCACATCTCCAGGTCCTCCACGTAGATGGGCGTCCCTGGCTCGAGGTAGTCGACCCCCTTGAGCCGGGCGATGTCCATCAGGATCCCACGGGTGACGATCCCTTGCTTGTAGTTGATGATCGCCAGCTTGTCGCACCCGCCTTCCGTCACCTCGTCGTCCCGGACGTACCCGTTATACAGCCGACCCTCGTGCATCATGTGGCACAACGCGTCCAGGTGGGAGTGCGCGTATCCGTGGTAGGCGATGGTATAGCGATCGCTGCGAAACACACCCGGGCTCCCGACCCCGAGCATCTCGTGGCCGAACGGAGAGGTCGCGTCCAGAGCCTGCTCCTTGAGATAGTTGTGCGAGAGTGACACTGACGTCCCGACACGTGCCAACCCGATGGCCTGGAGGCGCTTTTCCCGCGTGATCAGGTTGAGGGTTCCAAGCTGGTCATCGTCGCCCCATCGACCCCAGTTCGACAGGTCCGTCATCCACTGCTCGACCATCGCCTCGGTCACTGCTGGGGATGCTTGTCCGGAGAGGGGCCGCTCGCTCAGGGCAAGCACCAGAAAAGCGCTACACAGGAGCAAGCGAGTCGGAAATGATGTGCGGTGGGCTGTCGACATGAGTCTCTCCAAGTGAAAACGACGAGGGCGGGCCGGTTGCATCGGCCCGCCCCCTCCTGATTTTGCCAAAGCTGCGCACTCGGTCGCTACCGCGCTAGCTACCGCGCGATGTGCTTCCGGAGCATACGCGGACCGACCTCTGCACCGTAGACGGTGCCATCGTTGTCCACCGCCACGCCCTCCGCAGCACTCGTTCCAGAGAAGTCCGGGTCGGGTTCGGGATCGGGGATGAACGCGACCACATATCCGGTATCCAGATCCATTACGCGGATGCCACGCCTGAACCCCGGGTTGCGCCCGTTACGGTACGCGGACTCCGAGTCCGCAGAGTAGAGCATGTTGTTGCGGATCGTGATGCCGCTGGACCGTCCCATATTGTAGAAATCGCGAACGAAGGTACCATCCTGTTCGAAGACCTGGATCCTGCGGTTGCTGCGGTCTCCCACGTAGAGGAGGCCGTCGGAATCCATGGCGAGGGCGTGTGGCGTTTTGAATTGCCCCGGCTCGGAGCCCGTCTCGCCCCACTCCATGAGATAACGGCCGTCACTCGAGTACTTGACGATCCGATTGTTGCCGCTTGCGGGGTGTCCGTCGGCAACAAAAATATCTCCGTTGGGCGCCACCAAGACATCGTTGGGCTGGTCGAGCGTAGTGCGAGTTCGGCCGGCCACGCCCGCCGTGCCCAGCCGCAGCAACACAACTCCCTCGGTGTTGAACTTGATAATCTGATGGCCCCGGCTATCGTTTCCACGGGCATCCGCGATCCACACGTTACCGTCATCGTCCACATCGATCCCATGGGGCCAGACGAACATCCCGGCGCCGAACTGCGTCAGGATGTTTCCGCGCTTATCGAATTGGAACACGACGTCCAGGTTGTCGTGACCGACACAGGTGTTTTCACCGCAACGATCGACCGCCCAGATCGTCTCGCCGTCTGGAGATACCTCGACCGAACTGGTCGAACCCCACGACCGGCCGTCGGGAAGCTCAGCCCAGACCCCAGGTACGGTCCGGTAGGGGTTTGGCTCCCTGTTCTGCGCTTCCATCTGCATCGTGGTAGCGCCGACCGCGCCACCAACGAGAATGAACATCAAACCGACTCTACTCAGATACGACATGGGAAAGTCTCCCTGGACGGATAAGATAGAACGGTGCCGATCGGCACCACCACTCGGAGTTCCAAAAGGGTTCGTGAGCCAGACAGACTGGGACCATAGGGTGGAGATATTGAACGAGCAAGTGTCGAAAGCCGACGCTTCCTTGCTCCTCAACGGTCGCAATACCATACTGCCCGGGTCGTCGACCCATGACCCCTAACCGCTGTGTATGACGCGTTTTCTCGGGTATTCAGATGAAGCGCCGCGACTTTCTACGCCTCAAGACCGACCGGGGCACCCGCACGGTCGAACTCTCGTGCCAGCAGCTCCACATGCATTTCCTCGAGAGGCGTGCGACGAGTGGTCAGCCCGACGATGATTTCGATCCCGCGGAGGGGGGCGAGCCACCGGCAGCGTTCGATGAGCAGACCACCGAGCAGCTGTTCGAAAATCTGGAACGCGACCTGGACGGCGCCGATCTTCTACGCGTGACCGGGCACCGCTGGTTGTCGGAGGGAGAGGACGAGCTGCTGCGGGAATTCAACCAACTGGTGTTGTCTTTCAGAGCCCGCGGCGGGCGTGTCGAGTTCGGCTGAGATTCATGCCTGACCCGAGCGACCTCCGCCCACTCGTCGAGGCTTCCCGCGTCCGGCATCGCACGTATGCGGTCATCTTCGGCCACGATACTCGGCTGGGCCGGCTCTTCGACGTCGTTCTGATCAGCGTCATCCTCGCCAGCGTTCTCGTGATCATGCTCGAGAGCGTCGCCTCGGTTAGTGAGGAGTATGGTAGCCTACTCAGGGGAGCGGAGTTGGTCTTCACCGTACTCTTCACCATCGAGTACGCGACTCGCCTCTGGTGTGTGGGCCGTCCGTTGACGTATGCGAAGAGCCCGCTGGGCCTCATAGATCTGCTGGCGGTGCTTCCAGCCTATATCTCGGCGCTCTTTGCGGGGAGCCAGGTCCTCACGGTCGTGAGAATCCTGCGTGTGCTCAGGGTCTTCCGCATTCTTAAGCTCGCCCGCTACATGGGGGAAACTCGCATTCTGGTCCATGCTCTTAGGGCCAGTCGTTACAAGATCACCATCTTCGTCCTGACGGTCGTTACGGTCACCGTCATCGTCGGCTCACTCATGTACCTGATCGAGGGGCCGAGCAACGGCTTTACCAGCATCCCCAGGGGCGTCTACTGGGGCATCGTCACGCTCACGACCGTGGGCTTCGGCGACATCACGCCTCAGACCCCTTGGGGCCAGGCCCTGGCGAGCATGGTGATGATCATGGGGTACGGCATCATCGCCGTGCCCACGGGCATCGTGACCGCGGAGCTCGTCTCCTCCGCACGGTCGCAGAACGGTCCCGAATGTCCCGGATGTGACCGTCGGGGGCACGACCCCGACGCTCGGCACTGCAAGTGGTGCGGGACGAGTTTGTCCGGAGGCTAGGCGTTCCACCAGCATCCCCTTGCTGACCCCGACACAATGTCCTGGAATTCTAACCCGAACAAAAACCGATAATCCACTGCTAAGGAGAACGGATGTCCAAGGCTCAGGAGCTGTTGAATC
>Ga0310121_10002817_pt1 | contig 16271 bp, 13 predicted proteins | sample CB27_Tmax_986_MG_FD_203504 | JGI IMG/M metagenome (GOLD analysis project Ga0310121, IMG submission 203504) | Marine microbial communities from Western Arctic Ocean, Canada - CB27_Tmax_986 | ecosystem: Environmental > Aquatic > Marine > Oceanic | place: Canada: Western Arctic Ocean | collected...
GGCGGTTTTTAATTATCTTTTGCTGCGTCTGGCGCAAATCACGAGTCGAAAACGGATGCCTCTGGTTCACCCGAGTTCAGCTCTGATCGGCTGGGCTGCTTGAGCAGGGCTTTTTCAGGATCGACTAATCAGGATGTAATCATCATCATCAACCAGCAGCACTCGGATAAGGGCCTCATCCATCACAAGCATCAATTTACCGGAAAACACCGGGGTTGAACAAGTCATACTGGTTCAAATCAAGCGGTCTGGCTTCCTTGACAGTCGTCGCTCATTTCTCGTGCTCGTGCTCGTAATCGGTCTTTTTATCGGGCCACAATCGAGGTGGAACGCCGTGATGGGCCCGATTACGAGCACGAGCACGAACGGAGACTTTGCATCGAAGCGCCGTTTACTCCCAATTCTGAATCACACCCCGGCTTGACGGGCCCGGACTGATCCATTGCAATCAAGCCGCGAGTGGTTCAAAATGGTCGGCTTCAATCAGCCTGGGGCTTCAAACTCAACCTGAAGCCCCCTGATCCGGGCCGGATTGACCAGAGCAACGAGGGACCGCCGCCATTATGAAGATCGTTCTCGCCTATTCGGGTGGGCTTGACACTTCGGTCATCCTGAAGTGGCTTCGGGAGACTTACGAGGCCGAAATCATCGCCTTCTGCGCCGACCTGGGCCAGGAAGAGGAGCTGGACGGCCTGCCCGAGAAGGCCCAGGCCACCGGTGCCTCCAAATGTTACGTCGTGGACCTGGTCGAGGAGTTCGCCGCCGATTTCATCTACCCCATCATCCAGGCCGGGGCGATCTACGAGGGGCAGTATCTGCTGGGCACGGCGATCGCGCGGCCGCTGATCGCCAAGGCGCAGGTCGAGATCGCCCGCCTGGAGGGGGCCGAGGCCGTCGCCCACGGCGCCACCGGCAAGGGCAACGACCAGTGCCGCTTCGAACTCACCTACGCGGCCCTGGCACCGTCGCTCAAGGTCATTTCACCCTGGCGCGAGTGGGACTTCGAGGGCCGCACCGACCTGATCCAATACGCCCAGTGCCACGGCATCCCCGTCCCCGCCACCGTCGAGAAGCCGTTCTCGACCGACCGCAACCTGCTCCATATCTCGTTCGAGGCTGGCGCGCTCGAGGACCCCGCCGCCGAGCCGCCCAACGACACGTTCGTGATGGGCGTCTCCGTCGAGCAGGCCCCCGACGCGTCCGAGGAGATCGAGATCGAATTCGAGGCCGGTCGCGCCACCGCGCTCCGGGAGCCGGGCCAGGCCGCCGCGCGCCCGTTGAGCCCCGGCCGGATGCTCCAGGCCCTCAATCGAATCGGCGCCCGCCACGGAGTGGGCCGCGTCGATATGGTCGAGAACCGCTTCGTGGGCATGAAATCGCGCGGCGTCTATCAGACCCCCGGCGGGTCGATTCTCCACTGTGCGCACCGCCAGCTCGAATCGATCACGATGGACCGCGAGTTGATGCACCTGCGCGATTCCCTGATCCCGCGCTACGCCGAAATGGTCTACTACGGCTTCTGGTACGCCCCCGAACGCGAGGCGCTGCAAGCACTGATCACCGAATCGCAGTGCCACGTGACCGGCGGCGTCCGACTCAAACTCTACAAGGGCAACATCATCCCCCTGGGCCGCCGCTCGCCCGTCTCGCTCTATCAACCCGATATTGCCACCATGGAGGCCGACGCCGGGGCCTACGACCAAGCCGACGCCGGAGGGTTCATCCGGCTGCATGGCCTGCGCCTACGCGCGCGCACGGCCACCCAGGGCAAACCCACCGTTCTTCGCGATAGCGACATCAAACGGGCATGACCCACCGGCGAGTTCTGGCTTTGGGGGGCGTTATCCTCGGGGCATGACGGTCAGCCGACGTGGGCGGCGGCGGCGCGCAGTTCCCTGAACCCGATCAGTCGGGACGCATTCTCGTCCCACAGGGCCAGGCGGAAGAGTCGCCAGGTGTCTCCGAACTTGATGCGCGTGGCGCGTTGGAGTTTCGGGTTGGCGGCGAGGCAGGCCTCCAGCTTGTAGTTCGGGATTAGGCTGCTGAGGTGGTGGACGTGGTGGAACCCGATGTTGGCCGTCATCCACTGGAGCGGCTTGGGTAGGTCCAGGTGCGAGCTGCCGTGGAGCGAGGCGTCGAAGAAGTCCCAGTCCTCGTGCTGATGCCAGTACGTGTCCTCGAACTGATGCTGCACGTAGAAAAGCCACACGCCGATCGAAGAGGCCAGGACGGTTACGGGTATCTGGACCAAGAGGAAGCTTTTGATGCCGATCGTCAGCACCATCAGCGCGACGATGCCGACCAGCCACGCGTTGGTCCACCACACGCTCGCCCATGCCCGGTCCCAGGAACGGGGGACGTCCCAGGGGTAGCGGTGCTTGACGAGAAAGTGGAACGACGGGCCGATGCCGAGCATAATGAGCGGGTTGCGGTAGACGCGATAGGCGAGCCGTCGGAGGGGAGAAAGGGCAAGATATTCACGCACGGTGAGCGTCTTAATGTCTCCGAAGCCGCGGAAACCGAGGTCGCCGGAGTGTGAGTGGTGATGCGCATGGGTCCTGCGCCAGTAATCGTACGGGATCAGCGTGATGACGCCGATGCAGAAGCCGACCCAATCGCGCGCCCGGCGCGAGCGAAAGTACGACCCGTGTCCGCAGTCGTGTTGAATCATGAAAAGGCGGATCAAGAAGCCGGCGGTCGGGATCGCGAGCGCGAGGGTCAGCGCATAGCTCACCTTCAGGCTCCACAGCATCGCGGCCCAGAGCAGCACGAAGCAGACCGCCGAGATCGTGAGCTGCCCGACGCTGCGGCGAGTGTCCGCTCCCCGATAGGGGCCGGCCATCCGCTTACAAAGCTCGGCGAGGGCCAGCTCTTCAGAGGTGGTGGGGGAAGGGGCGGGGGCGGTCACGGTCATCGATATCTTTCTCCTTGTTTCCATGCTTTTCAGCGTCGGGGAGGGGGTTGAGCCTCGATACTCTCTAACTTTCCCCCTGATTTGCCGGGTTCCCCCGGCGACCATACGATCCGATTCACGATGATCTTGGTCGAGCAAGGCCTTTGATTTTCAAGTCGGGTCCTTTTCACGTTATTGCGGACCCCCGGCTCCCGGATGGCCCAAATATCGAGACCAACCTGGAGCAAGCACTCCGCTAATGGATGTCAAACGGGATGGTCGAGTCAGGCGGTTGACGATTTCTACTCTTCGGGCACCCTGCCCCGCAGCTCCCGCGGCAACCCTGTCCTATCGGTCATGGCATCCTTTTTTACGCATTCTGCTACTCACCCGCCGTTTGCCCCGAGGGAAGGGGAAACGGTCATCGGCGCATGCCGGCAAGGTACACCCCCCAACCGCGAGCCATACTCGTTCCCCCTGAGCCGGTCGTCAAGGGATTTTTGAGGAATCGGGCAACGGCTGGGCGCGCGCCGTCCCGCCCGGCGGTTGACGAAGCCATGCAAACGCGGTTTACTGAAGGGGTGGGTAGCGGGTTCACTTGTTCCCACCCCGGCGGATTTTGCTGACTGGCTGGCAAATGGGACGGAAATTGGAGAAAGACGGGGTGATGTCGAGCTTTGCGGCCGAGGAGGACGTCGTCGACGAGCGGTCGCTGCGACCGGCCAGCACGCGGGAATTCGTGGGCCAGCGCGATCTGATCGAGCAATTGGGCCTGGCGATCGAAGCGGCGCGCGGGCGCGCGGAAGCACTGGACCATGTGCTCCTGTTCGGCCCGCCGGGGTTGGGCAAGACGACCCTGGCCAACATCATCGCCACCGAGATGGGCGCGTCGATCAAGTCGACCTCGGGGCCGCTGCTCGAGCGCAAGGACGACCTGGCGGCGATCCTGACCGACCTCAACGAGGGTGACGTCTTCTTCATCGACGAAATCCACCGCCTGCCGCGGATCGTCGAGGAGTGCCTCTACCCCGCGATGGAGGACTACAAGATTGATATCCTGATCGGCGAGGGGGCGCACGCCAAGTCGATCAAGCTGGACCTGCCGCGCTTCACGCTGGTGGGGGCGACCACGCGCACCGGCATGATCAGCGCCCCGATGCGCTCGCGTTTCGGCATGCTGCACCGGCTGCAATTCTACAACCACGAAGAGATGGAACACATCATCACGCGCTCGGCGGGCATCCTGGCGGTCGAGATCGCGGCCGAGGGAGCGTCCGAAATCGCCCAGCGCAGCCGGGGGACGCCGCGCATCGCCAATCGCCTCCTGCGCCGCGTGCGCGACTGGGCCCAGGTGCGCGGCGACGGACGCCTCACGCTCGATGCCTCGCGCAAGGCACTCGGGTTGATCCAGGTCGACGAGCGCGGGCTGGACCCCATGGACCGCATGCTGCTCGACGCGCTGATCAACAAGTTCAACGGCGGCCCGGTTGGGCTCAACACGCTGGCCATCGCCGTGGGCGAGGACGAGGACACCCTGCTCGACGTCTTCGAGCCCTACCTGATCCAAATCGGCTTCCTTAAACGCACCACCCGCGGCCGCGTCGCCACCCCTCACGCCTACGAACACCTGGGAGTCCACCTTCCCGAGAGGATGCAGGCGGAATTCCCTTGATCAGGCGTCTTCTTAGGTCGTCCCTTGCCTTCGGCCCTCACGCCTCTCGATGCCCATTTAAGTTCCGACTGTGAAAGGCTGATAAAGTCTGACAGGAAAAGTGCGTCCAAGAGTCCGTTGGGGCGGAAATCGGCAAAGCACCAGGGCCTTGTGATCCATCGATGCGCACCATTCGTCGGTCATTCTCACGATCGCCGGACCGGACACCAACTTGCGAGAGGCAACCATGGAACGAGGGCTGACCATACAAATTCGCGACCACGACCCGATGACGATCTTGAATCTGTCGGGGCATCTGTTCCAGCTGGAGGTCTACAAGCTCAAGACGCAGGTCAAGGATTCGCTCAAGGCGAGCCGGCGTTACATTATCCTGAGCCTGTCCCAGACCGAGTTTGTCGATAGCGCGGGTCTGGGGATGATGGGCATGTTGCGGGAGCAGTGCGACGATTTCAAGGCGACGCTCGCGATCATTCTGCCCCAACATCGAGCCGTCCGCGCCACCCTGACCAAGTCCCAAATCGATCAAATCATACCCTGCTACGAGAACCTGGAAACAGCCATCGAAGACTTCTCACGCAAGTATGGTCTGACGGACCCACGCTCCGAGATCGAAAGCCGGTGCACAACCGACCCGGCCGGCGTCGAGACGATGATCGAGAAGCTCGGGGAAAACCTGGCCGCCCGACTCGAGGCGATCGAACGACGGCTGCTTGACATCGAATCACACCTGAAACCCAACGCCGGCCGATCCTCCAACCGCGACGCCGCCTGAAAGCGAATCAGCAACTTACCCTGTTGCTCCGCTTTGGCCTGAGCGCAGCGTTTACTCGCCCTGAAGCTCGCGCAGCCAGCTTCTGACTTCCGACACACGCGGGCCGCCCAGCTCGACGTATTGATTGAAACAACGCAACGCCGTCTCTTTATCGCCATCGATGTCGCTGGCGAGAATCCCGCGGTTCAGGTACGCGTTGGCGTATTGGGGATCCAGCTTGATGATCTGATCGAACATCGCGGCGGCGTTGTCAAAATCCTTGGCCTGTATCGAGATGAAGCCCAGGTTATTGTAGGCTTCCACGTAATAGGGATCGATATCCAGCGCGCGTCGATACCGTTCGGTGGCCCGTTCGGGTTGTTCGAGGGCCAGGAAGTAGTTACCCAATTTCAATTGGGGCCGTGGTGAACCGGGAAACTCCTCCTCCGCGCGCTCATAGTGGTAACGCGCTTGCGGATGCCGTTCCGCGCTCATCATCATGTCGCCGACCTTGAGCCGCGCGGCGATCTTCGTCGGATCGGCGTCGAAGGCCCGTTGGTACTCTTCGGCCGCCCGGTCGTATTGATGGCGCCGTTCCATCTGCTCGGCCTGGCTGAAGTGATACGGATAGGACCCGAGAACGATGTTCTGGGTCGTGGCGTAGACGGGATCGGTCGCCGAGGGCAGCCGGCCTTGGCCCTCGCGGGGCTCGAACAGGACGGCCTGCACCTCGGCCTCGGTCGGCATGCGGCGCGCGGACGCTTCGGCGATCATCTGTTCGCGCCGGCGCCGGATTCGCTCGGGGTCGGGGAGTTCCTCGGTTGCTTCGGCGAGGGGAATTTCCTCGGCGACGGTCAGTTCCACTTCTCGGGCCTGCTGGGCGGCCAGCGCCAGGTCCCCCTCGGTGGGTTCGTAGTCCGGCGGCGTGTAGCCGATCGCCAGCATCGCGAACTTGGCTTCCTGGTAGTCGGGGGCCAGAACCAGGGCCTGCTGATAAGCCGTGGCGGCCTGCGGGTATTTCGCCTCGAACTCGAATAGCCGTCCCATCTGGAAAAAGGCCGCCGGGCTGTCATAAACCGTCGCGGCGCGGTTGTAGCGTTCCAGCGCCAACAGCCGCGAACCTTCGACCTCGAAGCGCTTGCCTTCGTCAATCAGCTTGAATGACTTCTCGCGAACCTGATACTGCTGGCGGCGCACCTTGACCGCAGGCGTGCAACCCAACACGGCAACACCCACCCAGCCGATCAGGACGAGCGTTCCCACGCCGATCCGGCGCCGTCGCCAAGCCGAAGTCATCTAGTGCCCTTCCTGGGATTGGACGATTTGTCCGTTGGCCAAATAAAAATCCTCGAACCACGGGAAGAAGACGCTCTGGTAAACGAGTTCATCCACGCGGTTGCCCGAGTCGGTCTGAGAAGACCGATGACGGTCCGGATAGCCGCGTTGAATGAGGATCCGCTCATAATCGGTAACGGGACCGTCGTAAACCAACATGCCGCCCACGAACTGGAACATCCGGTCCTCGTCCATGTAGAGCCACTCGTCCACTCGTTCTCCAAGAAGCGAGCGGAAGGACTTGCGCACCCAGTCCGGCTTGCCCCATTCCTTGGCAATCACAAACTCATCGGTCTCGGGCACCAGCACCATGTCCCCCACGGGCCGGAGCGCGCCGTGGAAGACCAACGCATAGCGCTCCTCGCCGTCCGAGGCCAATTCTCTAGGCGCGCGATAGGCGTCGCGGGTGAAATGATGGAGGAAATCGCGTTTTGGATGCTGGTCGATCCGTTTTCGCGCCTGGACGTTCCCTTCTTCATCGATCCGCTCGGTAAACCGGGCGTCGGTCCTGGCGCAGCCGATCAGAGCCAGTCCGGCGAGGATGGCTGTCAGACCCGGCAGCAGGGGTCTGAGTCGATGGCACTTTTGGTGCGTGGGGCTGAGCATTGCATTTTGCTCCCTTTCGGGCGAAAATCTCTCGTCGGACCGTTGTTGGCCCGATCGTGTCACCCTTCCCTCTGCTCCAATATTCGGTATCATCGAGGCCGTGTCAAGTGGCGTTCGCTGGTGAGACACCCCCCGCCGCCCCCTTCGCAGACCTCCAGGGGGCTTACGACTGGCTCGAAAGTCAGATCAATCATGAGCGCGCCCTCGACAGCGTGACCTACTCGGATCGCGTCTTCGAGCGAGACGGTTTCCTTCGCCGTCTCGCCGCCGTGGGTGACCCCCACGTGGGTCTGTGCACGGTCCACATCGCGGGCACGCGGGGCAAGGGATCGTGCGCCCTGATCCTCGAGGCCCTGCTCCGCGCCTGTGGGCTGCGCACCGCCGTCTTCACCTCGCCGCACATTCATGAATACCGCGAACGGATCCGGATCGACGGCGCGCCGCTGGCGGGGGAGCGTTTCACGAAGCTCTTGGCCGCCATCGCCTCGGTCGGGCACGAGGGCACGCCCCCTCCCAAGGCCCGATTCAAGACCGTCTTCGAGAATCTCACGGCCCTATTCTTTCTGGCCGCCCGTGATGCGGGCGTGGACTGGGCCATTGTCGAGACCGGGCTGGGAGGCCGGCTCGACGCGACCAACGTCTTGGAGCCCGGCCCGGTCCTGCTCACCCGCATCGGCCTGGAGCACACTCACCTGCTCGGCTCGACGCTGGGGCAAATCGCCGGCGAAAAGGCCGCGATCCTCAAGCAAGGGGGTTGGGCCGTGGCGGGGGCGCAGCCCGGTGGCCAGGTCGGCCAGGTATTTCGCCGGCGCGCGCGCGAGGTCGGTGCTCCCCTGGACGGCGCCGAAGAGCTCTGCCCGCTCTTGACGGTCCAGGCCCATCGCGACGGGCTTCACCTCAGCGTTCAATTCGATGGGCAGCCTCTGGACTGTGAGTTGCCGATTCTGGGGCCCTTTCAGGCTGAAAACATCCAGAACGCCCTGGCCATGATCACTCGTCTGCGCCGCGAAGGTCTCCTCCCCGAGGTTCCGCGCGAGCGCCTGGCCCGCGCGCTGGGGGACTTGCGACTGCCGGGTCGGCTCGAGCGGCTCTCGACCGTCCCTGAATTGATCGTCGATGGGGGACACTGTCCGACCGCCGCCGCCGCCCTGGCCGAATCGATGCGGGTCCATTTCACCACGGAGACGGCTGGCCTGCTCGTCGGCATGATGTCCGATAAGGACCACGCGGGTTTCTTCGAGGCGCTGGCCCGCTGGGAGGGGTTCCGATGGGTTGTCTGTTACCCAGTGGACCTGCCCCGCGCGGCCGCTCCCGAGGACTTGGCCCGTCACGCGCGGCGTCATTGGCCCCAGGTGCTGGTGATGGAAAACCTGGAACAGGGACTTGAGGCGCTGCCCGGAATTGCCGAGAAGGTTGATAGAGTGGTCGCCGCAGGCACCCTCATGGCCATCTCACGCCTGCACGCATGGGCCCAGGCCGATGTTAAAGCACTTCGATCTACGCACAAAGAGGAATAAAAAGCTGAGCCGCGCCGAAATCGTTGAGACTCTGGAACAGAATTCTCAATTGTATCGCGAGGAAGAGGCGTTTGTCTCCTACCTGGCCGAGCTGACCCTCTATTTGCTCCAGTACCGTTATGACGGGGCCGATGAGGGGGAACTTCCGGATGGCAAAGACGACAAGCCGGAACCGGCGACCGAAGCGCGCAGTCACGGGTCGATTCTCTCTTCGGACCTCAATTATTCGAATGCTTCAGCCAACCAGCGATCCTGCCCCTTTTGCGGTCGCCAGGTCGGCGAAAGCCGGCTCTGCCACGCCTGCGGTCACATGACGCGCTGACTCTAAGGCGCCGATCCGTAAGGCGCCGAACCGGCCCCAAACCTGATCCGCCATCCGCGCAATCCCATGCAGCAAGGCCGTCCGGTCGACCCATGATGTGCTCATCGTCGTCCTATCGGCCACACGGGGCGGCCACACGGGGGGCGTGGACATGGCGGACGCGAGGTCATATAGTGATCGAGGGTGCCATGACGAGATCGGGGGCGGCGAACCCGCGCCGGTATCGTCCCCAATGCCGTAACCGGGCGCTCAGGAAAACGAATTCAGCCGGCCTTCCCGTCACCCCATGTTCCGACGCACCGTTCGACTTTATTGTCTGTTGCTCGCGACAGTCTGGTTGCCGGCCATTGCCTGTCAGCCTCGGCCCGGCGGGCAGGCCGACGCGCGGGTCGTTACGGGAGTCATCCAAGCCGGTTCGCCGGCAGCCGAGTTCCAGACCGTCAGCGAGGACAACGGCTCGACCTCTAGCCTGATTACCCTGCGTTGGCCCGGCGAACGCGAGCCTCCGACTGAATTACCCAAGCTCGCCCTTTGTCTACCCTCCGGGCGCGAGATTCAGGCCCGCTGGCTGTCGGCCCGGCTCGGGGACATAACAATCACCCCGACCGGGGCGCCGGAGGATCCAAAGGTGGATTCCGAGGAAGCCTCCGAGGAAGTCCCCGAGCCTCGGGTAAAACTTGACCCGCGCGCGGGCAACGTCGAGTTTGTCGGCTATCTGCGCCGGTGGCCGATCTATCGGCTGAGCCTCGACACCGGCGTCTTCAAGCCCTTTCGAGAACTCAAGGACCAGGTCCAAGGTTCGGCCGACTACACGCTCGTTCTGGAACTGACGTGGGACGAGCCTGCCGCAGTCCCGCAACAGTCCGACGCGACGCCCGAGGCCGTGGCGGATGTCTCCACGCAAGAAGCACCCTCGCGCGCAAGCTGGCGGCGGGTCGCCGGCCAGCTGGTGATCAACCCTCAAGCCCTCGCGCTCTATGCGGAAGCGGTTCCGCCTTCCGAATCCGAGAAACCCGACTCAACGACGCACCCCCGGCATCTGGCGCCGGGCGAACATCAATGGGCGCGCCTTTATATCGAAAGCGAGGGCCTGGTCCGGATCGATCCCGATGAGCTACTCCAGGCGGGCTTTCGCGGCCAGGACGTCAAGGCCGAGGCCGTGCGGATTTTCAGCCAGGGCGAGCCCGTGCCGCTCGTCATTGCGCCCTGTCCGGCGATACCCCAGACCTTCGCGGCGGGGGTCTACTTCTGGGGCCGGGGCGGCGAGGGCGCATACAGCCGCCGGCGCTGCTACTGGGTCACGCTGGACGAAAGCCTTCCGGCGCACGAGCTGTTGCCGGTCTCGACCGACGAGCCGACCAGCGCCACGCCGGTGGTCGTCACCGTTCCGCGCACCGCGCGCCTCGAGCGCGATAACGAACTCAAGATGCGTCACGGCAACTTCCTGGCCATCGAGGGGATGAAGTGGGTCGATGCGCCCTTGGAACCGGACGCTCCCCTCACCTTCGAAGTGGCGTTGCCTCATCACAAACCCCAACGCAAGAACCTCGAGGCCCGCATCGGATTCTTCCTTGGCCAAAGCCGATCTCTCAACCGCATGCGCGTGGAGCTGGAAGTCGACGGCTACCAGGTCGGCCGGCTTAGTTTTTACGGTCCCAAGGATTCGGAGAAACGTTTCGAGATCCCCGCCCGGCTGATCCGCGACGACCACACCACGATCACCGTGCGCCTGGTCGACATGCGCTCCGAAGGCGAGAAGAATGAGGAACTGGACGCGCCGATCTGGTTCGACAAGCTTGAGGTGGATTATCCCGCCGCGACCGGGTTGGTGGAGGGCCGGTTGACGCTCAAGGGCAAAGACGGGCCCAACCATCCCACGCGCTGGAACCCGATCCATGACGACCGGGGCGAGCCGCGGCCCGACGTTCTCGCCGTGCAGATCTCACCGGCGGGCCGACCGCAGGGCCTGGCGCCGGTGCGCGCCCGATTTGACGGCCAGGTTGGCCTGATGTGGAGTCCCACCACCGGCAAGCGCATCGAGGTCTTCGACGCCGAAGCCGTGCCCGAAGCTCCGCGGATGCGGGTGGCGTCGCTTGAAGACCCGACCGAAGTCGGCGAGGGGACCGACCTGCTGATCATCTTGCACCAGGAGTTTAGGGAACCGACCGAGCGCCTGGCGGCCCACCATCGCCAGAACGGTTGGCGCGTCCGACTGGTTGAGATCCAAAGCATCTACGACACTTTCAGCTACGGGGCCCTCAATCCCGAGGCAATCCGGGCCTATCTGCGTTACATCCTCGATCATTGGGGGGAAGCGGCCCCCGGTCACGTCTTGCTGGTCGGCGACTGCAACAGCGATTACCTGAACGTGGCCGGCCAAGACGTGCGCAACTGGGTCCCGACATACACCTACGAGAACGGCAACGACCGTTGGGCTTCCGATTATTGGCTGACGACCGTGGCCGGCAAGGACGACCTTGGTGATTTCATGATCGGCCGCCTCTCGGTCGCCAGCCGCGAAGACGCCACCAAGGTGATCGACAAGCTGATCGATTACGATCGCAAGCCGCAACCCGGCCCCTGGCGCTCGCGACTGGCTTACGTGGCCGACAATGGAGAATTCACCGAAGTCGTCGATACTCTGCGCCGGAAGGCAACCCCCCGCGCGTACGGCGCCGAGCGCATCTACCTCGACGAGTTGCCGTTCGAGGACAACTGGTACCTGCCCCGTTCGCTGGTCGAGCGCAAGCGGATGAAAGTCTGCCGCGCGGCGACCGAAGGCGTTCGCGACGCCATGCGCACGGGCGTGGCCTACCTGACTTATTACGGTCACGGCTCGCCCAACATCTGGGCCGATGAACGCATCTGGTTCGGCGGCGATTCGGTCAACAGCGACAATCAGCACGTGGCCGATTCGGGCCATTACACCTTCATCGCCAACATGACGTGCAACTCCGGGGCGATCGATTACCCGACCCGACCGTGGAACGTTTGCATCACCGAAGATTTGATGCGAGTGGAGGGGGGCGGGGCGATTGCTTGCTTCGTCCCTTCGGGGCCGGGAGTGACCACAATCCACCGGCGCATCTCGGGGGCCCTGCGCCGCGTCTTGTTCGACGACGGCCTGCGCCAGATGGGCGAGGTCGTGATGTTGGCCAAGGCCCGCTACGGGATCCAGCGTCACCCGCGTGAACTGTTGTACATGTACGTGCTGCTCGGCGACCCGGCCATCGAATTGCAGATGACCGGCGACCATCGCGTCTTGCGGATGACCCCCGATGTCTTCTCGCCCGGCCAGAGCATCGTCCTGGAAGTGAACGACGTGAAGCCTCCCAAGGGCCGGTGGATCGCCGAGCTGACGGCCCAATCGGGACGCACCCTGTGGAAAAGCGAGGCCCAAAAGTACAAGAAAGGCCGAATCCGCCTGAACGCCACCATCCCGGATGAGACCCCCATCGAGGACGCCTCGTTGCGGGTTTACTGCTGGGACCCGGGCGGCAAGGGCGAATTGGCCCTGGGCGGTACGCTCAAGATCGAGCGGCCACGTCTGACGCTGGGGGGACTGGAACTGGTTCGCGCCGACCAGGACAACCCCGCCCGGCTCGAAGTCACGGTCCAAAACCCAACGGGCCTGCCGGCGACGGGCGACTTGGAGGTGGTCTTGCGCGACGCCGCCACCACTCGACCGCTCGTGCCCCACGCCCTGGAGCTCACGCCGGGAGAAGCGCGCACCGTTACACTTGGCCTGGACCCACTACCGGAGCCCAACGGCCCCCTCGTGGCTGACGTGGTCCTCAGAATGAGCGTCCCCCCCGGCCCGCTTGACCTGCCCCAGGTGATCAGCCGCCGCGAACTCATCGACGCGCCCGCGGACTGGACCGGACTGGTTGGGTCCCAGTGCGAACTCAAATCGGGTCTGCGACAGAACGTGACCTCGATCAAGGTGGTGGCCGCGTCCACCGTGGAACTACCCGTTGAAGTCGTTGCCGGACTCGATACACCCGAGGGCGAAACAGTGGCCACGCTGCCCATCAAGATCACCCCGCAAGAGCCGGCCAAACCACACCGCGAGCACGCGCCGCCGAGCGGACGACCCGTCGCGAATCAGGTCACGTTCAAGCTTCAACCCAAGCAATTCGAAGACCTCCAAGGCGGGACGCTGTGGCTGGGCCGCGCGACCACGAGAACGCTGGCAACGGCGAACCGCCTGGAGTCCGTCCCCCTCGATAACCTCGTCCATCGGCGCGCCGACGTGCGGATTGTGCCCAGCTCGTTACGCTACACACCATTGCGGCCGACTGCCGGCGACACGGTTTTTGTCGATTTGGAAATCGAGAACGTCGGCAATGCGGTTTCCGAGCCGATGACGATCGGCCTGCTGGACCAGCCTCCCACCGAAGGGGGCCAGTTGCTTCCCAATCAGGTCGAATTCGGCCGTCACCAGCTCTCAGGTTTGGCCCCGGGGCGCCGCTTGCCGGTCACGCTGCGCTGGGACCCCTCGAACAACGCCGGTTCCTCGAAGGTCTGGGTCCATCTGATGGAGGGCTACCACGAAAGCAGCGACTCGCCGCCCCCCCAACGGCTCCATTCCCTTGAGGTCGAGGCGCGCACCAAGCCCGACCTCGAGGTGGTGCGCGTGTGGGCCGAGGCCACCGAGGATGAAGTGGACGATAACCGCATGCGGTTGCTCGCCGAGGTGCGCAACAAAGGCCAGACCAACGCGCGACGCGTGATGGTAAGCTTCTATCGCAGCCGCGTCTACAACCCCGAAAACAAACTGGGAGAAATGGAACTGAAGGTCGTGGAAGGCGAGAAGTCGACCGTCGCGACGTTGGCATGGGAATTCGATCCCGGCCGCGACTTCGTCAAAGGGACCAAACTCCCCCATCCCTCGGTCCAGGTGTGGCTCAAAGGCTCCAGCCAACGCGTCGGCAGTATCGAGGACGAGGAAAACACGGGAGAAGAGGGTTGAACGCCTTCTCATCGTTGTGATCGATGAAATCCATTCGCGGGGTCGCGGAGTGGTTAAACTTCTATCGAAAACAAAGCCCCGCTTCAAAACAACACCAGAAGGCGATAACTATCCAGCGACGAGATATAATACGAACTTTGTGGAGTGGAACCACGCGTGACGACTAAACTCTTGCAGCCTTAGGCTTACGATTTTTTTGATTCGCTTTTTTTATTGTTTAAACTTGTTCTGACCTGCTCGTTTTCCTTGTCCTTATTATCGTGATCCTCTCGTTTTTATTCCCTGCCACGACCAAGAACATAACCTGCGACTGCGCCGTAGATGGCTGCGACCGTGTTTTCCTGAACTTTATCCAGTATCGCGAGGCTATAGATGGCGGCAATGATGATTGAGGATGTTATCAAAGGGAGGGCCTCTTTGGTGATTTTAGCTTTCGCCTCTGCGGGAGTCGCACCAATCGCCAATTTATAGATCAGGTAGACGATAACCGCAACGAACACTCCCATCCCAAGAGCAAAACTCAGTTGTACCCAATTGAGAGCGGCGATCTTTTCCGCGTTATCCTTCATAATAAGCTTCCACGAAAATTCCATCAGATCCCCTCCATGCCTTTTCTCACTCTTCCCACCATCGCAGCAAAACGGATGAATCGACACTATTTCCCGCGGTGGGAACGATACTCACGGTCAGTGGATCAACGTTCTCCAGACCCTATGGTGGAATCGTCGGGCATGTGTTCGAATGGCTCTGGTAAGAATTCCTCCCGGAATGCCTGATTCTTTAATCAACTTTCAAGGCTGTAGATACAGATCAATAGTAAATGATGCCTTATCAGCGTCATGACAAATCTTTGTCGCCGCGAACAATCGAATGGCGATTTCCGCGTTTGCCAAAGTCCGGGCGCAAGTCCCCATGTCCATCCGGTTTTTGTTAAGAACGCGCTTTGCAATTCTGAGATGCTTTTCCTCGTCGCTCCGCTTGCCGGTCTCTATGCTTTTCTGCTGGGCATGCTCTTCCATCCATACAGTCGTTGCGCGTCCCAGGTCCAATTCGGGATTGCCGACGACGCCCGGATAGAACGATACGGTAACAACGTCATAGATGACGGCTTCAATGCCGCATTGACTAGCAAAATGTTCACGAAAATTAAACTCGCCATAACTCGCCGTCATCCACAGGCGATGATAGAGCGCCAGCACGGGCTCGGGGAAGATCTAGGGCGAAACGTTGTTGATATCATGCGTCAGGGCCGCGATAACGCCTGCCGTCATTTGGTCGAGGTCTCTCTCTGAAAACCTGGCCATGTACCGTTCCAGATCCGAGTAGAGCGCGTCGTGATCGACCCGATGAGCGCGCAGCATTCCGCGCCACAGTTGATTATGCCACTGCTCCTCGCCGAGTTGTTCGGCCAGAGATTGCACAAATTTGGACTGACGCACATGATCAACTTTTGAAAGGCTGCGAATGAGCGCCCTGTTGAAGCCGACCACGATGGGATAAATCGCCGAGATATACCCCATGAAGCGTCTTTTCGATAATGTACGGTTACGGAGGCTCGATGCGAACTCGTACGTGTTCACCGCCTTGGCGTATTTCTTGGCGCAGTCCCAAACCGCGTCTCCAACGGGCTGCTCCCAACTCCTCTGATTGACTTCTCCATCAATCATTTCTTCGGCCAGCGCAGTACTCATGATAAAACCCCCTTCGCCACGAGATGATTCAAATTACGCCCCATCATGAAACCCGCCGTAGTTGATGGATTTTTTTGTGGGCCATGGAACAAAACTCAATAGATATTCATTCAATGTGGGCCACCCCCGAGCCTGGCAAGAAGCGTGCCCCCTTATGGGGCCACGGTGTTGCAAGTCCGCTCTTAATTCTATTGGCCCTATTCTACCGTAACTCTTAAATCTGGCAAGTCTATTTTTACCTAATAAGTCGATCCTGAAAAAGACCCCTTGCCCAACAGTAATGGGATCAAAACGCTGGCGGGTGGTGTATGGTTTTGCAAGGGAAGCGGTCAGTCGCCGCCGAAACCTTGCGAAAGTTGGCTCCATGAAACCCAAGCCCTCCCCGTCCGAAGACCTGCAAGGCGATCTGTTCAAGTTTGAACTGCAAGCCATCGTGGATGAGAATCACGCGATGGTTAAACTGGCCCGGCGCGTGGATTGGGCGCGATTGGAGGAGACTTTCGGCGCGCTCT
>Ga0310121_10002818_pt1 | contig 16269 bp, 14 predicted proteins | sample CB27_Tmax_986_MG_FD_203504 | JGI IMG/M metagenome (GOLD analysis project Ga0310121, IMG submission 203504) | Marine microbial communities from Western Arctic Ocean, Canada - CB27_Tmax_986 | ecosystem: Environmental > Aquatic > Marine > Oceanic | place: Canada: Western Arctic Ocean | collected...
CCGCAGCGAACATTTCCTGAGTGTCTTCTTCCCCCACCCGCAGGCAAAGAGCCCGAGGGAGGTCGCCTCGCAAATCAAGACCACCGTCGCGAAGGAGGGATCCTTCCAGGCCGCGGTCGGATCCGCGACCGTCACGATCAAAACCGACGGCTCCTGGTCCGTCGTGCGCCAGTGACCAACCATCGCGTTCCGAAACCCCAGCCAGGGTGCGAAGCCCGAATCCCGACCCCAAAGAACCTCCCTCTCGCCGAGGAGTTCCACCGGTCCATCGCACCGCCTCAACCAGCCGGCCCCATCCCGGGTCTCCGGCGCGACTCTACTCGAGGCGGAAGAAGTACCGTGGCTCGGTGAGGGCAGGGAGATCGAAGGTGGCCCGATAGACACCGGCACACGGCTCGCTGATGCTAGCCGCCCCGGTGTGGTCGAAGGGGAAGGTCTTCAGGTCCGTTCCCCCCTTGATCCGCCAGTCCGTGCGGGCCGGTTCACCGGTGAAATGAAGGGTATGCAGACTGCCGCTCTTTTCATAGGCGGTGAGCACGGTCGGATCGGCAGGCCCGACCCCCGGCGTGTACACGTATTGAATCGTGGCGTCGCCCGGCTCGAACCCGACCGAGGCCTCGATCCCGGCAAAGGGCACGTTGTTGAGGGTACCGGCGTTCGAAAGATTCGCAATGACGTTGAAGGAAAGCCCGGATACGGTTCCGGTTCCGACGAAGTCGCTCAGATTCACGTCCGGGTGATTTGCGAGCAACGAGCCCGCGCTGACGGTGTTCCCGCCGAAGGCGAACCCTCCAAACTCCTCGCGATCCGACTCTTCAAAGTAGAAAAATCCGTTGACCGTGTAATCCACGGGGTCGAGGTCCTCGTCGCCTACCGAGTTGATCCCCCCGAAGTCGGACGTGACTGACAATCCAAAATTCTCCCCCGACGGCGCGTAGATGATGCTGCCCTGCACGGAGCTGCCGGGACCCTCTTCAAACCGGACCGAAAACAACTCGCCTTCATCGGATAGCTCGTCGGCACAGACCATCAATTCGATCGACGCCGACACCTCGATGGTGAAGAGAATCTCCGTGAGGGTGCCGAGCGCGGGGTCAAATTTGTCGAACTCATCCAGAGGTTGACTCGCGTCTAGAAACACGTCCGAGAAGAAGTCCGTAAAGGTGCCGTCGCCGGCCCGTTCGAAGCTCATGGTCTGAACCGGGGTCGTCTCTGCGAAGAGGAGAGAGGGTCCGGCCAGGAGGAAGAGAGAGGCGTAGATCGCGCGCGGTGCGCGGGGAGGAATTTTCATTTTCGATCGGGGAGGAAAACTTTCGCCATCGGCCTGGACCGCGACGGTCCATGTTCTAGGAAAGCGACCCGGCCCAGGGCAAGCATCGATTCGGCCCGACCCCTCGGGGGCGCAAGGCGGGAAAGAAGCCCCGAAAGTTTCCTGCCGCACCCCTCGCTGACCTCCCCGCCTGGCCGAAGTGCCCCGCCACGCCCCACAGGATTTTCGACGAGAACGGGGTGATCTCGAAGTCGATCATGCCCGACTTCCTGCACCCGAACGGAATGGGCTACGAAATTTGGGCCGCGGCCATGGAGCCCACCCTCAAGAAACTGTCGGGCGAATAACTGCCTCTCCCGATAAAAAAGGCGCCTCGCGAGGCGCCTTCTTTCTTTTCACCCATCCCCTGGGTTGAAATGGCTCAGGTTTTTCAGTTCCAGAGAGGATCGCGCACGATCGTGGTGTTGGCGATGAACCCACGCGCGATATCGCAAGCCATTCGACAGCGAATCGATGCATCGCACTCGATCTGCCGGCAGCCCTGCGAGGTGGCACCGAGGACCTCGTGGGCGAAGCGAGCGAGGCGACTCTCATAGCTACTCTCGCGGGACTTGGCCGCCATGTAATTTTCGCAGGCCGAGATGCACTCGCTCAGCTGGCCCACCAGAGGATGGCTGATGCCGCTCGCGATGAGCGTTTCCGCCAAGCACTCGCAGCGCTCGACGCATTCTTCGATCATCAGCAGTTCGGCGATGGCGGCGGCGGTCTTTTTGCTCCGGCCCCCCTCGGAGACCGAACGGCGGTGTCGCGCCGTCCCGGACAGGTTATTCATTTTCATCAGACTTTGAAGTAAGGGTTGTTGCGAAGCCTTGACGACCTTGCTTCAAGGTCATGCACACCATCATATTTATAAGATATTATTAATCAATAGATAATTTCTGTTTGTAGTTTATTAAGAATTACAAAGAAAATCTCCCCAATCTCCCGTCCTTCCGTGGCTTTCCTTCCTCGCCATTTGGACTCAACCTTCCAGCCACCTCCCAAATCGCCCCGGGCTCGCGGGCGAAAAAAAATTCGCTCTCTCTCGATCCAGGGGCGGCTTATTGTATTAGTAATGTTAGTAGTTAAGAACTCTCAATAAAATACGGGCCGAGGGGAGTTGTTGAATGTCCCGGCGGACTCCTCGTGCCGGGAGCCTTGGGAGCGGCGGCGGGCAGGCCTCCCGGCTTCTCCGGGGCGGGAGGGAAACTTGCCGCCCTGACGCAACCTGCCACCCTTGGAAACCTTGCGCGATCCACCCCTGAGCCGCCTGCACCACTTCACGCTCGCGACCCGCGACGTGATCGCTTCGCGCCAATTCTTCGAGAGGACCCTCGGCTGGAAATCGATCTCCCGTCCCGGAAACATCGACATCGAGGCGGTCTGGCTCGACATCGGGGACGGTCAGCAGCTTCACCTCCTGCACATCCCGGGCTTCGAGCCCTCTCCCTTCGAAGCGGAGTTCGGACGCCACTTTGCGTTCGACTATCCGATCAACGAGTTCGAAGCGCTCAAGGAACGCCTCGTCGCCCATGGCGCCGAGCTCATCGCCCCCATCCGCGAGACGCCCTTCCAGCGCTTCTTCTTCAGGGAGCCGAACGGATACATCTTCGAAGTCGTCGATGCGGATCGCGTGCCGGAAGCGTGAGTGGCGGCGCTTTCCAAGCGCCATGCCCCAAGAGCCGGCCGCCAACATCGGCGATCCAGCGTGAGGCATTTCATCCAACGGCGGTAGTTGGTCCTACCTGGCGGCTGACCACCAGAACCTCGTCGGCAACCAGGCGCTGCTGGTATGGGATGGGGCTCGGTATGATACCGACTACGGAACCGACTCCAACGTGTGGCTGCGCACTCCGGAACTCGATCTCACCTCCTTCACGAAGGGCGCCACCCTGCGCTTCCAGCAGTTCAGGGCCATCGAAGTGGGCTTCGACTCCGGCTCGATCCGGATCCTGAAGGCTGCCGACGACACGGAGTTGGCGGTGCTGGAGATGACGATCGATGGCACCACCACCGCCTGGGAGCAATATAGCAGGAACCTGCCCGCGGAAGCTTTCGCCGAACCCATCAAGATCGAGTTCCGCCTCATTGCCGACGATGTGGAGGAATTCGCCGGTTGGTACCTCGACGACGTCGAAGTGATCGCCCTACCCTAAATATTCATCAGCCGGGTCCGGTTGATTGCGTCGCCCCCGGGGGATTGTGGGTTTCCGCCGGGGTCAGGGGACCAAAGGGACCTGATGTGCCGTAACAGAAGTTTTGGACGTATTATCGGGATGCGACCTTGATGTTGTGAGCGACTGCATTGAAGTCGAGCGTCACCCCCGCGCCGCTGAGCGGCGTTCCGAGCAGGCAGCCCATCGCGACACCAATTTCCGGAAGCCTCATACTTTTCGATAACCTGATAAGATCATTGAATCGAATGCCAGGCTACCATTCAAGTTCAAGAGCGGAAAGTGCCGGGCGACTCGTCCCCTTACTTCTTCGTCTGAACCATCTTGACGAGAATGCTCCGGAAGGAGCATGGAGCGCCGTGATTCTGAATCCCGATGAGTCCGCTATTTCGCTTCAATCCGGGAACCTTCTTCCCGAACTTTTCCGCGAGTTGATCCAGATCGGCGTCGATGATCTGCTCGCCATTGACCCAGACCTGGCATTTCCGGCCGACGCAGCGAATACGCATCTTCTGCCACTGGCCGGCGGGCTTGGTTACGCGCCTGGAAGGGGCAAGCGCCGCATAGATGGCGCCCGTGAATTGATCGGGCTTCAGGTTCTTCCACTTTTCGCCGTAGTCATCCAGGAGTTGGATCTCCATCCCATCGACGTAGGGAGTGCCTTGTTTGGGAGCCCGGATGAACACGCCGCTGTTGCCGTTGGCCAGCAGGTTGAATTCGAGGCTGAGCTCGAAGTCCCCGTACTCCGCGGTGGTCGCCAACCAGTGGGACCCCTTCCCCCCGGTGCAGGTGAGAACCCCGTCCTTCACTCCCCAGTTGTCGGGCGGCCCCTGCATGCCCTGCCAGCCGGTCAGATCCTTGCCATTGAACAAGGGCTTGCCTTCTTCCTCCCCCCGCGACGAGGTGGAAGAAACGGCCTGGAGGGCGGTGCACAGGAGGATGTGGAGGACGACTTTCATTCGATCTCCACCCAGACCAGCACCCCGCCCACCGGCAGGCAATTCGAAAAGACGGAAGATTCCCGGGGCCGATGGCCCGGCGCTTCCGCGGGTGGCCGGGATCCCATGTCCTGCCTACACCACCGGCAATTCAAATCCCTTCCGGTAGGTTCGGCCGAGCAATTTGTTGGCATCGCCCTCCTCGAATGTCTCCGTTTTCGCGTCGAAGTTGAGCGTCTTGCCCGTCTTCCACGCGATGTTGGCGGCATGACAAAGGACGCTGCTGATGTGTCCCTGGTAGATGTCCTGGTTGAGATCCTGCCAGCGGCGCGAGCGGGTGGCGTCGATGAAGTTGCGAATGTGGAGGAGACCCGCGGACCTGAGACCGTCACCGCCTTCCTTCGCGAGTTTGCCCTCGGCGTCATAGGCCTTCCACCCGCGGTTGGTAACGAGCAGCCAGCCATCCTCGCCATAAACGGCCGCTCCCTCGGTCGCCCCAAGAAGGGCAGGGCGCGTCCCGATCCGCATTTCGTAGGTGATAATCTTCCCTCCAAAATCATAGTTCGCCAGCTGGGTGTCCGGCCATTCCTGGGCGTCGTCGGGCACCACCAGCTTGCCGCCCATGCAGGAAATCTGCTTGGGCATGGCATCGATACCCATCACCATTCGGCAATAATCGATGCGGTGCACTCCATCATTCCCCAGGTCGCCTTCCCCATAATCGAAGAACCAGCGCCAGCTGCTATGAAAGCGGTTGCGATTGAATGGCCGCTTGGGTGCCGGGCCCAGCCAGAGGTCATAATCAACCCCTTTTGGAGGGTCCGAATCCGGCACCGCCTTCACCACCCGCTTGCCGTCGGTCTCCCAAGCTCGCCCATAAACGACCTTTCCGATCGCCCCGCTCTTCACATACGCGGCTGCTTCCTTGAGCCAGGGCGCACTGCGCGCCTGGGTGCCCAGCTGCACGATGCGCTTGTGTTTCCTCGCCGCCGCCACCATCGTCTTGCCTTCCAGGATGTTGTGACCGTCCGGTTTTTCGACGTAGACATCCTTGCCGGCCAGACAGCCGTGGATGGTGGGAAGGGCATGCCAGTGGTCAGGGGTCCCGATCACAAAGGCGTCGATCTCGTCGTTATCGACAATAGTCCGGTAGTCGACCACCAGCTTGGGACGGTGCCCGCTGACCTTTTCCGTCTCGTCCGCGCGCCCCTTTGCAGCGCCCGGATCGATGTCACATATATGGGTAACCTGGACATCCTTCTGCCGGGCGAAGTCGAGCAAGAGCTTGCCGCCACGACCTCGAATGCCGATACAGGCCACCTGTAGTTTCTCGGAGGCAGGGACGTCCTGACCAAAGAGGTTGGTGGATGGCCCGGTTGCAGCTGCAAGAGCGAGGGCCGAACCGGATGAACGTTGAATAAACCGCCGACGTGAGATTGGCTCTATTCTCATGATCCATCGTTGCAGGTAGAGTACCCCGCGGTCAATCATGGAGGACCGGGACAAGCATGGTTGCCATGCCCAAATTCGTAAATAGGCTCAAATCAACCAATGAATCGTCCCTGGATCACCATCATCCTCTCCGGAATTGCCCTGGCCACGACCGCCGCTCAGAACGAGGAGGAAGGAACCGATGATCCCTCCACCGGGCATCCCCGGCCGTCGTATGCAGATTGCTCGGAGGAGCAAATCGATGCCCAAGCCGCAGCCGTTCGCAAGAGCCGGCCGACGATGCATCGCGGCGGATGGGAGTGGGATCGACTGCTGACGCGTTACGTTGATGGCGGGCGCAAAGACAAGAACGAACTCGAGATCTTGCGCGCCTACTTCATGAGCATGCTCGATCGCTACGAGGAGGCAAAGAAGGCCGGCAATGGCGAGACGTTCACCATTTTCTACAACCACAAGTCGTGGGGCAGCGGTGGCCGCATGCGCATCTTCGCCGAACTGGCGAGGCAAAACATGATCAGCGCCGAAGAACAGGAAGCCTTCAAGACGCTCGTGACGGACAGCCTGAAGATCGACTTTCCGGACTACGCGGCGATCGAACGCGGCGTGAACAATCGACCCTACGGCATCAACGGCGGCCCCGCCCTCGCAGTGAAGATGTTCCCCGAAGATCCGAATTCGATCCGGCACAAGCCCTGGCTCGCGGCCCTCTGGCGCGAGCTGGTCGAGTACGGTGACACCACCGAGACCAACTACTACCCCTACGGTCCGCTCTACCTGACCGGCCTCATCGATATGGCCGAGGGCATGGACAAGTTCGAGGGCGAGCGGGAGTTCCTCTACCGGCACGTGCGGCGCTACCTCTACTACATCCACGGCGGCGGGGTGCGTGGGAATCCAAATTCCAACAGCAACGTCAACACCGGGCCACGCGAGCAGATCTATGCCGATCCCTGGAACGCCCGCTACTACGATGTCGAGGCGAACACCCTCGACAGCGCTCTCTGGTATCGCCTCGCCAGGGAGTACAAGGACCCCGAGTTTCTCTGGGCCTCCGAGCAGGTCTGCCTCGGCGGGAGGCCGCCGGAGGGGGTGGAAGTCCCGGCCGAATACCTCGAGGCCTACCAGCGACGCTACTCCTGGTTCATCGAGCGGGGTATCGAGCCCAGGATCCCCGAGGGCGCCGCGGCCATCGGCTATTACAGCCCCCACAAGCACAAGGTCCCCGAGCGTCTCTACCTCTGCTCCGGCCGCGAGAGCGGCGAACCCTTCGCGTCGTTTTACATATACGATCGAAACAACAACTACATGCACTACTGTGACGACTCGGACGGCAAGCTCTACGAGTACTGCGTGGACGGCGCCAAGTTCCTGCACACCACCGGCAAGTACACCAGCGGCCGTGCCGGCGTTGGAGAAGGCGCCTACGACATGCTGACCGTGCTGCCGCCGGACATGAAGTTTCCCATGAAGGAGGGAATCGGAATGGACATACCGACCGGCGAGGCGTGGAAGATGGCCTCGATGTCGATCAAGGTCACGTTGCCCAGCCGCGAGGGACCGGATTCGAAGAACTGGAAATTCGACGACCAGATCGGCAAGTTTCGGCGCCCCGACCAGCCCGGCCTGGGCTTCTCCCACGGCAACATGGACGGCTACTGGTACTTGCACAACGAATACCATCTCACCTCGCTGCGCATCGGCCCCTTCCCGGCCGGAACCCGCATCCAGAACATCCGGCTGGCCGGCCCGAAGGGAGAGAAGATCCTGGCCGCCGGTGACTCGCTTCCCGGCAACCTGAAGGTGGAGCTGGTCGGCGCCAAGGGATCCGCTCCTCTCGGGGGCGATCTTCTCAAGCCCGCTCTCCGCATCGTGGACGGCGGACGGCGGCCGGGAAAGTGCCTTGAGGTGGGAAACATCGGACCCGACAGCAAACTCGCCCTCACCCTCGAAGGGCTCGACGAGAAATTCGACGGCCAGAACGAGTACACCCGCATGTCGTATGACTTCAAGGGCCCCGCCCTCGGCGGGATCACCCCCAACGTGCGCACCAACCCCCGCTACTTCACCCCCCTCTGGCACCGCGGCGCCATCTTGGTGCGCGACGACCTGCGCGCCGAGAACAGGGACGAGGATTCCTTCGGCCAGTTCACCATGCGAAACTACTACGGCGCGCGCAGCAAGTGGACGCGACAGACCGTCCTGACCGCCGAAGGCTACCTCATCGTGCGGGACGTCTACGAGCCCTGTTCCGATGTCGACGGCTACCAGGCCGCGCCCTGCTGGTGCATTGTGGCCGATGGAGAAAAAGGCGAGTCCGGACGCCACTGGTTCGACGCCCCGGCGCGCGACCACGCCTGGTGGCAGACGCAGAAGAAGCGCGTGATGCTCTATCTCCATCCTGGAAAAGATCTGGAGATGGGGCAGGTCGAACACCGCACCTCCGGAGACATCGGCGGCGGCAACGTCCGCAACAGCTTCGCCAGAGCTAGCCTGAAAGCAGGTCAGCCTCAGGTCTGGCTCAGCGTCCTTCGTCCCTTCAACGAAGGCGAGGACGCGGGCCGGATCGCAAGCCAAATCAAAACGAACCTCGATTCCAGCGCCAACGCCACCGTGACGATCGGGGCGATCGAGATTGCGATCGCGCCGGGCGGAGATTGGAGGGTGAAGCGGTAGCGCCCAGCCCCGGCAATGGCTCATCTTTCCCTCTCAACTCCGGTAAAACGCATGCAGAAACCGAACCGGAAGAATCCCGTCATCAGACTGGACAGGTCCGGCAGGGGGAGCTGGATTATCGCGGTCCCGGTTCTGGCGGCAGCGAGTGTGGCGTGCAGTTGCGGCCCGTCAGTTTCACCTGCGAGCCGGCCGGCGAAGGAACCTCTCCCGAAGCGGGCCGAGGTCGCCGCCGCCATCGATAACGCGGTGGTGTGGCTCGACGAGCACCAAGTTCGGTATCCGGGACTTCCCGGAGTGTATCCCGGAGATTGGAAGCACCATCTCTCGGTCAAACCCAAGAAGGGAATCCGCATCACGACCAGGAATGGAAACCCGTTTGTGGCCACGTTCGTACACCACGCCCTCGCCCACCTCAACGAAGCGCAGCAACACGACCTTGGAATCGACGACGAAACTCGCCAACGAAGCCGCCGGGTTCGCCTGCGGGCGATCAAGATGATGCGCCGGTACGAGGAACCGGCGGATTCCTTCGCCGCCGGCGTCTACGGATACTGGCCACGGGCCAAGGAACCGCCCGAGGGTCTCGCGAAATTTATCTCGAGACGGATGGTCCGCTATCTGCAGCGGCCGGTTTCCGCCGGAATCCTCGCGCCCGGGGGGGCTTCATTCCACCCACCTGAGTACTGGATCTGGCCCGACGCCGACTGCACCTCCGCGGTGTACGTGGCATTGAAGGAACACGCCGATCTCGACGGCGGTGCGATGCCGGTGCTGCCGGTTCGGCATTTCGTGCGGTGGCGCGATACACCAGCCGCGATTCCCAAACGCCACCGGGCAAGCATCACGAAACCGAAGAAGTGGGGCGGGGCCTTCCTGACCTGGTTCACAAACGAAGACGCCCACCACCCGGTTGACGCCAACTTCCAGGCCAATACCGATATCGTGGTAAACGCCAATGTTCTCTTCGCGCTGGCGCAATTCGGCCATCGCTCGACACCTGGCTTTACCGAGGCGCTGGAGTGGATCCTCGAGGCCATCCGCGAGGAACGCTTTCGCCCCAAGGGAACCGAATCATTGTATTACGCCGACTGCCTTATATTCCCGTATGCAGTGACTCGCGCTTTTCGTGAAGGCCCGGTGCCGGAACTGCAGCCCGCCATGGTGCCCATCGTCCGGGAGCTTGAGTCCATCGCGGAGCGCGGGGACCATCGGGAAGTCTTCTGGCGATCCGAGGATGTTGTGCTGAGTACGGCCTGCGGTGCGCTCGCCCTGATGAATGCAGGATACGAAGGAGAAATCCTCGACGGCGCCATTTCGTTTTTTCTCAGCAATCAGAACCGGCGGGGAAACTGGGTGGGCCGATGGGCAACCTTCGCGGAAACCCATCGTGGCGCGAAAATATCCAGACGCTCGGACGCGTGGACGACGGCCCTCGCCCTGGAGGCCCTTTGTCGCTATCAAGGCAGGAAGAGTGTGTCCCGTTGAGGAGAGCGGTCATCCCGGGCGTTTTCCCGCGATGGTGCAATCGAATGGAAGAAGCGCCGCTCTCGATCGGAATCCCGCCGGCAGCCGGGTTGGTCCGCGTCTGTCCCGGAGGGCCGGCAGGCTACTTGAAAATCTCCCCCTTGGAGGCATCGCCCTCTTCGTCCAGGATTTGAACGCTGACCACGGTTCTCTGCGACGGCAGGCGCCACTTCCAGACCAGTTTTTTCTCCGGTGTGACCTCGATGAGATGGTGACTCCCCTGATAAAAAGAAATGACGGTATTCCCGTTGGCCAGCCGGTGCAGCCCGGTCATGAATCCCATCTTGAAATTCGATGGAGTTTCATAAGTTACGGTTGAAAATTGTTGATCCCGGCCCCGCGCCGGTGCCTGGAGGTCCGGGGCCCGGGCCGGACGGAGGTCAACAGCTAAGAGATTCCCCGTGCAACTGCCAGAAGTTTCCGTTTCCCCTCACCCAATGTTATTTTAGAGCGTCCCACTCTTTCCGGGTGGCCTTCGAATTCTGGTACTCCATCAGTATTTTCCAGCCTCCCTCCTTCACCAGCAATCCCTCGAAATGGATGTACTCCTTCCCGGGCTTTCCGTCGGCATCCACCGTGGAGTAGAGAAAGATGCCCGTTTCGTGCGCGGTGGTGTCGTCCCCGAGCCGCTGCGAAAACCGAAACTCCACGCTGGCTTTGATCTTGCCCGCCTTGGTGTCGAGGAATCCCGGTTTCCAACGCGCCAGGGCCTTGGAGAGCGGGGAGCTGGTTTTGGAGGTTCCCGACACCAAGACCCCTCGGGCATGGCAGGTCGCCTTGTAGCCCTCGAAGTCCCCTTCCCGCACCGCTCGCGACACTTCCGCCCAGTAGGCGTCCAGTTCCACCAGCCTATCCTTCTCGTCGGCTGCAAACGCGCCTTGCGCCCCGAGCAGCGAAGCCAACAGGACCTTTCCGATGATTGACACTGATTTCATGATGCGGATCCAGCTTGACGCCAACCTCAGGATTCGCCGCTCGAGCCCCCCGGTCAAGGAGGTCTACGCGTTCCAGGGCGAAAACGCGGCATGCCGGCCATGCCGACCGAGTTCCTGCAGACTCGTCTCGACTTTGCCGCGGAAGGAAAGCGCAGTGCACTCTCCCTGCACTGGTGGCACGGCGTTTCGCGCAAGGAGGTCTGATCCGCAATGGGCGCCCCGGTCAATCCACCGCGGGGGCCTCGGCGCGGATGAAGGTCGCCGTCTTGGTGGTTCCCAGGTTGAACTGCACGGTTGCGTTGCCGGTGCCGTCGGTGGTGACCTCGTTGCCGGCCTGCGCCCCGACCGTGGCGCCGGTGAGGGGGACGGGGTCGGCGTCCGGGTTGGTGAAGTCGAGATCGCCCGCCTCCGTGAGCTTGTAGTTGGTATTCGGCGCGCCGACGATGCTGGCCTCCGCATTGCCGGTGGCCGGATCATATGTGAACGACAATAATTCCAGGGCCGTCGTCGTCCCGGCAACCGCCTCGACGAGAACGTTGTCGACGTAGATGCGCGAGTCACAACAACCCGGCTGATTGACGCCCGCCGGGGAGGGGCCGGGAAATTGCCTGATGCTGCGGAGCGGGACATGCGGTGGTCTGAGCGGGTCTTGGGTTTCATTGGGGCGCGCATGCCGTTCCCCAGCTCACGGGGATGGCAAGTCGAAATGGGACGCAATCCCGCAACCCGGGAGCGGCGCTCCAACGTATCGCGGCCCCCGGGGTGACGGGAAATTCTCCGACGAGTATTTTCTGCGCAGCTGCAAAAGGAATTCATCGAGAAGGTGGACCGCTTCGGCTACGTATCAGAGCCTTGTCCGCCCCCATGGCCGACCTGCAGCCAAATGTCTTACTCGATCTGAATCATGCTCACCTCCCGGAACAAACTCGCCACCACCTTGCTACTCAGTATCTCCGCCCTGACGGCCCCGGCCGGCGCGGCCGGCATCAAATCCGTGTCGGCGGACCAGGCCCAGGAGGGAAATCCCGTTGCGCACGCTTTTGATTCCAGCGCGGAAACGAAGTGGGCCGCGGAGGGGCGCGGGCGATGGATTCAGTTCGAGCTGACGGAGCCGGTGGAGATTTCGCCGATCGGGATCGGGTTCGAGAGCGGGGAGCGGGACTACGCGTTCGATATTCGCACCTCGGACGACGGGAAGAAGTGGACCCCCGGGTTGACGTTCGAGAGCCGGGGACGGAAAGGCGTGGTGACCTACAAGATTCCCAGGACGAAGACGCGCTTTGTTCGCATCACGGTCTACGGCAGCAACGAAAACGAGTGGGCCAACATTCACACCATCCATGTTCCGGGCATCTCGCCCGACCCCAAGGCGGCTCCCGTCCCGCCCAAGGCCGGCAGCTACGTGGTGACGGAGTGGGCGAGCGATCCGTCCCTCGCGAACAGCGTCGGCATCTCGCTCGACGATCACGGCCGGGCCTACGTCGCGATCGCGAATCGCCGCAAGGAGAGCAGCCTCGACATCCGACATCACCAGGATCTCGTCAAGAAAGACCTCTCGCTCACCACCGTCGAAGAGCGCCGCGCATGGTACCGCGAGTACCTCACCGGGCAGAGCTGGATCCCGGACCGCAACAAGGACGGCAAGAAAGACTGGCGCGACCTCACCGTGCAGAAGGACCGCGTCATGCAGGTCGTGGACAAGGATGGTGACGGAAAAGGGGAGGTGATCCGCACCGTCGGCGAGTATCACAGCGAGGTGACCGGCATCGCTGCCGGCGTGCTGGCGGTGGACAACGACGTGTTCGTGGCGGTCGAACCGGACTTCCTTCGCTACGTCGACAAGGATGGCGACGGTTTCCCCGAAGAGAAGCACCTGGTCGCGACCGGTTTCCAGATTCACATGGGCCAGGGCGGCCACAACATGAGCGGGGTGGCGCTGGGCCCGGACGGCCGCGTCTACTGGTCGCTGGGCGACAAGGGGCACTTTGTGAAGACGAAGGAAGGCAAGACCTATCACATGCCCAATGCCGGGGGGATCTTCCGCTGCGAGATGGATGGATCGCAGGTGGAGCGCTTCTCGAGCGGCGAGCGAAATGCCCAGGAACTCGCTTTCGACCCCCACGGGAATCTCTTCAGCATGGACAACGACGGCGACTATCCGGGCGAGAAGGAGCGGGCGCTCTACATCACCGAGGGCAGCATGCACGGCTGGCGCCTGAACTGGCAGTGGCTGCGTAAACAGGACTTCACCCGCATCAGCGGGATCGCGGCTTTCAATCCGTGGATGGAGGAGCGGCTCTTCCTTCCCGACCGTGAAGACCACGCCGCCTACCTCACGCCCACGATCGGGAACTTCGGACCCGGCCCGTGTGGGTTCACTGCCAACCCCGGCACCGCCCTGAGCGCGGCCCTCGCGGACTGCTTCTTCATGACGAACAACGAGCACCGGGTGCGCGTCTTCAAGTTCAAGCCCAAGGGAGCCTTCTTTTCCTTCGAGGAGCTGGCGGCCATCAAGGGAGGCGTCGCCAATACCGGCCTCGCGATCGGACCGGACGGCGCGCTCTATTCCGGCTCCTACGGCGGGAAGCGGGGATCAATTTATCGTTTTGATGTTGCTGAAGCCGACCGGCATCCCGCCCGCGCGAAGACTCAGAGTCTTTTGAAGAGTTCCGCGAAGACAACGTCAGCTGAAGCCTTGGGCGGATGGCTCCATCATCCCGATCAGCGAGTGCGGATGAAAGGACAGTTCGAGCTGGTGCGACGCGGAGACGCAAAAATTTTTACGAGCACCCTGCAGCACGGAGACGGGTCACTCTTGGCGAAGCTGCACGCCGTCTGGGGAATCGGCCAATTCGCGCGAAAAGATCCGGCGTTCCTCTCGCACCTGGGAGCGGCGTGGAAGAGCGACGAACCGGAAATACTGGCGCAGGCCGCCAAGGTGACTGGCGAGACCCGCGGAGGGGACGCCAACCTGCCCGCCCTCCGCGCCGGCCTCACTCACGAGTCGCCCCGCGTGCGGTTTTTCTGCGCCATCGCGCTCGGAAACCGCGGTGACAAGGAGGCGGTCCCCGCCCTCGTGAAACTGCTGGAAACCGGCGGCGCCACCGATCCCTACCTGCGTCACGCCGCCGTGATGGGATTGACGGGAACGATGTCGGGCGAGGAACTCGCCAGGCTCAGCAGCCACGAGAGCCGCGCCGTGCGCCTCGGTGCGATCGTCGCCTCGCGTCGCCAGAAGGCCCCCGAAATTCGTGCCTTCCTGGGTGACAAGGACGAGCTGGTCCTGCTCGAAGCAGCCCGCGCCATTCACGACGATCAATCCATCCCGGAGGCGCTGGGCGATTTGTCGGGGCTCCTGGAGCGCCCCGGACTGCAGAACGAGTTCCTGATGCGCCGGGTCATCAACGCCGCCTTTCGTCACGGGTCCGGAACCGATCTGCAGCGGCTGGAGTCCTACCTGAAACGGGGCGAAGGCTCGGCAAAGTTGAAGCGGACCGCGCTGGCGTCGATGCTGTGGTGGTCGCAACCTCCCGTTCTCGATCCGGTGGAGGGCCGCTACCGCAAGCACGCCCCGCGCGATGACAAGGGGGTGCACGAGGCGATCGCGAGGCTCAAGCCGGTCATCATGGCCGACAACGATCTGCGGGAGGTATTGCTGAACGGGGTGTCAGTGCGCGGTGAGTCAAAGTGGCTGGAGGGGATCCAGGATGAATTCGCGAAGATGCCCGCCGCCCTGCAAATGCGTTTGCTCGACGCCCTGGCGAAGACGAAGTCGCCGGATCTCAAAGCGCTGGTGTTGAAAGCACTGGTATCGTCCGATTCAAAGGTAAAAGAGAAAGCACGCCAGTACGCGCAACAAACGGGGGTTCCCCTGCTCGACTTGTTGCTCGCCATTCTCGACGATCCGCGGCCGGTCGGCCAGGGCGAGGCGGTGAAACAACTGGCGAAGATCAAGGATGCGCGCGCCGAAAAGAAGTTGGCGAGCCTCGTGAAGGGCTATCGTGAAGGAATGGCTGCACCGGAGTGGAAACTGGAGCTGTGGGAAGCAGCCAGGTCGAAGGGCATCGAGCTGCCCGAAACGCCGGACCGACTCGAGCACGGGGGCGATGCGAACCGTGGGAAGACTCTCGTGATGACCCACGCCGCGGCGCAATGCATCCGGTGCCACCAGATCGGCAAGGACGGAAGCAATCTCGGACCGAATCTGACGAAGATCGGCAAGATGCGGGACCGGGCCCACCTGGTGGCCTCCATGTTGGAACCCAACAAGGAGATTTCGGAGGGCTTCGGGACGGTGCTGGTGAAAACCAAGGGCGGGAAGGAAGTGGCGGGTGTGCTCACCAAGAAGACCGAGAGCATCTGGATCATCACAAAGCCCGACAATACCAAGGAAATCGTGAATCCGAAGGACATCCTCAGCCACAGCCTGGGCTCCGCCATGCCCCCCATGGGAACGATCATGAAGCCGGAGGAAATCCGCGATGTGGTGGGTTACCTCGCCGGCCTGAAGTGAGGGAAAAGAGGAGGATTGGTATACGCGAGCGGCCGTCAGGTTGGCAACCGCTCCGGGCTGCCCTCCGATCACTTGCCCGTTGACCCCGATCGGAGTGCCGCTGTCCAGAAGGGCCAACTGATAGTCAGGCACACCGGCTCCATCGATCAACACGGATTCGCTGTAGTTCCCGGCGAAGACATAGATCGTTTGCTCGCGGCCGCTCGCGATAAAGCGAGCCCGGGCCTGAGTTGCAGCCAGGGACAAGGTCTTGAAGGGATTTGCAAAGGAACCATCGCCGCTCGAGGCATTCGCACCATCGACAAAGATGATGGAAGAGGTGCGCAGTCGAAAGAATCGGTCCGGCGTCGTCAGCGGCAGGTCGAGAGTCAGCATGCCGCTGACGAGAGCGGGTTTATCGGTCAGGATGGTCCAGGACCTGAGGTTTTCGGAGGACTCGAGGAGCCACTCGTCGATCGCCGCGGGCCAGGACAAGCGGACACTTTGTTCAATACGGCTGACCTCAAGGCTCGGCCCCGTTTGCGCAATCGCCGGCCCGGAGAGACCCGAGATCGCCACGACGGCGAGAACGGACAGGATAGCGCGCCGGCGAACGGCGGCGCTATGGGGGCAAACATCCATGCTGCATGCTAGTGTAGTCCGTCAAGCAGACTGGGTTTTATTCAATTTCTTCCGTCCCCGCTTCACCTTCTCAAGAATATCGCTGGCTGAAGCGGTCCAGACGAAAGGCTTCGGGCTGGCATTGTGGGCG
>Ga0310121_10002821_pt1 | contig 16268 bp, 7 predicted proteins | sample CB27_Tmax_986_MG_FD_203504 | JGI IMG/M metagenome (GOLD analysis project Ga0310121, IMG submission 203504) | Marine microbial communities from Western Arctic Ocean, Canada - CB27_Tmax_986 | ecosystem: Environmental > Aquatic > Marine > Oceanic | place: Canada: Western Arctic Ocean | collected...
TGGTTAGCCTTTGCCCTCGGAAGGATTTTCACCTCCTGGATGACATTAATTGATTTCATCGAGTTAACCATTCTCGAATTCCAACAACTACGGATTTAACTCGTCACGACAACTTCAAAACTTACGCGTCGGATTACTATTCCTCGGGAGAAAGTCCGCCAGCGCAACTTCAAAAGGTGGTGGCTGGGTCAGCTCTGACGAAAGTAGCGTGGACGGCCGCACCTGGCTGTGCGGCGTCGGCTCGCCCAACCAGATTGTGGAATCACATGACGTGGCCAATCTCACGCTGATTGAATTCGGATCGCGCTTCGATTTGGGCAAGCCGTTTAGCATCGGAGGCACGCAAGTTTTAGGGTTCGAGTTCTGGAGTGACAGCGGTTTCATGTCCGGGGTGGTCCATTACGGTCCCCTGCCGAACACGGACATACCAGAGGAATATGCCGATTTGTCGCTTAGTTTTCACATCCGTGTTAGAACAATGTAATAACGCTTGTTCGGTCATCATCGCCGCGCGGAACGTCGACTTTGCGTTGACGCCTCGGCCAATTTGACTTGCCACGACATGAAAAATCGTCGACTTCGGCTCCTCTCGAAGAAAACCGCCGGACCGTTGGGGCACCGCCGAGTCCTGATTGGCGGTGAGCCCCTCGAGCCGCGTATCGTGCTCAGCGTCAGCGTGCCGGCCCCGGATGGAACCTCGGAGTGGCGATTTGAGGCGACACGGGCTCCGTGATCGACAAGACCTTCGGCCCAGGCAGCATGGAGTACGGTGACGGCGATGGCGGTGCCACCGACTCTCAAGACATCTTTCGCACCACCAACGGGACAAGCGTGCCGCATATTGACGGCTTCCCGGCACGGTATCTCGACTTCCAACCGCATCAAGGAAGTCAAGGTTATCGGGTCGACTCCGGCGTGGACGTTCCTGACTCCAGCGACATCTCGCAATTCACCATGGTCTTCGACATGCTGGTGCCATCGAATAACACATCCAATTATCTGGCACTCTGGAATGCCGATCCCAACAATTCCAATGACGCGGAGGTCTTCCTCAGCCCGGACAACAGCCGATATCACGTGACGCTGATCGGAGACCTCGGCGGCACGTGGCCAAAAGGCCGATGGAACCGTTTTGTGTTCGTCAACGATGGCGACGTCAATACATCCAGAATCTACCTGAACGGCGACACAGACAATGTGGGTATGGTCCATTCGAATACATGGTCAGTGCAGGATGCCGGCAGTAGTCTACCGAATTTCTGGATATTGACCGATGACAACGGCGAAACAAGTGGCGGTCTGATCGCCAACTTTGCCTTTGTGCCATCCGTGCTCGATGTCGGAACCATTAATGATCTCGGTGCGCCCGACGCGGGTGGGATCTTCCTCGATGCCATCGGTGTTGTTGGCAGCCAACCCATCGATGGAGAGGCGCTGCTGACCGCCCCGTCTACACTGACATTGGACTTCTCACATAATTTGGATCCGACTTCGATCGCGGCGTTCGAACTGAATGATCTTACCGTGGGTGGCCAACCGGTCACGTCCGTGAACACCCTTGATGCCGACACGCTTCAGTTCACTCTCGCGCCACTCGGTCCAGGCAATCACGCCGTGTCACTGGCGGCCGCTGCCGTTGCCTCGACGGAGGGCGTACCCTCGGGGGCTTATTCCGGGCAATTCGCGATCGCCTTACCGCCGCAAGTTACCACGAATCCGGCCACGAACATCGAAGCCGACATGGCCACGCTCAACGGTGAGGTCCTCGCCAATGGGTTCCAAGACCCAACGGTGCGGATCTACTGGGGAACCACGGACCGAGGGACCGATGCAGCCAGTTGAGATCAGTTTGTCGACTTGGGAACTCTGACGACCGGCCCAGCATCGTCCGAGGTCACGGGGTTGGATCCAGAAACAACTTATTTCTATCGATTTAGGGCCAGCAACGTCGCCGGCGAGGACTGGGGCACAGCAAGCCAGAGCTTGGCAACAGCCGCCGTCGTCCTGCCGGCCATCACCAGTCTTCCCCCGTCGGTCGTAGGCGCAAACACAGCCACCGTCGATGGTCGATTGGATAGCAACGGAAACCAGGATCCAACCGTATTGATCTATTGGGGTCTGTCCGACGGAGATACCAACGCTGGCAGCTGGGATGATGTCGTCGACCTGGGGATCATGGAGCCCGGAGATTTCTCCGCAACGCTCACTGGCTTGGATGGCACGACGACGTACCACTACCGTTTCTTCGCCAGCAATTCCGCGGGCGGAGTTTGGTCCGCCGCCAGTCAAATGTTTACGACCGGCGAACCCACTGGGCTGATGATCAGCGAGCTCATGGCCCGCAACAGCGAAGCGTTGTTGGACGAGGACGGCGATTCCTCCGATTGGTTCGAGATACACAATCCCACACCGTTTGCCATCGATTTGGCGGGTTATTTCGTAACGGACAATCCAGGCACATTAGGGCAATGGCAGCTGCCCGCGGTCACACTCAGCGCCGGCGAGCATCTACTGGTGTTCGCCTCAAGTAAAGATCGAAGCGTGGCCGGCAGCGAACTTCACACGAACTTTGGTTTGGGCAGCGGGGGCGAGTATCTCGCATTGGTGGAACCCGACGGCGCGACGATTGCCTGGGAATATGCGCCCCAGTTTCCCAGTCAGCGGGCGGACGTGTCCTACGGGGTCCTATCGAGCGATCCGTTGGAGCTCGGCTACTTCCAAGTGCCAACGCCCGGAACCTTGAACGGACCGGGACTTGCCGGCATCGTCGCGGACACCCAGTATTCCTTCGATCGCGGTTTCTATGAAACCCCATTCATCACCACGATTCGCAGTGACACGCCGGGGTCGACGCTCGTTTATACAACCGATGGGAGTGAGCCGTCACTGACCAACGGCGTGCAAATCTTTCCCGCGGACGGCGACACCCCACCGCGGGGCGACGTCCCCATCAACACGACAACGACTCTCCGCGCGGCTGCCTTCAAGCCAGGATTTCTGCCGACCAACGTTGACACGCACACCTATATTTTCCTGGACGACGTGATTCAACAGCCCAACAATCCGCCCGGCCTGCCAGGGACCTGGACGAGTCCGTCGCTGGGCGCGGATTATGAAATGGATCCATCCATCGTCGCTGCCAACCTGGCGACGATCAAGGACGATCTGCAGCAGTTGCCGACGCTTTCCCTAGTCACCGATGACGATAATCTCTTCGCGTCTTCCACCGGCCTGTACATGAACGCGTCCCAGCGCGGAGAGCAATGGGAGCGACCGGTCTCGATGGAGTTAATCTATCCTGACGGCAGCCAGGAGCTACAGGTCGATGCGGGACTGCGCATGTTCGGAGTGGCCAGCCGCGGCATCGAGAAAAAAGCTTTTCGCGTCATCTTCAAGTCCGAGTATGGTCCGTCGAAGCTCAATTTTCCACTCTTCCCCGACAGCGATATCGAAACATTCAACACGTTGGTCATTCGTAGTGGCGATGAGAATTACAATTGGAGCTTCATGGATGACCGCCAGACATTCGTGCGCGACCAGTGGTCCAAGAACGTGGAATCGGCGATGGGAAAGGATGTTCCCCATGGCATCTACACGCATCTGTACATCAACGGACTTTACTGGGGACTGTACAACATCTTTGAACGTCCCGACGGCTCGTTCATGGCCGATCACAATGGCGGAGAACCGGAAAACTATGACGCCATCAATGGCCGCGTGGGCACGGTCCAGATGATTGACGGCACGATCGACGCCTGGAATACGACCTTGGCGCTGGCCGGTGCGGGCGTGATTGACGACGCGGCGTATCAGGAGTTCACGCAATAGGTCGACGTCCAAGACCTGGCGGAATACTTCCTGCTGAACTTCTACAACGCCAATGAAGATTGGCCTGGTCACAACGCCAACAATTGGCGGGCCGCCCGCGAGCGGAGTACGGGTGCCGGATGGAAGTTTTTCACCTGGGACGCCGACACGTCGATGGCCGCCGGCTGGCGCAACACGTCCGTCAATTTTGACAACATTTCCTCATTCAACGATATAGCCAACAACCCGGGCCGCCTGTTTGCTCGGGCCATTGAAAACGCCGACTTCCGGCTGTTGTTCGCCGATCTCGTTCACAAGCACATGTTTAACGACGGCGTGTTGACACCGGACGTCGCACAAACGATCTGGGATGATCTGGCCAACCAGGTGAATCGTGCCGTCATCCCGGAATCCGCCAGGTGGGGAGATGTCTTGGGCGGCGCGCCAAAAACCTACCAGGATTGGCTCGATCAACAACAGTGGATGGACGAAGTCTGGTTTCCGCAGCGCACGGACATTGTTTTGGATCAACTGCGTGCCAACGGACTCTATTCAAACGTCGACGCGCCCGAGTTTGAGATCAACGGGGTGCGCCAACATGGTGGCGACATGGCAATGGGCGACCTGCTGAACATCAGCGATCTCAACGTCCCCAATGGCGGCATCATTTACTACACGCTCGATGGCACCGATCCACGTCAAGGTGCGGGAGGTTTTGTCTCTCCGCTTGCGCTGGAGTTCACGACCCCCTTTGAGTTGGATCAGTCGACTTTGGTCAAGTCACGTATCAAGCAGGGCTCAACGTGGAGCGCTCTCACGGAGGCGGTTTTCACACCCCCCTTTTCCGCGCGGGGTGTGGTCATGACGGAGATCAACTACAACCCTCATGCACCAACCCAGGCCGAGTTAAGCGTGCTGCCCGGTATCGATGGGGATGAGTTCGAGTTCATCGAATTCCACAATGCCCACTCAACCGACGTGGTCAATCTCGCTGGAATGGCGCTGTCCGGTGGTGTCACCTTTGCTTTTCCCAATGTTGATCTTGCCGCCGGCGACTACGCCATCATTGTAGAAAACACCACGGCGTTTCAGCTGCGATACGGCACCTCGATCACGGTGCTGGGAGAGTGGTCGGGCAAGTTGTCCGATGCCGGCGAGGCCCTCGTGTTGACCGACGGGCTCGGAGTCGAGCAGTTCAATTTCGTGTATGGCGACGACGAACCGTGGCCTGAACAGGCCGACGGCTTCGGCGCGACATTGGAATTGATCGACGTTGACGGGACCTCGCCGGATCGGATTGACGAATACTACAGCTGGCGGGCCAGCCGTGAGTTTGGCGGCAGTCCGGGTGAACCCGGTTTAGGGCCGATCGGTGTCGTTATCAACGAAGTGCTAACGAATCCTTCCGCCGGATCAGAGCAACTGGATGCGATCGAACTGCTGAATACGACTTCGACGGCTATCGATTTGAGTGGTTGGTCCCTGAGTAATTCCGATATGGACCTTTTTAAGTTTTCCATTGGGAATGGGACGGTGCTCGCGCCCGGGGAATACCTGGTCTACGACGAAAACGATTTTAATGCCTCAGGCGGAGCCAGTCCTGACGACTTCGAGCTGGACGGCGACCTGGGAGATGCCGTTTGGTTGGTCGCCGGGGATGAAACGAATGGCGTGCAGTCGATCATGGACGTGGTGATGTTCGGCGGAGCCAATCTGGACGAGAGTCTGAATCGTTCGGCCAGCGGCACCGGCCGCCTGGTGCCAGCCAGCCATACGACGTTGGGTTGCGGGAACAGTCAGACGCGCGTCGGACCGTTGGTGATTAGCGAGTTCCACTATCATCCGAAGTCGCCAAACACCGCGGCACTAGCCATTGAACCGTTCTTGACTGAAAACGACACCGAATTCGTGGAAATCCATAATCCCACGACGGATACGATCGATCTTGAACAATGGCGGATACGGGGTGGTGTTGAATACGACTTCATCAGTAGCGTTCTGCTCGCACCTGGTGAGTCAATCGTGGTCATCTCGCTCGAACCGGACGATCCCGGCAATGCCGATCGCGTGGCCGCGTTTCGGGTGCAGTTCGGTATTGATCCAACCGTTCGGCTGGTCGGCGGTTGGACCGGAAACCTGAGCAACAACGATGAAGAGATTCGTTTAGAGAGGCCAACTGCACCTCCGCCAGGCAATCCCACGCTGACGCCCTACGTCGTCGAAGACGGGGTCCTTTACGATGATGAAGCGCCCTGGGCGATTGCCGCGGACGGTCGCTCTTGCGGCTTGCTCCGACATTCTCGGGAGACACAGCGGCCCACTGGGTGGCGACCGTCCCGACTCCGGGAAGTGTTGATTTTTCGGGCGGAGTGCTGGGTGATTTCACGGGCGATGGACTGGTCAACGGTGCCGATATCGATCGGCTGCAGGATCAAGTTCGCGATGGCAGTCACGTTTCGTTTTACGATTTGGATGGCAGCATCATTGTGGATCAAGCCGACGTGGATCACCTGGTCCAGAACGTCCTGGCGACCAACCTCGGCGACGCCAACCTGGATGGAGCGGTCAATGCACTGGATTTCAATGTATGGAACACGCATCATTTTCAGTCCTGCACGGATTGGAGCGCAGCGGACTTTAACGGCGATGGAAAAACAGATATTCGCGACTTCAATCTTTGGAATCAAAACAAGTTTCTCAGTGTTTCGGCGACGGGACCGACGGTGTCGCGGGCACCACGGGCGGCTTTGGCGGACGGCGAGCCGGTCACGAGCTTAGTTCTCTTAGCGGAGCTTGGTACGACGTTTGCTGACGAGCTGGAGACAACCGATAGAGACGAGTCTTCGAGCGTGCGAGAAACCATCGACCGAGTGGAGGGTCAGGCTCCCATGGTTAACGATTGGATGGAATCGGATTGGCGAGAGCCCGTATGCTCTCGGCCAACGACTCGCCCGGAATCGGCCGCACGTGCCTCGAATGACAAATTGAGATTGGACGCCTTGGAAATGCTATTTGCGAAGTTCGATATGTGGAACTAGAGCGCATCTCCCTACGAGCTAAAAACGATCGCGTCAAGACCGCCCCGAAGGGGCAAAACAAGATGGCCCAGGGCGGCGCCAACGCTCGTTTCACTCGCCTTGGCTTCCCCTGGGCTTTGGAATATAATGCCTTCGGCGTATCGAAGGAGTCGAATCCTAACAAATAGCGCAACTTCAAAACGCGTGTCGGGCGAGTGTAGTCGAGTTAATTCGGCAGTTTCAAAGTGTAGTACCATTAGGACAACCCAACGCGGGTCTCGTTTCATTCTCCAGTTGCGACGTGGAATTCTCCGAAGGCTTTGATCGGGAATTCTGAACGAACCCCCACCCGGTCAACTCCGAGCTTGCTAAGAGGTGACTGGCGGCCCGCTGTGGTCGCTTTACCGAAGGAACTTGCCGATAGGCCCGCGTTCGCGACTAAAGCTAACTGTTTCGCCTTGTTTTGGTCCGATGAACGATCCAAAATGGACCTCGTCATGATTTTCCGCAAACACCCTACGCCACCGTCGCATGCCACAGTCTCCCTCCACGGTCGCCATTCACTTGCCGTGGTAGGGCTCATCGTCGTAGCCATCACCGCGATGAATCTTTCGGCCCGCGGAGCCGATGACCAAGCTACCGACTTGTGCACGCTGGGACCGTATGTGGAGTTCACCGGCGCTCGATCGGCTGTCGTCCGCTGGGAGACCGAGGAGCCCACGTCGTCCATCGTCCAATGGGGTACGTCGCGCGAACTCGGCCAGCAGGTCGAGGATGCGACGCCGGAGCGTGTGCATGAAGTTGCGATCGATCAGCTCAAGTGGAAGGCGAAGCACTACTTCCGTGTCGGAACGCTGGTGAACGACGTCGCCAGCTACACGCCGGTTAACTGGTTCGATAACGCGAACAACTATACCGTCCCCAGCGCAACCGACGCCGTGTGGCCGATCGCCGAGACTCCCGCCGAAGTAAGACGGTGGCAGCAGACGGTGCGTCACATTCTTGACTCCACGGAGATTCGCCGAGGCTACGCGCTGGTCTACGGCATCGAAAGTGGGCAGCTCGCGCTGGAACTCGCCCGGCAGAGCCATCTGAATGTCATCTGTATCGACGAGGACCGTGAGCAGCTCGACCGGGCGGGAGATCTCCTTATGGAGGCCGGCGTCTACGGTATGCGCGTGACACTACGCCACGTTGAAGATCTGACGGAAACACCGTTTTCCGATCATTTCTTCAACCTTGTCACCTCGGAGCGGACCATTGGGGGTGGCCGTCTGCCAGGCCTCCCTGCCGAAGTGCACCGCGTGCTGCGTCCCTGCGGCGGGACGTTTCTCGCCCCAGTCCCATCCGGCGATCCGGTGGCCGACCGATCCGACCCGTGGTCGCCGTCCGCGCAGCACGCTCCACAGCGCGAAAGTGTCGGCGATACGACGTGGCTCCGCATGACGAGGGAGCCTGAAGCGGAGGCGAAGTGGTGGACCCACCAATACGGCGGTCCGCACAACGCAGGCAATAATTTTGACACGCTGGGCGGCGCAAGCGGCACGGACGATCTCGAGTTGCAGTGGATCGGAAGGCCAGGCCTCGACGCGGGCCTCGATCGCCAGGTCCGCATGCCCGCCCCCGTCTCCGCAAACGGCCGCATCTACCACCAGGGCTTCAACCGTATCATGGCCGTCGATTCGTACAATGGCGCGATGCTCTGGTCATTGGAAATTCCTCAGCTGCGCCGCGTCAATCTGCCGCGCGACGCTAGTAACATGTGCGCCGACGAGAAGGGTGTTTTCCTGGCGGTCAAAGATGCCTGCTGGCGGCTTGACGGTCCGACCGGTCATCGCACGAAGACCTATCCTCTCGACGAGCCTGGCATGGATTGGGGCGTCGTGTTTCACTACGGCGATCTCCTGTACGGAAGTAGTGTGCCAGCCGGCTCGTCCTACACGAAATACTGGGGCCCTGATCATTGGTATGGGGGCCATCCGACATTGGTCTGGGGCGGAACGCATGAGGCCGCGGCCAACCAGGTACTCAGCGACTCCCTCTTCGCACTCGATCCCGCGACCGGCCAACGAGCTTGGACCTACCGCGGCGGCATGATCCTCAACACGAGCGTCGCGCTCAACGGCGGCATGGTCCTCTTCGTCGAATCGCGGACACCCGAACTTCAGCACCGTCCCTCAGGAGAGAAAGCAACGGTTGAAGAGGCGCTACGGGTCTGGGACGATATTCACCTGGTGGCGCTAGATGCTGCCTCGGGCCAGCAACTCTGGGAGAGGTCGCTGAGCCAGAGCGACCATTCGAACGACGAGCGCTGGCCCGCCATGCCTGGCGGAGTCGCGGCATTCTATCTATTGACAGCCGACCTCGATGGTGAGCTGTATGCGGCGATTCAGTCTTCCTATCCAATCGGACCGGACGACCCTGAATACATCGAAGGTGGCGAGAAAAACGGCCGGCTTTCGATGTACGGCTACAGAATTCAACGGGGCGGTGCCGAGTTTCTCTGGTCGGGCCGACAGCCATGGGCCTGGGTGGTGAAGAAGAAACTGCGTCGAGCGGCGGTCGTGGGCGACCGTATCGTCTTGTCGGGCCAGTCCTACCAGATTCGCGACGGTGTGAGCCAGGAATCTGGCATTCCGGAGTTCGGCTGTGGGACACTCACGGCGATCGGCGACGTGCTGATCGGTCGCTTCGAAGATATCGGCGGCCAGGACACGTATTACGACATTACCTTGTGGGATACCCGGACGAAAAAACTCACGAGCTGGACTCCGCTGCGACCGAGCTGCTGGCTGAGCACGATCTCCGGCGGGGGCATGCTGCTCGCGCCTGAGGCGGGCGGTGGCTGTTCGTGCCAAGTCTACTTTGGCGCGTCGGTCGGGTTCGCGCCGCGGGAACACCAAACCACTACCGTCAACGAAACCGAATCGACCGAATGACTCGCACCAACAACAACTCGAAGGTTGGCGTTCCGCGATCGGCTCGTTCGCAGACGATCGCAGACTGGCTGACAGGACGAATCGGAATGGTCCTGGTCTCGATCATCAGCACGGCACAGCTGGTGGCCTCCGCCGCCGACAGCTGGCCAACGTATATGCACGACAATGCCAGGAGCGGCGTTTCGGAAACTTCATTGGAAGTGGCGCAACTCGGCCAACAACTTTGGGTGTACCGCTCGCCGGCGCCTCCTCGGACCGCCTGGTCCGGTCCGCCGCCGATGGATGCGGGCCACAAGCAGGACCGACCCCCCGCCACGCGCGACTTTGATACGGCCCTGTTTGTCACGGCCGAAGCGGGTCTCGCGTACTTCGGTTCCTCGGTAACCAACAGCGTTCATTGCGTTGATGCCGCGACAGGCGAGACGCGTTGGCACTTTCGTACGGGTGGCCCGGTCCGTTTTCCACCGAGTCTGAGCCAGGGGCGCATCTATTTCGGCTCGGACGATGGCTTCGTGTACTGTGCCGACGCGAGTTCCGGGCAGGAGATCTGGCGTTACTCGGCGGGCGAGGCGGACGCACGACTGATCGGCAATGACGGGAATCTAGTCACCTTTTGGCCGGTTCGCACCAGCGTCGCCGTCCAGGATGAGAAGGTCTACTTCGCGGCATCGCTCGTGCCATGGGTCGAGCCGTATCTCTGCAGTCTCGACGCACAAATAGGCGCCGACGACGGCGAGCAATTGTACCGAGTTCGTGCGACGGCTCCAGGTGTGATGGAAGGTTATACGGGCAGCCCCCTTTCACCGATGGGCGCGATTCTCGTTTCGCCGACGCGTCTCTTTCTCATGCAAGGCAGAATTACGCCGCAGATCTTCGATCGTGCCACGGGCCAACATATGGCTGCTCTCCGTCCGCCTCAAGATGGTTGGATGTCCTCCATGTCGGTCTGGACCGGTGCGGGAACCTACGCCTTGCTCACGCCGGAGAATAATGTCGTCACGGGCCGCGGTCGCATCTGGACCTCAGGGTCGACACTCAACGAGTTCCGCGAAGACCAGCCCCATGAAATAGTCGCTCGTCACCCAGCGGCCTACGCGATGGTCATTGACGGACCGCACGCGATGGTGATCGTCAATCAACACGCTTTCGACGACGATGGCCGTTGGGTTGAGACCAAGAGCACCGTGGCGTGTCTCGATCGGAAAAGCGGGACGGAGGTCTGGCAGACGGAGACCGGCGTCCTCTACTGCCTCATCAAGGTCGGCGAGCTCGTTGTTGTCGGCGGCGATGAGTTGGCTTTCGCGCTGAAGGTGTCCGACGGTGGTGAAGTTTGGCGGCAGGAAGTGGATGGCCGAGCGACGGGTTTGGCAGCCGCGGAAGGCCGGCTGTTCGTGAGCACCGACGTCGGCAATATTTACTCCTACGGACGCCCGTGAGGCACACGTCCGTCGCGCATTCTTCGTTCAACCATTCGCATGTTTCTTGTCCGAGTCCCGTTCCGTTCTAATCGCAGCACCCGTATTGTCGGAGGTTCCATTCCATGATTTGCAATACGATATCCGGGCTCTTGACGGTTGTTTTGCTGGCCACATCCTCGCTAGCTCAACCGGCTGCGACACTCGAGGAGGCCATTGCAGACCCGGCTGCCCAGCGCCTGGCCAAACCGACCCCGTCCCAGGCCGAGTGGCACGATACGGAGTTCGGAATGTTCATCCATTTCGGCCTTTGGAGCTGGCCGGAAGGTGTCAGCACCGAGAAGAAACCACTCAGCCATCTGAAGATCTTTGATCCGATTAAGCTCGACACGGATCAATGGGTTGACGTGGCCGAGCTCATGGGCGCGAACTATATTGTCTTCACGGTCAAGCACGGTGATGGCTTCTGCATGTGGCAGACCGACACAACCGAATTCAGCATCAAGAACACCCCCTGGCGCGACGGCCAAGGCGATATTTTGGCCGACCTCGCCAACTCGTGTCGCCAGCGGGGGATGAAGCTCGGCGTCTACATCCAAGGCCACGACCGCTGGCACAATGCGGGCGGAGGAGGAAGGTGCGCCACGCCCGAGGCCCAAGAGCGTTACAACGAGATTTATCGTGCGCAGCTTACCGAGGTCCTCAGCCGCTACGGCACGATGTTCGAGGTCTGGTTCGACGGCGGCATGACCGTGCCGGTGGGCGACATCCTCGGCCAACACGCTCCAATGGCCAATGTGTTCCAGGGCCCCCACACGACCATGCGGTGGGTCGGCCACGAGGAAGGCTACGCGCCGTATCCGGCCTGGAACGCTCTTCGCGGCGCCGAGGCCAAAGACGGCACGGCGACGGCCGAGCAGGGTGATCCTGAAGGTGACGTCTGGCTCGGCCTCGAGTGCGACGCACGTATCCGTGCCAGTTGGATGTACCGCGCCGACAATGTCGACACACTCAAGAGCGTGGACTACCTCATGGACATGTATTACCGGTCGGTTGGGCATGGCGCGGTGCTGCTGCTCAATCACACACCTGATACTACGGGTCTGATTCCTGACACCGACGTCAGGCGAGCCAAAGAGTTCGGGGATGAAATCCGCCGCCGCTTCGACAACAGCCTCGCGGAGACAAGGGGCTTTGGCGATATCGTGGAGCTGTCTCTTTCCGAGCCAACGACCGTCGACCACGTCATCACGATGGAGGATATTCTCCACGGCGAGCGCATACGGGAGTATGTAATTGAAGGATTCGCCAGCGACACCTGGAGAAAGCTTGCCGAAGGCGTCTCGATCGGTCATAAGAAGATAGATTCCTTCGAACCTACCGAGGTGTCAAAAGTACGCGTGCGGGTCGTGAAGTCAGCGGCTACGCCGCTCATTCGGCGCGTGGCCGTGTATAACACCCATCCATGAAGTCATAACCACGCGGTTCACCGCCAGTTCAAACGAACCGTATCGTCCAGCATCAGGTCCGGACCGGACAGTTCGTTGCGCGTGTCTTCACGCGATGGAGTCACAAGGGAGTCGTAATCAAGCGGCCGGCGGGCTCTTCCAAAACCTCGCGCCGCACGTGGCGGCAATTCGTAGTCGGCAAATGCCCTGTCCCGCTTCTCTTCGTCGGCGTCAATCGGGTCATCGTCGTTTTCGAACGGAGCCGTGTTTGCATTGTAGGTCGGCAAGACAATTGGCCTTTCGTTTTGAGATTCGACCGACGAATGACGAAGTGCCTGCCTGGGGACACGTTCGCCAGTCGTCGCGTCATTGACCGTGCCGACCAAAAACTTATGCTGATTCCAGAGGTTAAAATCGACAACGTCCGTGCCCAAGTCGCCGTTAAAATTAGCCGTCGACCAGGTTGTGTGCATTTGGAATCGGTGCAAGTTCCAAGTGGTGAAATCGGCGGCATCCACCAACCCGTCCAGGTTCGCGTCACCCAGCTGCGTGCCCAATAGGTTCTCGACAAGAAACTGGACATCACCGTCATCCAGCTGGCCGCTGCCATCCAGGTCGTAATAGGTGACCGAGCTTGCACGGTGGACCGCGTCCAGAAGAATGTCGATATCAGCGGCCGTCACATCTTGGTCGCCGGTCATGTCACCGGGAACGGCTCCGGAAAAGTCGACGGCACCAGGAGTCGGCACACCCGATGTCCAGAGGCTTCCATCGACTCCATCTGATACCGGCAGATTGCGATGAACGGAATTTCCAGACCCACCCGCATCCGTCGGCCAAGGCGCCAATTCATCAAACACAACTTCATCCTCGAACAGTCGCGGCGTGACGGTCGGTTCACTTGGCGGAGGATCGCCGGGTCGCTGAAGTTCGATTCGCTCACCGGTGTCGCTGACTTGTTGCGAATACGGGCCCACCAATGCGACCGTCGCATCGATTCCATAGTTGGTGCGAAATGCATCGACGAGATTCGCGTTGGCTACGTCATCGGGATCGAAAGAGACCAGCACCAAGGATTCAGCGGCATCGATGTTGGTTAACGGTCCAAAGTCGAAATCCACCCCGCCGCGAACTCGCCAGTCGGCCAGTGAAACGAACTGGTCCGTCGGATTGTGGATCTCCAGAAAATCCAAGTCACCGGCTGTGATGGTGGCGTCAACGGATATCGCGGCCGCTGTGGGAGTTCCTGGGGCATAGTTGATCTCCGTGATGACTAACGGTCCGACTCGTAAATTCGAATTGGGACTGCCGAGAGTCGTGCGGAGGTTGGGAACCATGCGGCCCGCGCCGTTCGGAACGCGGCCCAGGCTCTCTCCTTGGTTGGATGCCCCGACATGCACATCGTCCACAAAGGACGCAACCTGCCCGTTGCCGTCGGTGACGATCAGCCAGAGGTCATCGCCATGCACACCGTCGAGCGTAAAATCAGAGGCGTCGGCTCCACCTGAACTGTTGAAATCATTTTCGTCAAACAGGCGAAACTCGCCTGGACCGATTATCGTCCCGGCGGGAACGGCGAACTTCAATGGGCTACTGATTGAATTGGTAAGATACGCACCACTAATATCGATGGCTGTAGCAGTCGGGTTCAAGAGCTCGATCGAATCCGTCTCCAACTGAGTCGGATCGGGGTTCGATAGAATCTCGTTAATGACGACGCCGACGGGTCCAGCACCGGGCGCTGCTGGGGAACCGAGAAACTCCGTGCTTCCTCGCCAGCTATCGTGGTTCCCAAATCGCTCAATAGGAGTGTTGGCTATGTCCGCCAATTCAAGCGAGGCTCCCGCCCCATCCGCCCGTTGTGCCCAAGGATTCGCGTCATTGTATTCAAAATCGAGTAACGTCCTGCCTAAACCGTCAGTGAGGACCAGTTGCTCACCGTCGTTGGCGAGCCGGCCGGTCCATTCTCCCAGCACGTTGAGTCCTGTTCCGTATCTTTGCTCAAACACGGCCATGTCTTCAACGACAACGGCATACTCACCCGGCCCAAGATTCACCGACGGAAACGCGAATTGCACGCCACCAGACAATGTATATCCGCTCAGGTTGGCAGCTAGAGTTGGGTGGCTGTTAACCACTTCAACGAATTCGAAGTCGTCGTTGTCAACTCCCGGGAGCACGGCCTTCTCGCTCTCGGTCGGCGCGGCGGGATTGTAATTGATTTCGCTGATGACGATCCCGTTGTCGGTTGGAACGACGAACAGGGCCTCGTTCAGCGCGCTCCAATTGTTTCCGTCCAAGGCTCGTGCACGGATTAGAGTTGTGGCGTCGATCGTGATTGTGTCGCCTGAGTTGCTGGTGCCGCTGGCGATCAGTTCCAGGTCAAAACTAGTATCCGTGCTCTGCGAGTCAAATTGATGGAGCTCCACGGCGATAACGTTTTGCCCTTCCTGAAGGAGCGAGGGAGAGACGGCGAAATCATAAAAGTTCGTGCTTTCGTCGGTACCGGCGGCGCGGCTAAACGCTGACGTTTGGTAATCAACGGGACCGTTCGGCAGATTGCTGCGCGCGATCTCCTCGCCGTTGAGGTACACTATGGCGCCGTCATCCCGCAGCAGTCGCAGATTGAGGCTTGAATACCCGCTAGTGTCACTCACATCGATGGTTTTCCGAAAGTAGGTGGTGATGTGATTATTCATATGGCAAGTTGGCTCGGTGGGTCCGCAGCTCACAACCGTTTCTTCGTCGCCGTCGCCATAACCAAGCGGCGAGGCCCCCGTGTTCCAGGAAGCATCATTGAACGTGGTCTCTTGCCAGTCGGTTCCCTGGTTGGACCCATCGTCGAGATACCGCCAGTTGGATCCCGACGCGATCAGAGTGGACTGGGTGGGATTGGAGGCCTCCAGCGTCAGTGCGTTGGGATTCACTTGCCCACCGATCAGTCGTGGATCGCTGCCATCGTCTGTGTAATAGATAGTGCCGATCGACTTGTTCATCGTCAATTCAAACCCAGCGTCGACTTGACCACCTTGTTGGCTGAAGGTCGGCGGTACGAATCCTGGGTAAAGACCGTCGACTCTCAGTTGGCTGAGGACCCGATTCGCGCGGCCTGGAAAAAAGTTTTCGACCACGCTGACCGCGGACAACCAGTCGTTTTTCGTGTAGGGCGTGGACCGGCTGGAATCACCCCACCGTGCCGACTCGGCGACGATGGCTGCGTCCAGCTCGTTCTTTCGGTCCAACAGCCGCGCCAAACTGGCTGCATCGGTCAAAGGTCCGCCGCCGAAGAAGTGCGTTTGAGCGCGGTCGCCAAATCGCTGGCGGTATTCCTGGTTGGCCATCAATGCCTGGTGGAGTGTCTGGGGATTGAAATGCTTGAACTCGAGACTCGCCTGTGTAAAGGGGCCGGTTCGATCGGTCTCGCCATCGTCCAAACTGTTTTCATTGTCATGAGTGAAGAACTTGAAGCCGTCGCCGTCAACACGATTGCCAAGGGTCCAGATGTTGTTGGGCCGCACATTGCCGAGAAATCCGGAGAGCGGTTCGTCGCGGTTACCGGTGTAAAAGATGACCAGCATAGTATCGATCAGGTTGTCGACGTCGAGTAAGACCTGATAGTTGGGATTCGGCGAGAGGTCCGGA
>Ga0310121_10002822_pt1 | contig 16267 bp, 12 predicted proteins | sample CB27_Tmax_986_MG_FD_203504 | JGI IMG/M metagenome (GOLD analysis project Ga0310121, IMG submission 203504) | Marine microbial communities from Western Arctic Ocean, Canada - CB27_Tmax_986 | ecosystem: Environmental > Aquatic > Marine > Oceanic | place: Canada: Western Arctic Ocean | collected...
GTCCGGTGGGAGGAGGAGCGAGGCAACTGTTCATGAATGGTATGCGGATACTAAGGCACATAAAGGGAAACCCCGAAACAGATCTATGCCGACACCTAACCCTTTGCAGTTCCTCGCTTACTCTACTAAAAAGATTTCACTGGATGCGATGTTTTGAATATTTTGTAACACGGATTGAACCCAGCGTGGCCAACGCCCGCAACCAGGACAACAGATTCAACGAACTCAATTTTTCAAGGATTAAACGCGGAAGGCGCGGACAGCGCAGTGTTGGCTAATTGTTTTTGACGACTCTTAACTCTCGTGGCAACGGGAAGGAGACGTCCTCTTCTCGCAGCGTACGGGGCTCGACGGTGGCGCCGAACTGCTCGCGTAGCAAGTCGAGCACTGCGTCCACGACGACCTCCGGAGCACTCGCGCCGGCGGTGATTAACACGGTTTCGACGCCCTCGAACCAGGCGGCGTTGATGTCTTGTGGACCGTCGATGAGGTGGGATGGAATTCCGCGGTCGTGCGACAATTCGGCAAGGCGTTGGCTGTTGGAACTGTTTTGGCTACCGAGCACAAGCGTGAGATCGGCTTCTTCCGCCAATACCGAAACGGCCTCTTGACGATTTTGGGTGGCGTAGCAAATGTCGGCTTTCGGCGGCGCCGCGACGAGTGGGAACCGCTGTTTGAGTCGGTCGATGATGCGGTTGGCATCGTCGACGCTGAGCGTTGTTTGCGTCAGGTAGGCTAGCTTCGACTCGTCGGCAACTTGTAGGTTGTCAACATGCTCGGGTGATTCGACCAGCACGATCGACTCAGGCGCTTCGCCCATCGTGCCTATCACTTCGTCGTGTCCTTCGTGGCCAATCAAGAAAATAGTGAAGCCAAGGTTGGCGTATTTGATGGCCTCCAGATGCACTTTAGTCACCAGAGGACACGTGGCGTCGATAGCCCGCAGCTTGCGATTCCGTGCCAGTTGGCGAATCTCGGGAGAAACTCCGTGGGCAGAGAAGAGCAAAGTCGCGCCGATGGGGACTTCGGCTAGTTCGTCAACGAAGACAACACCCCGATCGCGAAAATTCTCGACGACATGTTTGTTATGCACGATCTCATGGTAGACATAGATCGGCGTCGGCAGCGAGCGCAGTGCCAATTCTAACGCTTCGATTGCCATATTCACGCCCGCGCAAAAACCGCGTGGGCTGGCTAGTAGAACCCGCATGTTGTGAGCGTCCTCAATCGAGAATCGTTGTTACCCTTAACCGTCGACTTCCTGCCATGATAACCGCTGTCGGTTTTAGCCGACAGAGATTCGCAGATAATTATCGCCCAGTTCAAGGGTGCCAGCTCAGGGGTGCCAGCTCAGGGGTGCCAGCTCAGGGGTTCTATCTCGGTTTGCGCGACGCCTGTTTCCACGTTGCCCGGAGGGCAGGAATCGGAATCCGCTCGCGGGCGTCGAAACGAATTTCGAAACGCTTGAGTGCGCGGTTTACTTTCAGGCTGAATTCGAACAGCGCGTGGCCGTCGATCGTGATCGCCGGAAGTTCCCGCTGCAGGTTGGCCGGTACGGGAGGTTGGGGTGATGCCATGATGTTGCCTCCTCAGGTTCCTCGCCAGCGATCCCAGGGGAAATCAGGACGGATGGATCGCAGCGTCTGTGATCATTACGCAAGACACGCCAGGCAGGTTCACGGTTCAGAGCGAAAAGAGCGGAAGATGCCTTGTCAGGCTTCTCGAGAGTCGCAGAGACGAAACGCTGAATGGGCTTTCTGATTTGAAAGTAAGGCCAACTCGACGTCGACATCAAGACCGGTCCGTTCGGCTAGACTTAACGCGATCTGGCTGAGCTAGGAGCCAGCCTGAGTCAAATCCCGCCGGTCGAGCAGACCATCGGGCGTGCCACCTAGTTGATCTTCAATTCGGTTGAAGATCTCGCGGAATTGCCCAGGTACTTCGCCCGCCTCGATTCGGCCGGTACCGCTGATGTCCATCTTGGCCAGTAGCAAATGGAAGTTTCGTTGCGGTGCCAGCAACGCTAGTTCTTGCCTATTAAATCGATATTGACTCCGCCGGCAAGGCATCTCTACCATTCAGGTGCCCGGCGGTCCCGCCGCAGGTGTCGCGACGAACCAATCGGGTCTATGAGCCGTATTCCCATCGAGAGACACGAAAGTTAGACGAAGTGGTACGAGTGGTGCGAGTGACGTAGCTCGTACAGTTGTATTGGGCCGACACAATCGTTGTGACGGTCGAGCTGGAACTGTGATGTTAAGAAGTGTTGTTGACAAAAGGCAACCTCGGGGCCGGCCAATGGCCCAATTGGGTCCCGAGTGTCGAAGCAAGACTGTCACAGTTGCTACAGAGGTCGCTGGTAGAGCGATCATCCCTTGTCAGGAAACGATCAACAGCTTTCAGGCGAGTCGACGATGAGACTATTATTCTCGCAGTTGCGCTCGCGAGGTCGATCGTTTCACCAGGCATGGAATGCGGCGCTGACCCCAGAGAAAACTGACAAATCACGCCTAATATATTGAAACGAAAGGTCTGGCTCGTCTCGTCGCGACGCTCGTGGGTATAATACACAGTCTACGACTGTTTTAGGAATACCTTCTGTAGCTCGATACACGACGAGACGCCGCCTCTTCGGGAGAAACAGTAATGAACATTCAAGGTCCCTCCAGCATTCATGGTGTCCAAGGCGTGAAAGGCCCACACTCTACGCATCGCACGAGCGGCACCAAATCGAGCCCGCCGACAGCTGGCACATCCGATCAATTAGACATTTCCCCTGCGGCCGAGGCTGCGGCTCAAGCCGCTGAGGATGGTGACATCCGAGCCGATCTAGTCGCACGCGTCCGTGGCGAAATCGCTGCCGGAACTTACGAAACGGCTGAAAAGCTCGACGCAGCTCTCGATGGCCTGCTCAACGAGATTAGCTAGCCATCGCTGGCTCCGCCGACAGGCGGTAAATCTCGCGGTTCGTCGCACACTCTTGGGAATGGGCACTCTTGGGAATAGGCACTCTTAGGAATGGGCACTCTTGGGACTGGGCACTCTTGAGACTGGGCATCTGATCGCCTAGAATCAACAGTCGGCCCTGGATGCTATCTAAACCTTGATTGGCAGCTGTTTTCTCAAGCGTTTTCGCTGGCGACTGACTCTGAGGCTGTCTCAATTAGGGCGAGGGGGCCAGGCTTATTGAAACTGGGGTGGCGATCATGTCTAGCGGATTTTCACTTGGCACGGTGCAGGTTTCCAGCTCTCCGCAGGAGCGATTTGCCGAGTTTCTACAAAGCAAAGGCAAGCGAATCACCCAGCAGCGGCGGATTTTGGTCGACCATGTCTTTGAGCGGCACGACCATTTCGACGCAGAAGAACTGATTATTAATCTGGCCACGCAACCCGAGGGTGCGAAGGTTAGCCGACCGACAGTCTATCGGACGTTAAACGAGCTGGTTGATGCCGGTTTACTACGGCGGATGAATTTAGGAGGCCGGGCGGTCTATGAGCATGACTATGGCTATCCACAACATGACCATCTGCACTGCACGATGTGCGACCAATTGATTGAATTTCAAAGTAGCGATTTAAAAAAGCTGCGCACAGCGGTGGCAGGTGAACATGACTTCCGCGTGACCGGCCACCGGCTGATCATCACAGGCGTCTGCGCAGCATGCAGTAGCAAACGTCACCGACAACAAAGCCCGCTCGATTTGATTTGAGATTGGCCGATTTGAGACGATTGGCTTTCCCACCCAACCTCTCCCACCTACCACCACATAAAGCGACTCCTCGATGCGAAGGCGCCTGGCAATTTGGCTGACTTTGATCGGTTGTGGGCTCACCCTCAGGGTCGAAGCGCAATTGCCCGAGCGGCCAGATTTCGCCACCCATGTTCGACCGATTCTGCGAACGCTCTGCTTCGATTGCCACGGCGACGGAGCAGACGAAGGGGGTGTGCAGTTTGATACGGCCGAGTCAATTGACGCTCTGATTGCCAATCAGGAATTGTGGGGCAAGGTCTGGGACAACGTATTAACCGAGACGATGCCGCCCGCTGACATGTCGCAGCCGACCGAAGTGCAGCGCACGACTCTCTCGCGGTGGATCGGCCAAACGGCGTTCGGGCTCGATCCCACCTCGCCCGATCCAGGCCGGGTTACCATTCGTCGACTCAATCGCGTGGAGTATGGTTACTCGGTACTCGATCTGCTGGGCGTCGACTTCCCTGTGGCAGAGCATTTTCCGGTCGACGACACCGGATACGGTTTCGACACGATCGGCGACGTGCTGACGGTGCCGCCGACGCTCATGGATAAATATTTTGTCGCCGCCGCCCGCATTAGCGAAGATTTGTTGAAAGAAACGACGTCTCCAGCATCTGAGCGCAGCGTCGCCTATGAGCGAGTCTTTGGCCTGGACGAGCCACCTGGGCAGCCTGCCGAACAGCTCGAACGTGCTCGCCAGATCGTGCAGCAGATCGCCACACGCGCCTATCGACAGCCGGTTGACAACGCGACCGTGGAAAAACTGTTAGGTCTGACCAAGCGGTCACCAGGCGCACCGGCAGCTTCCTTTGAGGAGCTCGTCTGCCGGTCCGTCGAAGCGATACTTGTCTCGCCGCGGTTTATCTTTCGGGCGGAGTTTCAGCCGCTGCCAGACGATCCGCAAAGCGTCCATCCGCTCGACGAATTCTCGCTCGCTTCACGCCTTTCGTACTTCTTGTGGTCGAGTTTGCCCGACCAAGAATTGCTCGATCTGGCTAAGGCAGGAATTTTGCGCAACCACCTTCGTGCTCAAGTCGGGCGAATGTTGCAAGACTCCAAGTCGTCTCGACTGGTCGATAACTTCGTCGGCCAGTGGCTCCAGACCCGCGACGTCGAGGGTATCCATCGGAGTGGTAAGCTCCATGACCGGATTCGTAATCTACGTAGCGATATGAGGGACGAAACCCTCGACTTTTTCACGCACATCATGCGCGAAGATCGCGACGTGATTGAATTTATTGCGGCCGACTACTCGTTCCTCAACGAAGACTTGGCCGAATTCTATGGTGTCGCCGATATCACGGGTAGCGAAATGCAACTCGTCAAATTCTCGCCTGACAGTCCGCGCGGAGGAATACTGACGCACGCCAGCGTACTCATGGTGACTTCCAATCCCGATCGAACTTCGCCCGTCAAACGGGGTAGGTTTGTACTCGACAATATCTTGGGCACGCCGGCTCCGCCCGCGCCGCCCGATGTTCCTGCTTTAGACGACGCGCGCGAAAAGGGAGAGCAACTAAGCCTTCGCGCCCAACTCGAACAGCACCGGGCCGACCCGAGCTGCGCGACCTGTCACGATTCTTTGGACCCTTTGGGGCTAGCGTTGGAGAATTTCGACGCGATCGGGCGTTGGCGCGACGAGGACGGCGGACAGCCGATTGACGCGAGCAGCCAACTCGCGAGCGGCGAGAGCTTTTCGGGGATCCGTGAATTGCGCGAGATTCTGACTCGGAAACGGCGGTTGTTTTACCGCTGTCTGACTCGAAAATTGCTGACCTACGCCCTGGGGCGAGGGATCGAGTATACTGATACTCTCGCGATCGAAGCGATCATCGACGCGATGGTCGCCGGAGAGCCAGATGCTCGGGGTCGGTTTTCGACCATGCTGATGGGCATTGTTGAGTCTCCGCAGTTTCAATTGCGGCGCGGTAACGGCAGGGTGAGCGATTTGGCCCGATGACGAAGAAGACTGACATTTCGGAGTGCGTCAATCCCATCGAATGAGATATCCTCTAGTCGGCAATTGAAAGAGAAACGCTATGGCCGGAAAATACGAATTCCATCGTCGCAAGTTTCTTCGCGGAGCAGGCGCGTGCCTGTCACTTCCTGCTCTGGAGGCGTTCTGCCCGGCGATTCGCTCGATCGCGGCTGAGCAGCCGTCGCTGGCGACCACGTCAGGGGGCATGCCGCTACGCATGGCCTTTTTGACCGTGCCCGATGGGGTGAACGTCGAGCACTGGCGACCCGACGGCATTGGCAGCAGCTATCAGCCGGGCAAAACCTTCGCTCCGTTGTTAGATTTCAAGGACAAGTTCCAGGTCTTCACTGGTTTCGAACACAAAAATGCCAACGCCATGGGCGACGGCGGCGGAGATCATGCCCGTGCGAATGCTGCCTTTCTGACGGGTGCTCGCCCGTTGAAGACGTCTGGTGCCAATTTCTGTAACGGCGTATCTGTCGACCAAATTGCCGCCGAGCAGATCGGAAATTTAACGCGGATCAAATCACTGCAGCTCGGCTGTGAAAAAGGTCGTTCGACCGGCAACTGCGACTCGGGCTACAGCTGCGCCTATCAATTCAACCTGTCATGGGCCTCTCCCACATTGCCGATGGCTCCTGAAGCGAATCCACGGGCGGTGTTCGAGCATATCTTTGGCGCTGGCGCGCCGGCCGAGCGACAGCGTAATCTACTTGAACGGCAAGCACGCCGGCGCAGCATTCTCGATCTGGTCAACGAAGAAACCGCCGCCATGAATCGCCGCCTGGGCAGCAACGATCGCCATAAGCTGGGCGAGTACCTGGAGAGTGTGCGGGCGATTGAACAGCAGATCGAGCAAGCCGAACTTTTTCCACTGCCTACCGCAAAAATGTCGCCTCCGACCGGCATCCCCGAAAATTATCAAGACCACATGCGACTGATGCTCGACCTGCTCGCGATCAGCTTTCAAACCGACTCGACGCGTCTGGCGACTTTTCCCCTCGCGCACGAGGGGAGCAATCGCAGTTTCCCTGAACTCGGTATTGACGAGGGGCATCACGACCTGTCGCACCATAAGAAAAAACCGGAAACGCTCGAAAAAATCGCCGTTATTGATCACTATTACATGCAACAGTTGGCCTACTTCCTGCAGCGGCTGGATACTTTAAAAGATCCCGACGGGTCGAGTCTGCTCGACAACTCGATGATCGTTTACGGCTGTGCGATCAGTGACGGCAACAGGCACAACCACAACGATCTGCCCATTGTTGTTGCCGGCGGCGGTGGCGGTTCGCTCACCCCTGGCCGCCATGTCGACTTCGGCAGCGAAGTGCCGATGACCAATCTCTACCTATCGATGCTTGACCGCATAGGCGTGCCGCTCGAACGGTTTGGCGACAGCACCGGCCGTGTTAGTGATCTGTAGGGAAGGGCGCTCGCTGAGCAGCATCGGATCAAACACGCAACTCAGCATTGGCGCGATTCCTACCAGCGTACCGCTCACGAATTGGCTCCACGACGTCCGCCAGAAACTCATCAACTTGCTCCGCGCTTCGCCCCGTGAGTTTCGACGCATCGACCGCCGCAGCAAGATCAACGCCGGCGAAGGCTTTGTCACCAGCGAGGCGTTCTAGCAAATCGTTGGGCTTGCCATGCTGTTTCACCTCGGCGGCGGCGGCTTGGCTGTGCTGGCGAATGAGCTCGTGGAGTTCCTGTCGGTCGCCGCCTGAACTTACTGCCGCCATCAAGATGTTTTCGGTCGCCATGAAAGGCAATTCTTCGCGGAGATTGCGGGCGATGACTTCGGGATAGACGACGAGGCCATCAGCGACGTTTTGATAGAGGATCAGCACGGCGTCAATGGCCAGGAAGGCTTGGGGAATGACTAGTCGACGATTCGAGCTGTCATCGAGGGTCCGTTCCAGCCACTGGGTGGCGGCGGTGGTGGCGGTGCTCGATTGTTGGCTCATCACGAACCGTGCCAGGCCGCAGATGCGCTCGCTCCGCATCGGGTTGCGTTTGTAGGCCATCGCCGAGGAGCCGATTTGGTTTTTCTCGAACGGTTCTTCGATCTCTTTGCGATGAGCAAGAATGCGCAAGTCGGAGGCCCCTTTGTGGGCCGATGCAGCAATGCCGGCGAGCGCGTCGAGCACTTGGGCATCGATCTTGCGCGAATAGGTTTGGCCGGTAACTGCGTAGGTTGAATGAAAACAGATCTTCTCGGCGACCAGCTTTTCAAGTTGCCGAACTTTGGCGTGATCGCCGTCAAAAAGCTCCAAGAAGCTCGCTTGGGTGCCCGTGGTACCTTTGGTGCTGCGGGCGCGGAGTTGCCCGAGTCGGTGTTCGAGTTCCGACAAGTCGAGCGCCAAATCATAGGCCCACAAGCACGCGCGGCGGCCGACAGTGGTAGGTTGTGCCGGTTGCAAATGCGTGAAGCCAAGCGTCGGCAGGTCACGGTACTCGGCAGCGACTTTAGCGAGGACATCAATCGTGGCGGCGACTTTGTCGCAGACCAAGGTGAGCGCCTCGCGAAGGATAATGAGGTCAGTATTGTCAGTAACAAAGCAGCTTGTCGCGCCCAGGTGGATGATCGGTTTGGCCGTCGGGCATTGGTCGCCGTAGGCGTGGACGTGGGCCATCACGTCGTGGCGGAGTCGTTTTTCGTAGGTCGCTGCGGCGGCAAAATCAATGTCTTCGACGTTCGCTTTGAGCTCTGCAATCTGCGATTGGGTGACGCCGAGGCCCAATTCCGCTTCGGATTCGGCAAGTGCTACCCACAGTCGGCGCCAAGTCGTGTGCTTGTGGCGCGGGCTGAACAGCCGACTCATTTCGTCGGAGGCGTAACGGGAGATGAGCGGGTTTTCGTAGCTGTCGTGGGTCATAGTCGAGAGTCTAGGGTCGAGAGGGACTAGTCGAGAGACTAGAGTATTGAGGCAGACGCGATGCTACGCATCACCTGATGCAGTGCCAACCCTCCATTTTAGCCGCCCTGGCCCAGAACCGGTATGGCCCCCAGACCTGATTTCCTCCTCCCTCCAGCCTCGCCGACCAAAGCTGTGCTTCGGTGCCCGACCGGATGAAATATCCGGGCTTGACTCGCAACTCGCCCCCTCACATATTCGTGAGATCGTCGTCGCTCGTGTTGCCGAGCAGCGCGTCGAGTGCGACCGAGACCGCGGCAGCATGCTGCGAAGGGGCGTCTTTCGGCAGATAGACGCGGCAGGCGAGTTGGCTGACGGGCAAGTGTTTGTAGAGCTCGTCGTCGGTGAGTGGGCGGATTTGTTGCTGGGCGGAGCGGTAGAGAAAGTTTTGGCCGGCGGCGGCCGTCTTGGGGTCGGGGCGGTCGATGTAATTGGGCAGGTCAATTTTCATGCTGATGCTGCGCAGCCCCGGCGGCAATTCTCCACGAATCGCTTGTTCGGCCAACTCTTCGCGGCCTTTGCGAAAGACATCGGTCGCTCCAGGGTCGAGCCGAATCCGCTCATCCGCCAGTTCCCAATCGACCTGACGCTGGAGCAAACGCTGCCAGCGCAGACCCAATTCACGCTGCTGAGGGTTGTCACTGTCGTGCCAACGGGCGACGTCGATGAGCAGCGACCACTCGGTGAATTGCTGGTACTCGACGAGGTACTCCAGCGGATTGCCAGGGAACAAAAACTGTTTGCCGTCGCGGAACAGATCTTCGAGAGTCTTGTCGATCGCCCGCACGGTGCGATGAAAGTAGACTGCTCGAAAGAGTTCACTTCGCGCTTGGCGAAAACGGACCAAAGCGTTCATGCCGCGGGCTTGGATGGTGAGGCCTTGTTCGCTGAAAAATGTGTAACGAAGCAAGCGTTCGAGGTCGTAGGAGCGGGTGCTGTAGCCTGACATATAGGCGTCTCGGAGGACGAAGTCCATATTGTCAACGGTGTAGAGCCCGCAGAACAGACTGCGGAGCATGGCGAGCCAACGGGGAGAATCGGCGGCGTCATCGGCCGTGGGGCGGGTGATCAGCCAGGCGATTTGATCGGGGTCGATCTGTTCGCCATCGGCCAAGCGATTGCCGCCCGGGCAGGTTCGAACCTTTTTCAGCAGTGGACCTAGTTCTTTACGTATGATATGCGAGCCAAGGATTTCGTGGGTTAGGCCATATTCTTGTAAGAAGTGGGCGTCAAAAAAATGACCGAAGGGACCGTGGCCGACGTCGTGCAGCAAAGCGGCCAGACGCGTCAGGCACTCAACATAGCCGCGACTGGGGGCATCGGGGCAAACTTCCAGTAAGCTCGGATAGAGTACTTCGGTCACCCGGCTGGCCATGTGCATCGCGCCGACGACGTGCTGAAAACGTGTATGCTCGGCCGATGGATAAACCCACCAGGCGGTTTGGAGTTGGTGGATCTGCCGCAGACGTTGCAGCCAGGGGTGATCGAGCAGCGCCCGTTCAGAAATTTCGCCCTCGTCGACGATCGATACAAAGGGTATGTAGCCATGCACCGGGTCATGGCACAAACTTTCACGTTGATGAAGATCCGTCATGAGCAGTATTGTAGCCGGCCGAGGTGAACCGACCAGAGTCGGGCGGTCCGCGTAGAAATAGCGCTACTCCTGGCGCGGCTCGTTGCTGTCGGTGTCGAGGGTCTCGATGGCCAAGACAACGACGAGACCCACAACGCTTACCAGCCAGAGGACGCTGGCGCCAGTGTGGATGTGCCGCAGGACGTTCGCGGCGGCTGCGTCACCCATCGCAGTCAGCAGGCCCATGACCCAGCCGAGCACGGCCAGCAGAATTGGCAAGCCAAGCACAAGGGCCAGCATGAGTTTTACCGCGGTGCGGGAGGCCATAGCAGGGAGTCTCTGGCGAGGGGGACAGGGGTTGCAATCTGCCTAATCGTTATATTTTGTCGTCGAGCTGGCCGCAAGCGGCGGGCTTCATTATTCGTGGTCGCGGGCGCCTCAGCCGGACATAATAATAGTAAGAAGCGAGCTGAACGCGTTGCCAAATGACCGATGACCGGGCCCCATCGACCTATGAAGAACTCTCCTAAATATCGCGGATGGTCATGGGTCGTTGGGGCCTTGGCCATGACTTGCCTTACGAGTCCGGCATTTGCGCAGAAGATTCGCCTCAAAGATGGTCGGGTACTCACCGGCAAGATGTTGCCGATTACGGGTGTAGCCGACAATCCGATGGCGAGTTCGAGTCAAAAAGGCGAGGCGAAGGCGACGCCGATCTTGCTGATCGACGACGATCTGCGGCGGGTATTTGTGCCGAAGTTTGCGCTGGCAAGCGTAATTGACCAGGCGGCCGAGATTTCGGTGAGAATCGATTTATCAGAGTGGCAAAACGTTGCCCGTTCTGGCGGAACGATTGGCAGCGTGGGACCAAGCTTGCGGATCGAGCCGTTCGATAAATTCGGCCGGCGAATCTATGAAATGCAGACTCGCGACGGTCCGCTGGCGATCGTGCAAGGGATTACCCTTTTGACGCCCCGCTACGCCAAGGTGGAGGGCTTGCGAGGCCAGCCAAGGTCGATCGTCTGGGACATGCGATTGGCGACCAGCTCAATCCCGCGCGAGATACTCGCCGAGATCTTAGCTCAGGCGGTATCGCATGACGATCCAGAAGACTGGCTGCAGATTGTTCGTTTCTATTTGCAATCTGAACGTTATCGCGATGCTCGGCGAGAGCTCGAGCAAATTATTCGTCGCTTTCCCGAACAGAAAAATCAGCAAGCCCAAGTGCGACTGCTAAGACAGCTTGGCGCCCAGCGAATTCTCAAAGAGATCGAATTGCGTCGCGAAGCAGGACAGCACCTGTTGGTCGATCGCTGGCTGGAGAATTTTCCTGCGGAAGAAGTGGCCGGTGAAACGTTGCAGCAAGTTCGCGAGACGATCGAAAAATCTGCCACCGATACGGCTCAACTGCTGCAAGCCAAGCAACAATTGCAGGCGCTGATTGCCAATCTCGGTTCCGACGACCAACGACGACTCATAGAGAGAATCGTCAAGGAGATCGCCGCAGATCTGAATCGAAACAACTTGGACCGGCTCGTACCATTTTTACAGTTGGCAGACGACGATTCGCTCGCGGCCGAGGAGCGCGTGGCGCTGGCGATCAGCGGTTGGCTGTTGGGAGCCGAAGGTGCCTCACAAAAACTTTCGCTGGGAGTCTCGCTGGTACAAGTCCGCGACTCGGTGATTCAATATTTGAGCGAACCGCTAGCGCACCGCCGACTCACGCTGTTGCAATCGATTGAGAGTTTGGAAGGCGCTGGGGTGCCGGATGTCGCCAAGCTGATCGCACACATGAAACCGCCCTGGGATATTCCCGACGAGGGCGTAGGGGATCACCGCGTCTACGACTTGACGGCTCCCGGGAAGACGGAGCATGGCGATTTTCGATATGTGGTGCAATTGCCACCGGAGTATGATCCGTATCGCCCTTACCCGGCACTCATCGTGCTCAACGGTGCTTACAACACGCCACTGCAGGAATTGAACTTTTGGGCCGGCCCGCCACCGCGCGACGCGGAAGGAGCGACGATCGGCGCCCGCCGCGGTCAAGCGATGCGGCATGGCTATATTGTTCTGGCAGTCGATTGGCAAAAACCACTGCAAGGCAAGTACGAGTACTCGTTGCGCGAACACGAAGCGGTGCTCGCCAGCCTGCGTGATGCGACGCGGCGGTTTAGCATCGATACCGACCGCGTGTTTCTCTCTGGACACGGTATTGGCGGCGATGCGGCGTGGGATTTCGCACAGTCGCATCCCGATATGTGGGCCGGGGTGATTCCTTTTGTAGCGCAGCTCGATCCGATCAAGAAGTATATCCGGCACTACTGGGAAAACGCCCGTCATGTGCCGCTCTATTTCGTCGCTGGCGAAAAAGACGGTTTGAAAATGTCACAGAATGCCGACGTGCTAGATAAGTATTTGCGTAAACGGTTCGATACAACCGTGGTCGAGTATTTGGGACGAGGCGAGGAACCGTTTCACGACGAGATTTTGCACGTCTTCGATTGGATGGCGCTGTCGACCCATCGCCGCAGCGGCTCTCCGCGCGAGTTTTCGTGCAGTACGCTGCGACCATGGGATAATTTTTTCTGGTGGATCGAAGGCCAGGAATTCCCCAAGCAGGTCCATCCTGAGCAATGGGCCACGCACAAGGCGCGGCCAACCCAAGTGGTGGGCAAAATTCTCAAGCAAAATCTACTTTCCGCCAGGAGCGCTTCGGCACGCACGACAATCTGGCTTAGTCCTGACCTGGTTGACTTTTCGCAGCGGATTCAGATTAAGCTCAACGGCAGGAAACTGACCAAGAGGCACGGCTCGACGCAGCCCGAGCTCCGAGTCCTATTGGAAGATGTGCGCACCCGCGGCGATCGGTTGCGACCCTTTTGGGCCAAGCTCCAAGTGCCGTAGCTGAAAGTGCCCCAGCTGGAAGTGTCCCAGCTGGAAGTGTCGTAGCTGAACGTGTCGCAGCTAAGCTAGCGCAGGGTACGTTGCCCGTCGTTGGTGCGACCGGTTGCTCGCGCTTGCGGTGCGAGCTTGCTGAGTGTGGCGCCGGTGATGAACCATCCGTCGGCGTCGCTGCGGACGATCGTGCCAGCGGGTCCGAAGTAGCGACGGACCATTTCGAAGTCTGGGAGCTGACGGCCATCGATTTTTTGCTGTCGAAGTATACCTTCGCCTTCATCTTCAGGTGGCGAGCAGAGACGGTTGAGTAAACGCCCTAGCAGTGTTTCTGATTCGGGCATCTTGCCTTGCCTGAGCAGTTCGTAGACTGGGCGATAAGCCTCATCGGTACGGATGAAACAGCGAGCTGCGACATCGCCTTGGAGCAGACGTGCCATAGCTGCCTCCACCTCGCGGTAGTCTCCTGCTGCGCTTAGTGCATCTTGCTGCGATTTCTTAGCCAAAATCTCTTTCATAAAGCCGACATGGGAAGCGATAAAGAGCTGCCCGTTGGTCACACATACGGCGGAAGTCGGCCACTCTTTAGCGGCTTGGTCCGGGTTTTCGGTAATCACGGGCTCGTCCAAGAGATCGAGGTCAGAGATATCAATGTCGACATCGGGGACTTCTTCGCCCTCTTCTTGGATTTCCCAGACCACTTTGCCTTCAAATACGGTACGAGTGGCATTAGGATCACTCTTCATAAATTTTTCCACGGTCAATTCGATTGCCGCTTCATTGGTCAGCTCAATACCGAACAGAAAGTGTTCGCATTTGGTGGTGATCGGCACTTCATAGTCGGTGACCATCGTGACACGTTTCCCCAGATGGGCAATGAAATCTTTCCTCATATCGATACGCGGCCCATAGGGATCTTTTTCGATCCCACGCATGGCATTGGCAAAGGCGTCTTCGTAGCCGACGATGGCATCGAACAGCGTGCCGAAATATGCGAAGGCGTTGTCGAGATCGAAGTTGAAGGTCCGATAGCTGGCTAGTTTACGTGGCAACCAGGCGGGGGCTGTCATCGAATTTCCGTTAGGAAACTTCATCATTCGCATTGCCTGGCGATATTTTTCTGGTGCGTTGGGAATCGCCGGAGCGTAAACTGCGGTGCGATGCAGCAGTTCAAACGAATCGGCAACCGCCAGATTGACAAAGCCACCTAAACCCTGGATTGCATCAAAACCTTGTGCACTCAAGATCTTCAGATAATCCTTGCCGTATGTTTTCTCTTTAGGATTGGCGAGCGAGCGAACTGCATGGGCATAGCCGAATGGGTCCAGATACCAGTGGACTTCGGGAGCCAGACCGTCGCTTTCTTTGCGACAGCGGGCTGTCGTTTCCTGATACGCCTTCGCACTCGATAAACTGGCCGACTTGCCGGCGAATCGCCTCAGCATTTCTTCTGCTTCCAAGCGGCTATCGCTGGCGCAGAGGATGTCGTTTTTGACGAAATAGATGGCGGTGCGCGTCTTACCGCGGCTGTTGTTTTTTCCAGAGAAGCTATAAATGGCCATCTCGGTGCCGCTCGCGTCGACATTCTCTTTCTCGGCTCCACGTTGGGTCAATTCTTTGTCGACCTTGTCGAGCAGTGCGGCGAGTTGCGGAAGATTGCCGGTCACATCGACGGTGAGCGCCACGGCGGCGCGCTCGTTTGGGCGCTCGACCAGACCAATCCCAATTTCACCGCCCGCGACGCCTTTCAGATCGGCCAGTTCCAGACCGAGTTTGTCGCGGATGCCAGAGATCTTGCGCTCGAGTTGGCGTCGCATATCCTCGACAAACGGGCGCATCGATTCGTCGCGGACGAGTTGGCCCATTTGGGTTTGTTGCCAGTGTTTTTTCAGCGCGCTGATATCAGCGATCGACGCGAAGCCACGCGTCTTAGGCGACATGAGCGCGTCACTTCGGACCGCAGCCGAAGTGACAGCCGGTTTCAGAGCCGCGGAGAGGCTCAGCAGCGTGAGCGTGAGGGTCAGTAGAGCGCCGCGCGAAGCTTTTCTCTTGTCCAAAATCACGATAATCCTGCCTGATGGCGGCCCGGCGGCCTGCAAATTACAAAATAAGAATGAAGGATGCCCTAGGTTACTGGAGCTGGTGGCGACGCAAGGCAAACGGCGCGGGTGGGACTGTACTAATTCATCGGCAAGCTGGCAACGCATATCTTGCCGAGGCTGCTAGCTCTGTAGAGCTTACCTAAACGGGGCGACGCCTTACAGCGCCCGACTCGGAAATTTGGTAAAATAGGCAGCTTATGCAGTGGGGGACATTCAAGAATCGCGGGGAAAACCGAGCCGCGAACAAATATTCCGCCGGAGGCGAAGGCTTGGGGGTGCGGCATGCCACTGCCGCCGCGGTTTACCAGTAAGTCCTGCGCATGCTTTGTTTTCTGGCTGTGTTCACTTTTGCCTCTGGCAAGACAAGCAGGCAGCCAACCCTAGCGTCAGCAAGGCGATGCCGCTTGGCTCAGGAATCCTCGCGACACCGATGATCTGACCGTCGCGAATAATCAGCGAAAATCCTTTGCTGTTGAATCCTCCTTCCTCGACGTTGGAGCCCGCGATAGTGCGAAAATTTATGACGCCGTTGGCATCATGGGAGAGGGTGATCATGGCGATATCAAAGGTGCCGATGTCAGTCGTGGCTGTGTTAAACCAACTGCTACGGAAGGTGTCAGAAGTTTCGGTGTGATCAATAGCAGTGTTAGCACCACCACCACCGCCAGTAATATCACTAAGAGTGGTGGTCGGACTGAACACGGCAGTGTCACCCAAGCCCTGCGGGCCAGCTTCGGGACCACCCGCAAAACCGCTGGACTCGATGTTGGAAAGTGTGCCCTCAGTGAGCGTGACCTCTAAGTCGGCGTTCGTCCAATCGGTGGTGGCGGTCACGCGCATTGCATAGGTGGTGAAGCCTTCCAGGCTTGGATCGTCAAACTCGCCAGTTTCGATTGGAACGAACAGTGTCGAAGTGGCGTCGGAGCCACGGCTGACGCTAACCTTGGGCAGGCTAGATAATTTAAATGGAGCGACATTTGTGCAAACTGGAATGATGCCTTGGTGAACTTGTGTTGACAAGAATGACATCGTTTGATCCA
>Ga0310121_10002823_pt1 | contig 16266 bp, 11 predicted proteins | sample CB27_Tmax_986_MG_FD_203504 | JGI IMG/M metagenome (GOLD analysis project Ga0310121, IMG submission 203504) | Marine microbial communities from Western Arctic Ocean, Canada - CB27_Tmax_986 | ecosystem: Environmental > Aquatic > Marine > Oceanic | place: Canada: Western Arctic Ocean | collected...
CCCGCGACGAACCCTTGCACTGGGAATCAGCCGGGCATGCCGCCCGCAAAGTGGTGGAAAACGTAGCCGAATCCGGGTTGCCCGGCGATACGATGCTAAGCGTAAACATCCCTAACCTCCCGGTGGACCAATTGCGCGGATTCGCCGTCGCCCCCATGGGCAAGTCGCAATACATCGATGAATTCGAAGAGCGCATCGATCCGCGGGGCAACAAGTACTACTGGCTCGTGGGGGATGTCCACCGCGCGGATTCCTCCCGCCGATCGGATCTGGACGTGCTCGACGATGGCTACGTCTCCCTGACCCCAATTCACTTCGATCTCACCGACCACGAAAGTCTGGAACGGCTGAATCAGTGGAAGTTGAGCCTCTGAATCCCCGGAGTTGGTTTCTGTTTGGATACCCCGGCAGAGCAGGGAGGTTTTGGAGTGCGGAGTCCATTCCTCAAAAAGCCTCGGTTTTCCTACACCACCCTCGCCTCCGCTTCGGTAATCACTTCCAGCATTGAACCGGCATCCGGCGCGCTCCGCAAGTCTTCCAGGATGGATGTTTGTTTCACCATCCGGCAGATGCGAGTGAGGAGATGCAGATGCAACCGGTCGTACTGACTGCAAATAAGAAAAAAGAGGTCCGTAGTCCTGCCGTCCGGCCCGCCAAACGGCACCGGATGTACCGTACGACCCAGAACCATAAACGACTCGGAAAACATGTAGGGATCGTGATGCCGGGGATGTAGAAGCGCCAGGCCCCCGGGAAGAGCCGTGGACCGGATTTCTTCCCGCTCTCGCAATGTCGTCAGCAAGTCCGCGGGATCGTAGACCCGTTCCGTGCGCTCCGCGAGTTGCACCATATCCCGAACCACCGCCGCTCGTGTTTTCGAATGCAACTCCGGCTCAATCCATTCCCGCCGGAAAAAATCCGATACCAGCGTTTTCTGGTTGGAGCCTTCATTGAGAACCTCGGCGCTCGCATCATGAAAGGACGCAAGAGTTTCCTTGTCGAACGCCAGAATGCGCTGTGAGGCCCACGCGTCAATCTCACGCCGTTGAAACATGACCCGGTCGCCTTTTCGCAAACACGGGAGTTCCCCACGCTTGACCAGGCGCCGAACTTCATCTTCCTTGATATGAAGATATTCCGCGACCTGGCCGATGTCATATAGTTGGTGAGGCATGAAGAATGACTGAAAAAAACAGAGGTGGTTGAAACCCGGCAATCCGTGAATTCTTGCTCATCAGTATCAATGTCTAATACAGAATGCTCAATGTCCAATATCGAAGGTGGCGATTTTCTTCCCTTGGACATTGGGCATTGAACATTGGATATTGGACATTTAAACTCGAGTTTCTTGAGAATTATACCTTATGCCCACTACGCCATTTGATCTCACGGGAAGAGTTGCGCTGATTACAGGTACCAGCCGGGGCCTGGGCCAATACATGGGCCGCGCCCTCGCGCGCGCCGGCGCGGACCTTGTGATAACGAGCCGGGACCGAACCCGACTCGCGGAATTTCAAATGGAAATCGAATCGCTTGGAAGAAAGGCGACCTGCGTCGAACTTGATGTCCGCACTGAGTCAAGTATTCAAAGCGGCGTGGAAGAGGCCTGCGGCGCCTTCGGGAAAATCGACATCCTCGTCAACAACGCCGGGTGCAATGTCCGTAAACCAGCCCTGGAAATTACCTGGGACGATTGGAATCTGGTCATCGAAACAAATCTTCGCGGGACGTTTTTCATGGCGCAGCAGGTTGCGCGCTGCGCCATGATTCCGGCCGGCTACGGCCGAATCATCAACATCGGCTCGATCACCAGTGTCTTCGGCTACGCAGCCCTCGGCCCCTACTGCGCCAGCCGTGGCGGCACGAAACAGCTAACCATGAGCCTCGCCGACGAATGGGGCCCCCACGGAATCAACGTAAACTGCCTGGCGCCCGGCTGGTTCGAGACCGCACAGAATCAAGTGCTCTACCAAAACAGGGAATGGGTGGATTACCTCTGCGACCGCATTCCTCTGAACCGCCCGGGTCATCCCAACGATCTCGATGGCGCCGTGGTATTTCTTGCCTCCGACGCATCCGAGTACATCACCGGGCAAACCCTCCTCGTTGACGGAGGCATGACCACCGGCGCCACAAAAGCATCGGTCTAGTCCTTCACTTTTCATAACAAAGCTAATGTCGTTTTCAGCCACGATCGTGGTTAGAAATATGATCTAAGGGGTAAGAACCCCCGTTTCACGCTGGAGGGATCGACAGACTTTTCGGCCGGAGCATCGGCCCCGGGCTACAAGGCCCTCAGCTGCCTGCCCCGGGCTGCGGAAGTTCAACAAAAAGTCAGCAGTCTCGCCTGAAAAGTGCAATGGGCAAAGAAGAACAAGCCCCACCCCCGTCTGACATGAAGAGTTCACTTTCGAGACCCATTGGATGGAGCCTGTTCCAGGGCTCTTGTCGATGGACATGCTGATAATCTTCCCTCCCAAAAAAATACTCCGTCAGGAGAGATGAAGACATCGTGATTTCAGCGTAAAAATTCAGCCTTTTAGGGGTGATTTCAGCGTTCCTGTAGACACGCCGTATAAAAGAATCGACGATATCCTTCGAAACGACGATTACCGACTTAGTTATGGAAACAACAGCTACCTGATTATTCGACAGCCGAACCCCACCAACGAACCGTCCGATAATCCCCCGATCTACGCCGAGTACGAACTGACCACCGGCCTGAACGGTGGCGGCAACATATACTGTCCCCCGAATCCGCCGATCGCCCACGTCGACAAGACGCGAACCGGAATCCAGATCGGCACGCCTGAAAATGCATTTCAAACGGTGGCTACCGCTGCTGCGGTCGCGTCCGGAGATACAATCATCGCAATTCGCCCCGGTACCTATTCAGAACCACAAACCCTCAACAAGCCTATGACCTACTGCACTTACGACGGAAACGCAATGATCCGCTGACGATCAGTATTGCCATACTTCTCGAAGCAAAGAAACCGGCGCCAGAACTGCGCACATCAAAAACAACTCACCCGCCATTCACTTTGCCCTACCGATACCTATCCCGCAGCCGGCGGGCGGCTTCTACTTCGTTCTCAAGTTTCTGTACAACTTCCCCGATGGGTACCACCGCGGCCGAGCCGGGCGCGAATCCGCAATCGGGGTTCAAGGTAATGCGCGCGGGCTCGACGTGCCGGAGAGCCGTCTCGACTCGCTCCACGATCGTTTCCGGTGAATCCACAATCCCCGGCTGGCAGTTCACACAGCCGAGTCCGATTTCCATGTCGTCCCGTAGATCCTGGAGAATCGCGACATCCCCCGAACCCGGAGCGGTGAACTCCAGGGTCAGGTGGTGAACCTTGAGCTGATTGAGATGACCGATAATTCGCTCGTAACCGCCCTGGTGGTGCGACTCGCCACGGACCCGCGCCCCAGCGCGCCGGCACAGATGCACCGCGAGTTTCATGTCCTGAATTCCGTCCACCAACTCGTTGGTCATATCGACGGCAAAGGCGGCGGCGCGATCCGGATCCTCGTATTGAGCCCGGACCTCGTCGTCCACGAAAAGGCACAGGTGGGGATCGTCAATCTGCACGATGGCGGCGCCTTCCTCTCGCAGAAGCTCGAGTTCCCTGCGTAGGATGGGCACGCACGCACGAACAAAATCGTCGCGGTTCGGATAGGCTTTTGCGGATTTCAACGGATCCCACATCCGCTCGCCCAGCAGGGCCGGCGCCGGCAGCGTCGCCTTGACCATGCGATCGGTGATCGTCTTCAGGAACGCGACTTCCCGGGCGATAAACCCCGGCTGCTTGGGCGTGAGCCGATCTACCACCACGGTCCAGGGGCGGCCGTCTTCCGGATTGCTTCCCAACTCAAAGCCCTGAGCCAGTTCAGCGATAACGCCGATGTACGACTTGCGCCACCACTCCCCGTCGCTGACCACGTCCAGGCCCGCGACCTCCTGCAGGGCTACCACCTCACGGATCGCCGCGCCCATTCGGTCCTCGTACTCCTCCGGGGAGTAAGATGCGTCGCCGGAAACCAGCTGCTTAACGTGGTCCGGACGCGGCAGGGAACCTACGACACTCGCGGGGAACAGCAGACCATTCTTATCCTTTGCTACCATGCCCTCTTTCACCAATTATCCGGCAAACGTCTTGACCCACTTTTCGTTGGCCAGCCGGTAATCTTCTTCGGTGTCGATCTCCATGTAGTCCCCATCGGTGGTGACCATGTGAACCGGTACGCCCTGCTCGATCATTTCCTGGAACAGTTCGATCAGGTAGGCCTTTTCGAACACGGCGGCATCCCGCCAAGGTTGCCCGGCATAGGCTTGGCGAGACTGGTGATAGTACTCCCGCAACAACTCGGCGCCACGAGGGGAAAATTTGGCAACCCCGATGTATTCCCCCGCCGCCTCGCCGGCGGCGATCGCGCGGTGGACCCGGGTCACCAGATCTCCGTCAGCCGTCACCTTCTCGGCATCGTCTGCCGGGTGCTGTGATCTGTCGACGTACCTCGTCTCCCACCCTGTATCGACGCAAAGCACGATGTCGCCCGGGTGGTCCATGGCACGCTCTACGACACTGTCGCGAAACAGGATGTCGGAATAACTGCAGACGAAACCTTCGCCCATGTGCTCCTCGGCATAAAACAGGGAGGCAAGGATGTTGTTGTTCTCCCAGTCCTCATTGCAGCAGTAGGTAAGCTCCGGATAGTCCTCGCGAATTTGATCGATTCGATATCCGCCGATAAAGACATTCGCATCCAGGCCGGCCCCGTCGAACGCCTCCAGTATCCAATCCAGGATCGGCCTTTCTCCAACCGGTGCGTAGCACTTGGGTTGATGATCGCTCAAGGCATTCAGCCGGCTGCCCCGCCCCGCGCCGATGATGAAAGCCTTCATAATTCTGTGCCTGCCAATTCGCTCATGCTTCCTGAGCATAGATCCCCCACCGGGCAAAAGCAACGGAGAGTGAGACGATCGTCAACCCCTGGTCGTTCAGGGCACACAAGTCCGCCTCCGATGTATACACGTCGTGATCGGACTGAAAACTCTGGCTCGCAGCCGGAGGCCTCACTTGTTTGAGAGAACCGAGGATGTCGGTTGACGATTACGGAATACGATTTGGACATTCGATATTGGACGTTTTCCGAAAACCTTACACGTTCGCGCCGCTGGCTTCTCGCTCGAGCACCTGGTCCGACGCCTGGCCATCGTCCAACCCTGCCGGCAACTCCGGCACAAAAAAGTAATCCGGATCCTCGCGCTGCTTGCGATGAATCTCGAACATTCCCTTCCAGGTGGCCCACAGGCCGCGCGGGGCGGGCGGAAGATCGCTCTCGATCGCCTGGCGGAGCTTGGGGACGTTAAAAAACGGGACCGCGGGAAACATGTGATGCTCTACATGGTACTGCATGTTCCAGTACAGGAAAGCCGGCAACCCGGTGCTGATGTAGGTGCGGCAGCACAGGCGATGATCGGCGACATCCCCCTGCATGCCATAATGCTGCGGAGTGCCGCAGAGGAACTGCAGCCAACCGCAGTAGTGGCTGCCAATGTTGAATAGGAAGATCAGAAACCAGTGTCCCGTGAGTATGAATACGGTGGCGAGCACCGCATGACCGATCAGGCAGAAACGAGCCCAGTCGCGATGCCGATGGCGAAGTTGCTTGTTGTTCTCGGGCATCAGGAACTCGTACCACTCGTTGTCCAATCTGCCGGTGGCACGCTTGAAATAGGTGACCAGGGTCTTCCAGGTAGCGACTGGATTCCAGCCGAACAGACTGAGCCAGAACTGCCAATCCTTGAACGTGAACCGCTGTGGCAGAACCACCTCTCCATCGAAATCGTGGTGAGTCGTTAGCTGGTGATGCTTGATGTGGCTGGGGCGGAACCAAACGTGATCCCACCAACCAAAAAATGAGAAGATTCTCAAAAAGATTTCATTGGGCGCCTTGCTCTTGAATACCGTCCTGTGCCCCAACTCGTGGCAGGCGGTACCTCCGAGAAACGCTCCCACCGTTCCGTGGGCAAAGAGTGCGGCGAGCAGGAGAGGGACCGACCAGATCCATGTGGCGGACGACACGTTGAGAAACGCAAGGTAGGCCAAGGTCCCGGTGGTTATGCAAAGAGCCAGGTGCCCGAGAGCCTGACGATAACCCTGGAAGTCGCTGCGCTGCAGCAATTCCGCCATGACTTCTTCGTCAACGTGAGGACGGTGCCACTTGATCTTGGCGTCTGTTCTAAATGTCGCGGTGGTTTCCATACTCCTGCCCGGAATCCTTCTACCGCCTGAACTCTACGTCACCAGGCATCGCTTGATCCAGCACTTTCAAACGCCGGTCAGCGAGAAATTGCCAAGTCTGATTCCCGACAGAATCCGATATCCATCAGGAGAGTGAGTTCTGAGTCGCCCCGGCATCGTACGACGTTTGTACTATTCAGGTCCGCCCCAACAGGACGTCAATCTCCTTCATCTCCCTGTCGTTCAGCGGTACGAATTGCATGGCCCCGGGGTTCTCTATGACCTGCGTCTCAGTCCTGAAACCCGGAATGGGAATCATGACCGGACTTTTCGCCCAGAGCCAGCAAAGCGCACCCTGCACCGGGCTGCGGCCACGACTTGCCAGGACATCACGAATCGCCTCCATCTTTTTCAGTTGCTCGGCATGCGACTCCTCTTTCATGCCCCATTGGTGCCGTATGTCGTCGGTCGGGAAGGAGGGAGGATCGTTTGGCACGATTACGGAATATGGGATGGCGTCACCAAAGCGCTGACGGAGGTTGAGGCCAAAGAGCAGTTGGGCTTGAAAAGCATTCGCGGCACCAGCCTTGTTTATTGGAAGAATGCACAGACGACCCGGAGTGATATGGTGTTGATGATCTCGATTCGGTCTGTGCCATTGACCTTCCAGTAGCGGCATCCCCATGATGCTCAGCCATGGCATTGGTGAGCATACAGTCGATTTCGTTGGCCTATGGCGGACATCCGTTGCTTGATAACGCGACGTTGCAACTCGACAGGGGTGAAAAGATTGGGTTCCTGGGCCGCAACGGCGAAGGGAAGTCGACGTTGCTCGGGATAATCGGTGGAGACATCCAGCCGGACCATGGGGAAGTCGTTACCCAGTCGGGAGTGACGATCACGTACCTCCCGCAAACCATTCCCTCCGCGATCTCCGGCAGCGTTCGAGACGTGGTGCTGGGCGGATCCGGGAAAACGACATCACGGGGTACATCGGCGGAGCGGCTCTGCTCCCAACTAGGGATTGAACCGGAAGCCGAATTTCAATCTCTGTCCGGTGGCCAGCAACGCCGCACGTTGCTGGCGCGCGCATTGGTGGACGAACCGGACGTGCTGCTGTTGGACGAACCGACCAACCACCTGGACATCCAGAGCATTCAATGGGTGGAATCCTTTCTCGCCCGCTTTCACGGATGCCTGTTGTTTGTGACCCACGATCGTGCGTTTTTGCAGGCGGTGGCCAACCGCATCGTGGAACTGGATCGGGGCCGGTTGACGTCCTGGTCCTGTGACTATCCGACCTTCCTACGTCGAAAGGAGGCCTTGCTCCAGGGGGAAGAGAAAGAGTGGGCTGAATTCGACAAGAAGCTGGCCAGGGAAGAGCAATGGATTCGCGAGGGGATCAAGGCACGGCGAACCCGCAATGAAGGCCGGGTTCGGGCACTCAAGAAGTTGAGGGATGAGCGGGCGGCACGGCGGGAGCGTGTGGGGCAGGCGGACATCCAGATCCAAAACTCGTCACGTTCAGGCCGAAAAGTGATCGACGTTAAGAATCTGCATTTCGCCTACCCGGGCACTCCGATTGTTCAAGAACTCACCACCACGATCATGCGGGGCGACAAAGTTGGCATTCTCGGTTCAAACGGGTGCGGAAAGACGACCTTGCTCCGCCTGCTGCTGGGCCAATCCGAACCACAACAAGGGACAGTGAAGCATGGAACATCGCTGGAGGTGGCCTATTTCGATCAACATCGGGATCAACTGGATGAATCACGGACGGTCATGGATTCAGTGGCCCGCGGGAATGACTGGGTGACGGTACAGGGGCAACGCCGGCATGTGGCTGGATACCTGCGGGACTTTCTATTCTCCCCGGACCGCATGCGGCAGGAAGTGGTATCGTTGTCCGGCGGGGAACGAAGCCGGTTGTTGTTGGCGCGTCTGTTCACTCTGCCCTCCAACCTGCTGGTCCTGGATGAACCGACTAACGATCTCGACACCGAAACTCTCGAAATGCTGGAGGCGCGATTGCTGGACTATCCCGGCACCGTTCTGGTCGTCAGTCACGATCGCCGGTTTTTGGACAACCTTTGCTCCAGCACTCTGGTGTTTGAGGGCGAGGGGCTCGTGCGTGAGTATGTCGGCGGCTATTCGGATTGGCTGCGGATGTCTCGGCCCGCCGGCGGGCCGGACGCTGCCACCAAGCCAAAACACCGCAACTCCAGTCCTGCTCCAACCGCGAGACCCACCCGCAAGCTTACCAACAAGGAGCGTGAAGAGTGGACATTGTCGCAGGCGCGAATCGAGGCCATGGAACAGGAACTGGAACAGTTGCATGCGACAATGTCGGAGCCCGGCTTCTTTCGTGGTGACGCGGAGGAGATTCGGAAAGCGTCTGATCGGGCGGCCGCCTTGCCTCAGGAGATTGAAACCACGTTCGCGCGATGGGCGGAACTGGACGAGCGGGCGTAGTCCTCATCATGGAACCCCGTTTCGAGTAGGTTTGACGAGTAGGATGACTAAGGCACAAGGTATGTTGGATGATTTATGCGTTTTCAACCCGAAAGGTTCCCCATGAGAATTGATGTTACCGGTAGTGTCATATCGAAAGAAATGTATGATCATGGAGTGCCGAACGGGCGGTGGTGGGATCTCGGCATCTTCTATCTCTATTGCATGGCCTGGGATCCTCACCTGCTTTGTCGATGCAGTGCGCCGCCACGGTATCGGGAACCAGGTGACCCCATTGAGCAGCCCGGCGACTCCCTTCTGCTGTTTGCCCATCCCACCCAACCGGCCGACGGCCCCGTTATTGAAGAAGTCCTGTCCGGGGGCGGACAGGTCGTGCTCAACCATCCCTCCCGGGAGATGCTGAATGCCGTCGACCCCGGCTTCTCCGGCGGCGGGTTCGACCAGACTCTCATCTCTCTTCGCGAGCGCTGGCACCTCGATCCGTCGGGAGACGGTCCCTACATCTATCCACACACCCAGGAATTCCTGCGCCTGAATCCCGCAGCCGGTCGCGTCTTCTCCCGGATCGGAGGCAACCCGGATCTGATCGCGGCGCAAAACGTGGCGGTGTTCGCGGGGGACTTCATCACCGCCCTGACGGAGTATCAATACATGCCCTGGCGGCAAGGGCAGTTGATGGGAGAGATGGCCGGGATGCTGGCCCAGCTGGCGGCCCATTTTTCCGGCGGATCCATCTCCCGCGAAGAGCAACGAAAGATGACGCGGCAATTCGAGGTTCGCCGTGATTTTCATTCGTTCGGCTATGCCGTGTTTACTATCCGTGAACTCGCGCGTTGCTACGGGGACGACGACATCGATCTGGGTGAAGCCACGGGCCTTGCCATGGATGCGGCACGCGTACTTGTCGAGGGCTCTCCCCGCGACGCCGCGGAGGGGCTTCGGTCGGCCTTTGCCTCCCTCGAAAAAACCAACCGGACGTACCAGCCGGCACCGGCAGTTTTCACCGACACCCTGCACGGCGGCGAGCTGTTTCCCGATATCGGCTACTTCGAAATCGATTGGCCGGAACATCCGGCCGAGATGCTGCGAACCTACATGGAATGGACGGCCAAACGGTCCTACCGCTTCAACGTGGACCTGGGCGCAACCACGGTCCGGGAATTGGCGCTTCGGTTTCCCGATCTGTTTGAAGAACTGAAGACCGCGCAGAAGCGCGGGCGGCTCGAGTTCGTCAACGGCTCCTGCAACCAGCCCTACCCGCCCTTCCACAGCCTGGAAAGCCAGATCCGTCAATTCGATACCGGGCGCGAAGTCTGGCAGGAGGTCTTCGGCTGCGCCCCCTGGACCTACGCGTCACAGGAATTTGGCTTCTGCCCGCAAATCGGCTCCGTCCTGAAGCAGGAAGGATATCGCAACGCGGTCGTGCGGGTGCAGAACATGGGCGACGCGCCCACCGTGACCGACGAACAGATCGAATGGGAGGCTCCCAACGGCGACCGGCTTCGATCACTGCCTTCCCATCCACACAAGTCGGAACAGCAGAACCAGTTCACCTATAACAACATGCACATGAAATTGTGGATGCACCAGCAGGACGGGCTCGACTTCGCGGTCTTCACCTGCCTCGGCGACATCACTTTTCACCGCCCCATGCGCGAAGAACTCGCCCGCGTCTGTCATTACGCGCCGGTGTTCGGCCGTTTCGAAACCCTGCAAGGCTACTTCAAGAAAACGCGAAAAACAGCCGCTCCCCGGACCCGGTTCTTCATGCGCGAGTTCGATGTCGATTGTGGCTTTATCAACCTGGAGAAGTGGCCGGTGTACAAACACTACACCGGCAACTACAACACCAACTGCATGAACTCGCTGGCCTGCACCGACCTGTTTGCCGCGGCGGAGTTGTTCGATGCGGTGAACGCCGTGCGCGACGGCAGAGAGGCGAACCTTGCCCTTCACAAGGACAACTGGGAGGCCCTTACCCACTACCAGGGCCACGGCACCTACATCGTTCCCTACTACGCTTCCGGCGGATTCCTCGGACCCGGCGACAACCCGCGGAGCCGCGAATCGCGGCGCGCGAAAATGAACGTTACCGAATACCTTGGTCCCGTGGACCAGCGGCCCGTGGTCGAAGTCACCACCATGTGGCTGGATTGGGCTATCAAAAAAGCGGAGGAAGTCATCCGGAACCTGCCGGCCCCCGCGGATGAAGGTGGGGCACCTCCTTCCCCCGCTTGTTTCGCTCTCTACAATTCCGCGCCGGCTCGAACCTGCCTGGTGTCTCTTCCCGGTGAGGCGGGAACCAACTACGCATCGGGAGACACTCCCCTGCCCGCGCAGGACGACGACTCCGGTCGACTCGTTCTGGTGTCTCTCCCCGCACACGGCCTGGCGATCGTCCGTGAAACCACGGGGGAGGCCGATCCATCCGGCCACGAAGTGCAGGTGGGGCAGGATTTCCTGGAAAACGACCTTCTTCGCGCGGAGTTCGATTTGGCAACCGGTTGTCTGACCTCGCTGATTCAAAAGACCGACGGTCAAATTCTTTTGAGTGAAAACAGCAACGCGTTTTATTCACCCGGTTCATGGACCCAGCAGTGCACCGCCACCCGGATTCAAGCGTCCGGCCCGTTGCGGAGCGCCATAGAGTTTGATATCGAGTTGAGAAACGACGAACAGGTAATCAGCCGTCTCACCACCCGTGCCTTGCTGACCCGTGGCGGGAACGAACTGGATTTCGAGACGATCGTCCACGACGCCCCGGAGGTGGAGAACAATCAATGGGAAAACCACCTGGGGGTACGGTTCGAACCCGCGGAACCCGGGTTCGTGGTGCATGCCTGCCATTTCAACGTATTGGAGGAAGTCCCGCACCGGACCTTGAGCAGCACCAACGTACTCGTAGCAAGATCCAAATCGGCCGACGTCGCATTTCTCAACGCGGGGAATCAATTCTATGTTCGCGAGGGAGGTTCGTTGTCGAACATCCTCATCATGGAAAACGAACCGGCCCGCCGGTTCCGGTATGCGGTGGGACCGGCCGAGGAAAATCCGTTGATGCAGGCAAGATTGTGGCGGCAGCCTTGCGAAGCAATTCCCGCGCAGGCAGACCTTCAGGAATCCGCTTCCTTCTTCGAATTCGACAGTCCGGACATCGAACTGCTCTCCTGTCGCAAGGAAGGCCAAGGCCTGCTGCTTCGAATGGCGAATACGACGTCAAACCGCATACGGACAACGTTGCGGGCGTGGCAACCGGTGAGAGAGGCCACAAGGACGCTCCTCAACGGCGATCCGAAGGGTGTTTTGAAAGTGGAAGACGGAGAAGTGAAGTTGAGTTTTCGCGCGTGCGATATTTTGCAGGTGCAGATCGGGTTTTAGTGGCAAAGTGTAGCTTGGGCTTCCAGCCCGAGCAGCGCAAGGGAAGATCATGAAAGCGCGAATGGGGAGAGCACGCTCAATCATTCGCTTCCCATGATCCTCTCTTGCTCATGGTCGGCCTCGGAAGGCCAACCTACGTTACGAACCTCAAAAACGTAGCGTGGAGTTTACTTTAACGATGAAAAAACTCAGAACCTTGAGTGCGTATCAGGCTGAAAGTTCGATTAAGATTACAACAAAGAACTCGAAACACTAATGATAATCAAAACACGGAGTCTTTTGCATCGTCAGGGTGAAGTCCGCAGAGGGAAATCGTTGGATGAAAGAACCGAACAGGAGGCAGGAAATGCCTAAACCAACCCTGAACACCGGCACGCTCGTATGGTGCGGCGAACACTGGATCAATGCGCTCAACGAAGACGGCGGCGATCAGCCGACGGCCTGGTTCAGTCTCTTTCATACCCGCTACAGCGAAGCCGGCGAGGGCAACACTCTGCAACTTGTGATCCCGAGCGCGGGAATCCGCACTGTATGCAGCGACAATCCGAACCTCGGAAGATGGGTGGCGGACCGTTTCCTCTCGCAGAGCAGCGTCAAGACACCGGACGCAACGATCGAATCAGGTATTTTCCAGCGTCATGGCTCGATAAATGATGCTCCGTCCTGGACCATCGAGTGGGCCGGGCACCGCATCGACGCGCGGTGGGCGGTCACGGAAGCGCCGGTGATCTCTTACGGGCCATTCGGGTCCGACGCCGAGTACTTCACGGTGCTGTTTTTCACCATGGAGTCGACCTTGGAACTCGATGGCCAAGCGCTGTCCGGGCAACCTTATCCGCGTGATATCTGGGAGAAGACCATCGGCGGAAAACGAAGTTCAAGCCTGATTGCCGTAAACGAATCGCTGATCCATCCACGACCGGAAACGTAATCGAACAGCCTACTCGAATGGTGTGACTCGAGTAGGATCAGTGAGGAAGATAAGGGGAACGATATTCATCTTAATACACCCCTGTTCCCCATTGGGATCGGCGAGGCGGGGTTCGAGCTTCCGATTGGGTTCCGCAACACAGGTCGGATACCCGTGCTGCTTTTCCGCCATCATCTCGCTGATGATCAATATCGGAGCGGCAGATTTTGGAAAATGGGATTCTGATCAAGTCGAAAATAAACTAGCCTGTTGTCAATGTACCGCATACTCGTCATCAGCAATTGCGATCTGTGCCTTGAGGCGCTGGAGCCGCTACACAAGATCGGACAGGTCGACTACCGGCCGGCGGCGGCGATTGCAGCAAAGGGTTTCATAGAATGTTTGAGTTCTTCGCTTCGCGACGGCGTGCGTTTACGCTGATTGAGCTTCTGGTGGTGATCGCCATCATAGCGATCCTGGCCGCCCTGTTGATGCCGGCCCTGCGGGACGCAAAAGAAAAGGCGTTCCGGGCCGGATGTGCAGCCAACATCCGGTCCATGCTGGCCGGACTGGTTCAGTATACTACGGATCATGACGGGGAGACGCCCCACGTGGTTCGGAATCATCGATATCGCGAAGCGAACTACTCTGGCGGTCGCAATACGGTCGAATCACCGGGCGACAACTGGATGCGAAATTTCGATCTCAATGGTTGGGGCGGATTGGGCATGCTCTATTCGGGAGAATATATCACCGAGCACATGAAGTTCATGTGCCCGTCCGGCGACTACCATAAGACCATCCTCGCCGCGAGCTGGCCGAACGGGCAGCCCGTCACCGACCAAAACCCGGGGTCCACCGGCAGAAACTACGTTCTGGAAAGTGAGTACATGATCCGGAATCTCTGGGCGGCGGACAACATGAAGACCTACAACACCCCGCAGGGAGGAGCTCAGCAGCGTGGTTCTGGCGAGGGACAGATCGATAACGTCATGGACAAGGTGGCCATTTCCGACGGCGTCAACATGACGAGACAGCGCCACAAGACCGGTTTGAACGTCGGCTACTACGACGGTCATGTCATCTGGTACGAAGACGAGACCGGGTATTACTACTGGTGGTCCTGGGAGTCCGGCGGGGATGGGACGTACACCCGGTTGATACGACTCTACACCGACCTGGATCTGTAGGTTAAATCCCTCACGTCCACTTTGCATCCGCCCGCGGATTTGGTCCGTAATGTAAACCCGAGAGATTCTGGGTACCCGGCGCCTGGGACACGCCGGAGGCCGGCTCATTGCTGTTGCGATCCCAATTTCCGGAACGGTGCAGGATCGCTTCGTTCCACCTCGCATTGGCCCAGTAGCGCTGGATCGATCCGTCGGGATCGGGTTCCATCAGGCTGTAGGAATAGAGCTTGGCGTTCTTGAGATAGAACTTCAGGCAAAGCCCTCCCCGATAACGCTCCAGAAGGTCTCGAGGATTGCCGCCTTTCCATCGGATCTCCTGGTCCTTTCCGTTGCCCGAGATGCCGGCGCAATCCGCGCGCGTGAAGCCTTCGACCGGCTCGCCGTAGGGCGTGACGAACTCGGCCTCAACCGCGCCGCCTTCGGCATCGGCATTCACGAGCACGCGCGCAGAACCACAGGGTTTAGCCAGCAACCAGCCTTCCTCGTTCCCGGCATCGAGTGAAACCCAGTGGTCTTCGGGCATCTTCGCCAGCATGCAGCAGTGCGCTTTCCGGGCGTCGTTGCCGTGTTCGGCCATGACCTCCTCCTGGGACCAGAACGAGTGGCGATTGGTTGATGCCCCGTAATACATCCAGGTCTCACCGTCGCGCACGATGGGGCTGCTGCGGGCCGGGAAGATCGAGCCGGCGTCCGGCGCGCCGGCCGGGCCGTTGGGAATCACCGGCGAACGGTCCCGGGGCCGGGACCACGTCACCCCGTCCCGGCTAAAGGCGAGCTGGGTGTTCTTGAGCCCGCAGTCCTGGTATGGGCCGTCCGCGGGATGTTTGTTGAAAACAGTGTACGATTCCGCATCCGGCACGAAGTACATGGTTCCTACCATGCCCAGGCACAGGTCCTCGTAGAAGAACGGCGAGGCGAGATCGTGAAGGTTGTACATCTCCGGCGGGTCATGCTCGTCAGGGGCGACCAGAACGCGCCCCCGGTCTTCCCAGTTGACCAGGTCACAACTTTCATACAGGGAGATATCGCGCGGGACATTCGGAACGCGACGAGTATGCATCTGGTAAATCCGGCGGTCCGGATCGTACAGGAAGCCCCACACGTCGTCCGAGACGCCGCGCAGGATCGGGTTGACGTGCGTGGGCCGTTCCCAGTCAATGCCATCGGCCGAGAACCCCAGGCAGATCGGACTGTGATACCGGGCCCACCTCGATTCCCCACTCTCCACCGTGAAGGTCATCTTGTAGCGCCGGCTCGGGGGATCGCTGGGGTCGATCAGGATGTTGAAGTTCAACGACAGCATCCGGGGAATGATGTAGTTGTTCTCGGTCGAACCATTAATTTCGACCCGGTTCATGATGGGTTTTTCCCAATGAATTCCATCAACGGACGTCGCGTAGGCGGTCTTGCGGCCGCTTTCCCAATACCTGCCTGTCTCGATGCCGGCAACGGAATACCAGGCCTTGAACAGCTGTTCCTCCTCGTCGTAGAGAACGTTGATGTAGCTGAAGGAATCCGTGGGATCCTGATCCCAGGGCGCATCCAGCTTGAGGACCGGCTCGGGATGCTTGAGGGCCGAATTTACCTTGCGCTGGAGGTTGTGGACCTCCAGGAGGTGGGCGTCGTCGACGAACAGGACCTTGTAACGGTATTCTTTGGGCATTTCCCGTTTCCCCTGTCACGCTCGCTAGTTACTCTCGTTCACGAATCTCGTCATATCCTAATCGCAATCCTAATCGCAATCCTAATTGAATCGTTCGATGGCTACCGACAGCAATCGATTTCTGTCGATGGCAGTCGCACAATTAACGTAGGATCAGGTTCATGAATCTACCGCACATCTTGTTGCTGGCGGCTTGGGCGGCTACTGTCCAACTCGTGTATGGGAATACTGAGGATTCCCTCCCTCCGCGGGCGGTGCGAGCCGTGCGTGTCGCGCAGCCGCCGGTGGTGGACGGGGTGCTGGACGACGCCTGCTGGAAGACGGCGGAGCAGGAGGGCGATTTCAGTGTATACAGCCACGCAGACCGGATGCATCCGGAGCGGACCACCTTCCAGATCTGCC
>Ga0310121_10002826_pt1 | contig 16257 bp, 16 predicted proteins | sample CB27_Tmax_986_MG_FD_203504 | JGI IMG/M metagenome (GOLD analysis project Ga0310121, IMG submission 203504) | Marine microbial communities from Western Arctic Ocean, Canada - CB27_Tmax_986 | ecosystem: Environmental > Aquatic > Marine > Oceanic | place: Canada: Western Arctic Ocean | collected...
ACCAGCCGTTTCGACCGTGCACTCGGCTGCTACTCCTCAAATGATCGGTGCAAGTACACGCCTGAACTCAATCCCGCATGCCCGATGAATAATGCGGGCTAGGAGACCGACGCAAGGAGGCCGCGCCAGCGCTCCAGCACCACGTCCCACTCATACGTCTCGCCGACGTAGGCGCGTCCGTTCGCGCCGAGGGCGCCGTGCAGAAGATCGTTCCCGGCGAGAAGCGCCAGGGCCTCAGCGAACTCGTCGTCGTCCTGGTAGAAGAGGGCCGCGTTCGACCCGAGGCTGTGGTCCTTCAGCACCGCAGAGCGAGCGTTGACGAGCCCGGGGACGCCGAGGGCCATGGCCTCGAGGAGAACGATCGAGAGGCTCTCGTAGGTGCTGGGACAGATCACCGCTCTTGCCCCGGCGATCGCTGCAAATTTCTCGTCTTCGGGCAGGTAGCCAAGATGGTGCACGCCGTCTTCCGCCCCGGGGATACCGGCAAGAGCCATCCGGCCGATCAGCACCAGGTCCACCGGCGGGGGTCCACCCCGATCCGGCCTCTGCCGATAGCGCTGGAAAAAGACCAGCATCTCCGCGCAGCCCTTGCCGGCATCGATCCGCCCCGCGTACAAGACGTAGGGACCGCTCAAGCCGTGCCGGGCGCGAAAGCCCGGGACATCCGGTGCCGAGGGAACATCCACGCCCATGCCCGCCACGAGGGCGGGCTTCGCCGCCAGGTCGAAACGCTCGCGCACGAGGCGCTCCTCGGCTGGCGTGAGGAAACCGAACGCTCGAGGGAGGGCGAAGGTCTGGTGGTAGAGCTCCAGACCGAGCGGCGGCTCGTCATGGGCGGTGGGCACCAGGATCGAGCGCTCCGGAGCCGCCTTGAGCCCCTCGCAGGTGGGGTAGTAGAGGTATGTGAAGAACACCACCGCGGAAAAGCGGTCCCTTTCCTCCCCGAGGGCCTCGACGAGGCGCGGGACGTATGGCCCCTGCTTGCGGAGCCACTGGCTCTCCTCCGCAGAGGTGTGAGGTCGACCGTAGAGGGACTCGGAGAAGGCGTTGAAGGCTTCGAGGTCGCGCTCCTCCTCGGTGGGGAAACGTCGGATCGAGACGCCGCCCGACTCTTCGCGGCCTTCCGGGAGCTCATTCCGCCACGTCACGTAGTCCCGAGCGCAGGTGGTGAACACCGTGATCCGGTGTGAGGGAGCGAGTCGCTCGGCCACGGCACGGGCCAGGGCCTCGGAGCCTCCCGTGACGTCGGAACCGTACCGCTGAACCACGAAGGCGATCTCCGGCGGGTCGTTGCTCACACGGAGTCCACGTAGGAGCGGAGCGCTCCCTCGACCGCCCGGGGAGAGAAGGCGGCCAGCCTGCGGTCCTGGCCCGCGAGCACCTCCGAACGAAGCCGCGTCTCGGTGGCCAGGGCGTGGCCCAGCTCCGCCACCTCGGGGAAGCTCTTCTGGGAGAACTGAACCCCTGCTCCGCCCAGGGTGTGCGGGACAGCGGTTGCCGAGTAGGCCAGGATCGGAACGCGCATCAACATGGACTCGACCAGCGGCACCCCGAACCCCTCGTGCTCGCTCATGGAAACGAATACTCCGGCGGTGGCGTAGCAGGCGAGGAGATCGTCGTGGGTCACGTGACCGAGGAAGACCACCTCCCAGGGGGTGAATCCCTCCTCGTAGGCGAGGGCCTGCAACGCGTCGAAGTAGGCGCGACGGCGCGGCTCCTTGCCCACCAGGACGAGGCGGACGTCGGGCGAGATGAAGCGCTTCCAGTAGCTCGCGAGACGGATGAGGTCCTCGGGTCGCTTGTTCGGCACCAGCCGGCCGACGAAGAGGAGGTTCGTCCGGCCGTCTTCGAGCAGCTGCCGGAGGACGGGCGCGGGCTGCTCCCGGTACCGTTCGAAGTCGAGGTAGACGGGCAGGACTCCCGTACGGCCGAAGCCCAGGCCCTCGAGCTCGCGACGATTGAACTCACTGTCCGCAAGGCCCATGTCCACGTGGGGGGCGAGGGTGCCGAGCTCCTCACGGCCGATAGTGCAGATACGCACCATTTCTGGATCCCAGCCGACAAAGTACTCCGCAGGCGTGATGTTGTGGTGCAGGAGAACCCGGCGGCCCCGGTGCTCCCGCAGGGCGGCCGTAAGGGGAGACGGCAGCGCGTAGTGCAGGATCACCACGTCGTCCCGGGTCCCGGGTCGCCAGTCCTCGAACCGCCGCCCGTCGCCTTCCAGGTCCGGGTCGAGCTCGAGCGCATAGACGTCGGCCGTGTGCCCCCACGATCGGAAAGCGTCCCGCATGAGCCTGGCCGAGTCCCCGATGGCATCTCCACGGTGAAGAGTGGGGACCCACTGGTCGATCCTCACGGCCCCGCCCCACCGGCAGGCGTGAGCGTCCCGTCCAGGACCGGCCCCAGGCGGTCGAGGAGCAGGGTGCCAAAGTCGGTCGATCGGACCCGACTCATGGCGCGGTCCTGGGTGCCGAGCACGGCCTCGCGCAGGTCCTCGCCCGGACGCAAGCGACCCAGCAGCTCCGCGACCTCCTCCGGGTGCTTCTCCCGGAGCAGAACGCCTCCGCCATGCAGCGTCTCGCGAACCGCTCCCGCATCGTACGCCACCACCGGCACACCGAAGTGCATCGCCTCCTGCAGCGGAACGCAGAACCCCTCGTGCTCGGACAGACAAAGGAAGATGTCGGCCTCCCGGTAGCAGGCGTAGAGCTCGTCGTCGTCCACCTGCCCGGTGAAGACGACCTCGTCAACTCGCAGCTCGCTCACCAGCTCCCGCAACCGGTCGAAGTAGCGTTCGAAGCCACGATGGTCGCCAACCAGGAGAAGCCGGCTTCGAGGGTCCACATAGCGCTGGTAGGCGGCGAAGACCCTTACGAGATCCTCGATCATCTTGTTAGGGATGATTCTCCCCACGAAGAGGATGTTGGTGCGCTCGTCGTCGAACAGGCGGCGGACGATGGGGGAAGGGGGGCGATCGTAGAGCGACAGATCCAGCACGATGGGCAGAACGGCCGTCGGTCGAAAGCCCGTGGCCTCCAGCTCTCGACGGTTGAACTCGCTGTCTCCCAGGCCGAGCTGGGTTCGGGACGCAAAGGCGGCGAGCTCGCGGCGGCCGTGGTGGCAAAGACCCGCCAGGTGAGGGTGAAACCCCAGGAAGAAAGGGGCCGGAGTGATGTTGTGGTAGATGACCACGAGCGGATCAGAGGAGTGGTAGGCGAGGCGGCCGGCGGCGCTACCGATGGAGAAGTGGAAGACGCACACCGTCTCCCGCGAGGACTCGCCGCGATACTCCCAGAGGGGCCGCGCCAGGTGCGCCATCCGTGGGTGCACCTTCTCGGCGAAGATATCCGACTGAAAGCCCGCCGCCCGCAGATGGCCCTGGATGGCCAGGGCCTCGTTGCTGATGGCGTCACCGTAGGAGAGGGCGGCGAGAAGCTGGTGCACCCGCCGAGGCCGCCCGGATCGGGTCATCCCCGTCTCCGCTCGGCCTCCGCCTCCGGCCCGTCTCCGCCCTTCCCGGGGGCCACCATCTCCTCGAGGGTCTTCTCTCTTCGCGCCAGCATCTCCACGCGGCCGGCCAGCTGGAGATTCCGGCTGCGCACCTCCTGCACCTCCAGGTTCAGCCGAGAGACCTCGAGGACCAGGTTGTGGAGAAGGTGAACGTAGTAGCGGTTGAGATCGGCCTGCCTCGACAGCGCGGAGATCATGGGGTTGGGGTTCCAGAAGAGCTTCTGGATGGGGCGAAGCATCCGCCGGATCGCCTCCAGGGCCTGACCCACGACACCCCGGCTGGAGCGGTAGACCGTCTGCGTGTCGAAGGAGAAGTTCCACTGGCCGTCACGGGCCTGGAACTCCTCCAGGAGCTCCCCGGGAAGGTCTCCCGCCTGCAGGACCGGCTCGAGGCCTCGTTCCCGGAGCGCCCGGAGCTCCTCTTCGCTGTAGAGGTCCCCTTTCTTCCGGTCGATCTCGCCAAGGATCGCCCGGCGGATCTGCTCGACGTCGATCCCGTCTGCCTTGATCTCAAAGCTCATGGCTGGCTCGCTACGGCCCTCGAGGCACCGGCGCTCCTGGCGCCCCATAGATGATGACGACAACGGCCAAGGCCCACAGCGCGACCGCCAGGAGCAGCGGTCGATCCGTGAGCAGAACGTCGGTCGGGCTGCCCCCTCCCTCGTGGCGGTGGACGAGGTAAAGATAGCGCAGGATGCCGTACAGCACGAAGGGAATGGTGAGAGGCAGCCGCTCCGTCTGGTACTTCTCCAGTGTCTCCGGCGCCATCGCGTAGAACGCGTATGCCGTGAGACAAGAGGCGGCCACCACCGAGATCATCTGGTCGAGCAGGTAGGGCGTGTACTCGGTGAGAATGCTCCGGTGCTCGCCGGCAGCCTCGTCCAGCGAGACCAGCTCGTGCCGGCGCTTGGCCAGGGAGAGGAAGAGCGCGAGGAGAATCGTACAGACTAGCAGCCAGCTGCTGATGTGCACGTCGATGGCGAGAGCCCCTGCCACGGCGCGCAGGACGAAGCCCAGGGAGATCGCAAGGGCGTCGAGGATGACGACGTTCTTGAGGCCGAACGAGTAGGCGAAGTTCAACACGACATAGGCCAGGCTGCAGACGGCGAACGGCGGCCCGAGGGTCATCGCCGTGCCGAGTCCGCCCAGGAGAAGCAGCGCCGACGCGAGACGGGCTGCGGGCACCGGCATGGCCCCGCTGGCCAGGGGACGCAGGCGCTTGCGGGGGTGCAGGCGATCTCTCTCGAGGTCGGACAGGTCGTTGATGAGGTAGACCGCACCGGAGAGGGCACAGAACACCACGAAGGCAATCCCGGCCCGCAGGATGGCGTCGGCCTCGAAGAGGTGCTTGGAGAACGCCAGCGCGGCCAGGACCACCAGATTCTTGGTCCACTGGTGGGGCCGGAGCGAGATGAGGAGCGCTCGCGGCAGGGTCATCGGCCCCCGTTCCGGGCCGTGCCGGGGACGGAACCCCGCGGGTCCGCCCGCCACCGAGGCGTCGTGATCAGGACTTGTAGCTGCTGACGGCTGCGTCTTCCGACTCGTACGTCTCAAACACCGTCAGAAGCTTGGTGATCGACAGAAGATCCTCGATCTTCTTGGTGAGATTCAGCAGCTTCAGCTTGCCGCCCTTGCGGCTCACCGTAGTGTACGTGCGAACGATCTCACCGAGGCCGGCGGAGTCCACGTACGGCACCTCTGCAAGGTTCAAGAGGATCTTCGTCTTGCCGGAATCGGCAAGCTTCGTCACTGCGTCGCGCAGCGCGTCGTCCCCTTCACCGATCTGGATCTTCCCGTGAAGATCCAGAATCACCACATCCTCCACCTGGCGCTCAACGATCTTCATGGCAGCTTTTCTCCATGCGGGCAAGTCAGTTGCGAGAGAAAGTGTACGCTATCATGCACGCTCCAGACAAGTCAACGACGGGTTTGGTGTCGTTCAGGCTCGGTGCCGGCCACGCGCCGATCTCTCTACTGGCGCGCGGCCGGCCGGAGGGGCGTCTAACTACTCTCGGTCTCGCGGCGGATCTTCTTGCGGTTCCGCTTCCGGGCGAGGGCTTGCTTGGTCCGACGTTTGTCTCCGGGCTTGAGGTAGTAGCTGTGCTTCTTGATGTCCTTGATGATGTCTTCCTGCTGTACCTTGCGCTTGAAGCGGCGGAGGGCATTCTCGATCGACTCGCCCTCCTGAATCTTGACCTCGGCCAAACTCTTCAACACCCCCTGACTGCCGTGGATTCTCTGCGATGAGGTACGGGCTTTCTGTACGAAGCGGGACCAGGATGAGACTTGGTCCCAGTTTGCGAACGATGATGCTAGGCCAGCTGTGGCGAGGGTGTCAAGCAACGCCCCAGTACTCAAGGAGTTATGGCCGCCCCCGCATCCGGGCCGCGCAAGCCCCCAGTGAGAAGCGCAACCGAGTTTGAACTATCCTTGGGCGTCGATCGCGATAGAAAAAACCCCGTTCCTACCAGGAGGAGACGCCATGAACGCGCTCAGAACCCGAATCGCCGGGCTCGGCTGTCTGGTTTTCGCTCTCTCGGCCGCCACCGCGACCGCCGAGGTGAGGCTGCCATCCGTGCTCGGCGACCGCATGGTCCTGCAGCGCGGCGCGGCCCTGCCGTTCTGGGGCTGGGCCTCCCCCGGGGAAGAGGTGACGGTCTCGATCGGCCGGAATGCGGCGTCCGCCGTCGCCGACTCCGAGGGGCGCTGGCGGCTGGCCCTGGCGCCGATGGCAGCCGGCGGATCCCATACGGTGGTCGTGCAGGGCGAGAACACCATCGAGCTCGTTGATGTGCTGGTCGGGGAGGTGTGGGTCGCCTCGGGCCAGTCCAACATGAAGTGGCCGCTCCGACGGACCGACGACGCCGACATGGAGGCGCTCAGAGCCAACCTGCCGCCCATGCGTCTCTTCACCGTGCCCCAGGTCACGACCCAGGAGCGCCAGGACGACACCGAGGCGCGCTGGGAGGTCTGCACGACGGCGACCGCGCTCGACTTCTCCGCGGTCGCCTACTACTTCGGGCGCCGGCTCCACGAAACTCTCGACGTGCCGGTGGGGATCCTGTTCACCGCCTGGGGCGGCACCCCGGCGGAAGCCTGGACGCGTCGCGAGGCGCTGGAGGCCGAGCCCGAGCTCGCCCCGCTACTGAGCCGCTGGGACGAGGCGGTGGCCAGCTACGACCCGGACCAGGCCGAGCGGGAGCACGCAAGAGCGCTGGCCGAGTGGGAGCGCGAAGAAGAGCAGGCGAAGGCCAAGGGCCGGAATCCCCCGCGCCGGCCTCGACGGGTGAACCCGGTGACAAGCCAGCACCGCCCCGCGGGCCTCTACAACGGCATGATCGCGCCGCTCGTCCCCTACGCTATCCGCGGGGCGATCTGGTACCAGGGCGAGGCGAACGCAAGCCGCGCCCACCAATACCGCACGGTCTTCCCGACCATGATCCGGAACTGGCGCCGCGACTGGGGGCAGGGGAACTTCCCCTTCTACTGGGTCCAGCTCGCCAACTTCATGCCCGTGAAGGAGCAGCCCGCGGACGACGAGTGGGCCGAGCTCCGCGAGGCGCAGTCGCTGACGCTGGCCGAGCCCAACACCGGCGAGGCGGTGATCATCGACCTGGGAATGGCCAGCAACATCCACCCCACGAACAAGCGCGACGTCGCGAACCGACTCGCCCGCCGTGCGCTGGCCCACGACTATGGCTACGCGATCCCCTACTCGGGCCCGAGGTTTGCGTCGCTGGAGAAGCGCGGCTCCCAGATCGAGCTCCGCTTCGAGCACGTGGAGGACGGGCTCGTCGCGTACGACGCCCAACCACTCCGCGGCTTCGCGATCGCAGGCAAAGATCGGAAGTGGGTCTGGGCGGAAGCCGAGATCATCGCCCCCGACCGGGTCTCCCTCCGGAGCCCGGAGGTTCCCGAGCCCGTCGCCGTCCGCTACGGCTGGGCCTCCAACCCGATTTGCAATCTCTACGGCGGCTCGGGCCAGCCGGCCTCACCCTTCCGAACCGACGACTGGCCCGGGATCACCGTTGGTAAGCACTGACCGCCGCGGTCAGCGCGGGCCGGCCGCCTTTTTCTGGATCTAATTCCCAGCCTGGGAGAGCCATTTCGGCATGATGCCTCTCTGACCCCTCATTGTTCGTGGGCCGCGCGCTCACGCAGCGTCTTCCTTCCGCCGAGCGGCGCCCGGAGAGACGCCGACGAGGCGCTTGAAGGCGCGGCTGAACGCGGCCTCGGACTGGTAGCCGAGCCGGGTGGCCAGATCGCCGATCCGCGTGCGTTCCTCGTTCAGCAAAGTCAGCGCGAGACGCATCTTGAAGCGTGCCACGTAGCGCATCGCCGGCTCGCCGACCAGCTGCGTGAAGCGCGCCGCGAAGGCCGAGCGCGACATCGCGACCTCGGCCGCTAGCGATGCCAGGGTCCAGACGCGCTCGGGCTGGCGATGGACGAGCGAGAGGGCCCGGCCGATCTGCGGATCGCGCAGCGCGCCCAGCCAACCGGTCTGCGCGGCGGGATCCTGGGCGATCCAGGCACGGATGGCCTGGATGACCAGGATGTCGGCGAGGCGGGTGATGACGGTTTCGCCTCCCGGCCGCAGCTCCTGGGCTTCGTCCGTCATGAAGCGCAGCGTGCTCTGGATCCAGTCCATCTGGGGCGACGTCCATGCGTCGACCACGATCATCCTGGGCAGCAGCCTGACGAGCTGGTGCGCGGTCGGGTGGTCGAAGCGGACCGCGCCGCACATCATGCTCGTGGCTGCTCCCCCTCCTCCATGCCGGATGATCTCGTAGCGCTCGCTGACCTGCTCGCGTGAGAGATCGAATAGGTTCGGAGCGGCGGCGCCGGGGTCGCTCACGAGCCGATGCCCGTCGCCCTGCGACACGAGCGCGAGGTCACCGGGCTGCAGGAGACGCGGCTCGACTTCCTCGACCTCGAGCCAGCAGCGCCCCGACGTCACGACGTGGAACATCACGTGGCCCGGCATCGCCGGCAGCGCAAGACCCCACGGAGCCGTGAACTCGGAGCGGGTGTAGAGGCTGCTGTCCATCCGCAGCGCGTGCAGCGCTTCGCCAAGGGGGTCTGCGACAGGCGCCCAGAAGTCGTTCATGGTCACAGTATGAGCGCTGGATGCCTGATCGTCTACAGCCATGGACGAACGAGCATGAAACGGGGACTGATGGCGATTGCCAGTCCGAGGACTATGGCTACTTTGGGAGCGTGGACAGTCTAGGAAAAGTGAGGAGGACGAGATGAGGAGGACGAGATGAAGAGAATGACGCTGGTCGTTGGAGGCACGGGCAAGACCAGCCGCCGCGTGGCGGAGCGGCTCACGGCGGGCGGCGTCCCGGTGCGCATCGGATCGCGCTCGGCAGAGCCCCCTTTCGATTGGGAAGACCAGACACCTGGGCTCCCACGCTGCGGGACGTGGAGTCGGCCTACGTGACGTACTACCCGGACCTCGCGGTGCCGGGGGCTGCGGACAAGGTCCGTGCGCTTGCCGAATTGGCCGTGAAGAGCGGCGTGGGGCGGCTCGTCTTGGTGTCGGGGCGCGGGGAGCCAGGGGCCCTGCTCGGCGAGCAGGCTGTGCGCGAGGCCGGCGCGGAGTGGACGATCCTGCGGTCGACCTGGTTCAGCCAGAACTTCAGCGAGGGCTTCTTCCTGGATCAGGTGCTGAGCGGTGAGGTCGCGCTTCCCGCCGGGGGCGTTACGGAGCCGTTCGTCGACGCGGACGATATCGCGGAGATCGCGGTCGAGGCGCTGACCGGGGACACCCACGTGGGCCAGGGCTACGAGCTGACCGGCCCGCGGCTGCTGACCTTCGCGGAAGCCGTCGAGGAGATCGGCAAGGCGAGTGGCAGGGAGATCCGGTACGTCCAGGTGTCCATGGGGCAGTACAAGTCCCTCCTGGCCGAGCACCAGGTGCCGGCCGACTTCGTGTGGCTGATCGACTACTTGTTCACCGAGGTTCTTGATGGCCGCAACGCTCGCCTGACCGACGGCGTCCAGCGTGCCCTGGGCCGGCCGCCTCGGGATTTCGCCGACTACGCGCGTGACGCCGCCACCACCGGTGTCTGGGGCGAGGTTCAAACGCGGGCTGGTCAGGCCGTCCAGGCCGGGAGTCTTTCGTGAGCGCGGTGCTCGACGGCTGGTTCGCCGTGCTGACGTTTGCTACGGCGCTGGGATGTGGGCTGATCGCGGGGGTCTTTTTCACCTTCTCGACGTTCGTGATGCCTACCCTGGGCCGCCTTCCCGTGCCGCAGGGCATCGCCGCCATGCAGTCCATCAACGTCGCCGCGATCACGCCCTCGTTCATGGCGGCTCTCTTCGGAACCGGCCTGGCGTGTGCGATCCTGATCGGCGGCTCACTCATGACGTGGTCGAGGCCGGGTGGCGTCTACGTGGTTCTGGGCGGCTTGATTTACCTCGTCGGCACGATCCTGGTGACCATCGTCGCCAACGTGCCGCGAAACGATGCGCTCGCGGCCGTGGACCCGGCGACTGCCGAGGCTGCGACCCTATGGGCTTCATACCTCACGAGCTGGACGGTGTGGAACCACGTCCGGTCAGCCACGGCGTTTGCTGCAGCGGCGTTGCTCACGGTCGCGCTCTGCCTGTCGCGCGTCGGGGGGAACGGCTGACCAACCCAACAAGGTGCTCTCCGCCGAATAGACCGCTTTGAGGCTAGGCGCCGATGCGCGCTACTCTTGGGTTCCGGAGGGGTTAGCTGCTTTGGGTCCGATTGGTCGGGAGCCGAGGATTCACGAGGAGTCGAATTGATCGGCGGTCCAGAGGCCCCCGGCATTCTCCACGTCGTGGCCACCCCGATCGGCAATCTCGAGGACCTGTCGGTGCGCGCCCTTCGGATCCTGCGGGAAGCAGACCTCGTGGCCTGCGAGGACACGCGGCACACCGGCCGGATGCTCCGCGGGCACGGAATCGCCACCCCGACGACGTCCTACTTCGAGCACAACGAGCGCTGGAAGGGAGACCGGATCCTCGAGGCCCTCCGGGCGGGCCAGAGCGTGGCGCTGGTCTCGGACGCCGGGACGCCGGGCATCTCGGATCCCGGCTACCGCCTCGTCCGCGACGCCCGGGCCGAGGGCCTCCCGGTCGTCCCCGTGCCCGGCCCGAGTGCCGCCACCGCAGCGCTCTCGGTCTCGGGCCTGCCGACGGACCGCTTCCTGTTCGTGGGCTTCCTGCCCGCACGCAGCGGCGCCCGCCGCCGCGCCCTCGCAGAGCTGGCCGACCTCCGCCCCACCCTGGTGATCTACGAGTCCCCCACTCGAATCCTCAAGAGCCTCGAAGCCATGGCCGAGATCCTGGGCGACCGGGAAGCCTTCCTCTGCCGCGAGGCCACCAAGCTCCACGAGGAGTACGTGCCCGGCCGCCTCCTCGCCATCCGTGATCACCTCGCCGCCCGGCCCACCGTCCGCGGCGAGATAGTCCTGGTCATCGCGGGCGCACCGGAGGGACCGCCCCCCACCGACGAAACCCCCGAGTCCCTCTACGCCCGCCTCACCGCAGACGGCCTCACGCGCCGCGAGGCCGTCAAGGAGATCGCCCGACGCCTCCACCTCCCCGCCCGCGACGTCTACCGCCTCATCCTGGACTCGGAGAAGAAGCAGAAAAGCGAGGGCCGATCTTGACCGGTGGAGTCAGGTCCGCGAACGGATGGGGTCCCCGCGTGCCCTGTGGCTCAACGCCAGGGGAACTCGCGCCCCGGAAAGAGCTCCTCGGGATCCACCTTCCTGCTCAGCTGCAGAAGCACCGGCTTCATCAGGTCTCGCCGCTCATGGCTCACGCCGAGCCCGTCCAGCCGCCGGCCCAGTTTCCCTGCTGATGTCCGGTTGACCGCGACGAAGGCCGCTTCGGGTGCGGCCTCCACTTGCTCGCGATAGGAGAAGAAGTACTCCGTCGTCACCGGACCCAGCTTTGCGGTACACACCACCGCCTCCTGGGACAGGAAGTTGATCCGTGTCGCCAGATGAAAATCCGTGTAGCACCACCGGACGCCTTCCTCCTGGAGGTCCGCAACGAACGTGCGCCACCGGGCATCCCTTCGCAGCGTGTCCGGGACGTTCGCGAACGAACCCACCGCGCCGGCCAGGATCAGGGCACCCAGGACGATGGGGCGGCGTCCGACGCTGAAGACCTCCCCGAGGAAGACCGGGATCACCGACATCAGGAAGATCAGGTATCGGGGATTGCCGGGAACGTGCGGGAGGGCGACGAGCGCCACGAGGACGTTGATCCCCGCGAAGAGCAGGAGGAGGGCCAGCGCCCAGGAGCGCTCACGGACGGCCCGCCTGGCCACGAGGACACCCGCAACGCCTGCTGCAGCCACGCCAGCCCAACCCACGGCCTGGAGGAGCCCGTCGAGCGCCGGCCCATACCCCCAGTCGTAGCCAAAAAGGACCGGCCACCCGTCCACCGCCATGGCCCACGCTTTGATCCCGAGATCGGCAACCAGAACCTGGAGGCCGGTCTCTTGCCCTCGAGCTTCGCCGGGGAGGAGGTAGTGGAACGAGAGCCAGCCGTTGGCCGCATTCCAGAGCAGCCCCGGCGTGTATCCGAGGCACCATCCGAAGCCCAGCGCGGCGATGGAGGGGGCCGAGTGCATTCGGGCGACGAGCACGAGAGTGAGCGCGACCGCGGCGAGGTGGATGACGGCCAGGATGTGACACCAGAACGCCAGACCCAGAAGGAGGCCCGTGGCCAGGGCCAGGGTCGTCCGGCGCTCGACCTCGGTCGTCCAGCGAGCCGTCAGCCAGAGGGCCCACGTCCCGAGGGCCAGGACCTCGACGTAGTTGCCATCGTTGCTCACGCTGTAGCGCGTGAGAAACGGCGGCGCCAGGGCCGCGTAGAGCCCGGCGAGCAGAGCCGCCCGAGGACCCGCCACCAGAAGCGCCAGGCGATGGAGGCCCGCGACGAAGGCGAGATAGAAGAGCACCGATGCCAGGGCGAACGCCCGAGCCGGATCGATCAACGCGGCCAACGGTGCGGTGAGGTGCGACTTGAGGCTGCCGCTATAGGGCACGTGGGGCACGAACACGAGGCGCTCGATCCCGTCGCGTACATGGAGGGCGACGATCCCCGACAGCGCTCCGTCCGGGGTCACGGCCGCGCCTGCGCCGTGGGTCACGATCGGGAGGCGGAAGAGGAAAGCCAGGACGAGGACGAGAAGAAGCCCGCCTGCCGCGGGCGCAAGCGGTGAGCCGGAGAGAATCGACCATCTTGCCCGCAGCCAGGCCAGCCCAAGGGCGGCCGCAGGCAGGGTGAAAGCGAGGGACGGAAGCGCCGCCACTGCCTCGGGCCGCCATGGGGGCGCCGGATCGAACCAGCGCAGGCAGAGGAGCACCCAGAAGAGCGCGGTGCCGGCCCCAAGGAGCGTGACAGGCTCCACGGAAAGGCGATGCTGGAGGGGCGGCTCGCCAGTCGTGGACGCCATGGCCCGCAGAGGCTAGCACACGGCGTCAGACGGCGGGAGAGGGGGCGATTTGACACGCGCAACGCTCCGTGTCACCTTTTCCGCGCCCATGAAGGTTCTGGTCGTCGGCAATGGCGGCCGCGAGCATGCTCTCGCCTGGAAGATTCGCCAAAGCCCCCTCGTGAGTGAGCTTTACTGCGCTCCGGGTAACGCCGGCATGGCGGCGCTCGCCGACTGTGTCCCGATCGACGCATCGAGCATCGTCGAAGTCGCGGATTTTGCCCAGACCATCAAGGCAGACCTGACCGTCGTGGGGCCGGAGCTGCCCATGGTCCTGGGCATCGGCGACGAGTTCGTCCGGCGCGAGCTGCCGATCTTCTGCCCTTCACGGGGAGCGGCGGAGATCGAGGGATCCAAGGCCTTCGCCCGGGAGTTCATGTCCCGGCACAAGATCCCATCCCCCCGCTACGAGGTCTGCAACTCGATAGAGGACGCCCTCGCCTTCGTGGACAAGGCCCCGTTGGGCTACCCCTACGCGGTGAAAGCCGACGGGCTCGCCGCGGGCAAGGGCACGGTCATCGCCCAGAAAGAGGAAGAAGCCCGCGCTGCCGTCGAGCGGATGATGTCGGAGAAGGTCTTCGGCTCGGCGGGCGCCACAGTGGTGATGGAGGAGTTCCTCGAGGGCGAGGAGGTGTCGTTTCTCGTCTTCTCGGATGGGGCCAGGGTCGTGCCGATGGCCTCGGTCCAGGACCACAAGCGCGCTCTCGACGGGGACGAGGGGCCGAACACCGGCGGCATGGGCACCGTGTCCCCGGCAACGAACCTTCGCCTCGAGGCACACAAGCAGATCATGCAGGAGATCATCGTCCCGACCATTGCGGGTATGGACTCCGAGGGTCGACGCTTCCAGGGGGTCCTCTACGCCGGCCTCATGATGACGGAGTCAGGTCCGAAGGTCCTGGAGTTCAACGCCCGCTTCGGCGACCCCGAGTGTCAGGCCATCATGGCCCGGATGCGATCGGACATCGTGCCGCTGCTCAAGCAGGGTGCGGCCGGGCAGCTCGGCGAGACCCGCATCGAGTGGGCCAAGGAGCCCTCGGTCTGTGTCGTCCTGGCCAGTCGCGGCTACCCCGACAAGCCGGAGACGGGTCAAGTCGTCAAGGGCCTCGACTCGCTCAAGGACTGGAACGATGTCATCGTCTACCACGCCGCCACGAAGCAGGACGGCGAGGAGGTGAAGACCGTCGGCGGCCGCGTCCTCGGGGTGACCGCGCTCGGGGCCAACCTCGAGTCAGCCATCGCCCGGGCCTACGAAGCGGTCGATCACATCTCCTTCGAGGGCATGTTCTACCGCAAGGACATCGGACACCGCGCGCTCGCCCGCCTCCAACGGCCGCGCTGACGCCCCGGCCTCCCGTGCGAGGCATCTTCCCTCCGCCCCCAAGGCTCCTCGCCATCGCCGGGCTTGCCTTCGCGCTGAACGCGGCGGGAATCGGATGGGGGCTGCCCGCCCGCTTCCACCCGGACGAGAAGGCCGACGTCGCCGCCTGGATGCTCAGCGAGGGTCGCCTCGTGCCGGGTTCCTTCGTCAACCCATCGCTCCCGCTCACTTTCATGGCGCCCGTTCTCATCGTGCAGCAGCGGCTCGCTGAGGCAGTGAGCCTCCCGGACCCCTGGGGCGATCCGCTCCTGGCGGGGCGGCTCCTCTCGGCCCTGGCAGGAGCGGCGGCCGTCCTGCTGCTCGGGCTCGCGGTGGGCTCGGTCCACCCCGAGAGCAGGCTCGTGGCTCCCCTCTTTCTGGCTCTCGCCCCGGGGGTGGTGAACCTGTGCCACTTCGCCACGCCGGAAGCCTGGGTCCTGATGGCGGCCGCGGGAGTGATGCTGGCGTCGATCCGCCACCTCCACGGCAGCGCCCCGGCCTGGGTGCTGGGGCTCAGTCTCGGCCTCGCGGCGTCCACGAAGTACACGGCAGCCGCCCTGGTCGTTCCTGTTCTGGCCGCAGTCTGGCTCCGCAGTCGAGACGGATGCGAGCGACGCGACCGGGTGGCGTGGGTCGTGGTCGGATGCGCCTCTCTGGCCGTAGGCGTCGTCCTGCTCGGTCCTGCAGGCGAACGGCTCGCAGCGTCACTCGGGTACCCGGACGCCCGGCTCCTGCCCGGTGAGTCGGCCCGGGCCTTCGTCTCCTCCGTCGCCTGGGCCGCGGCGGGCGCAGGAGCAGCCATGGTCGCCCTGGCAGCGCTCGCCGCTCGCCCGAAGCCTGGACGCCACGTGGCACGCCTCGTCCGGTGGGAGGTGGCGGCGACCGGCCTCGCGGCCATCGCGGGCTTCCTCGTGGGTACGCCCGGAGCGGTGCTGGCACCCAGAGCGTTCCTCAGCGACCTGGCCTTCAACGCCCAGACGCGGCACGAGTACAAAGGGCTCGCCGATGCGGGCAGCTCGTACCTGCCCTATCTCGGACTCATTGCCGATGCGCTCACCCTCCCGGTTCTCGCAGCGGCACTGCTCGGCCTCGGCGTGGCGGCGGCCCGAGCGTGGCGCGGCGATCGAACGGCGGTCGTGGTTGCCCTCGCCCTGGTCGCGCCGTACCTGCTGGTGGCGTCTTCGGGCCATCGAGCCATGCGCTTCGTCGCCGTTGCTCTGCCCGCGGCCGTCTGGCTCGCTGCCATCACCCTGGCGAGCGTGCGTGCCACGCGAGTCAGGCGGCTCCTGACCGCGACCGTCGCCTTGCGGGCGGCGATCGCCGCGCTCCTCGTCGTGCGCCTCTTCTTCGTGGACTCGCGGCTTCTCGCGGAGCGGTGGATGGCCAGGCACGTCCCGCCTGGCCACACCGTGGATCTCATCACGAACCACGAGGGGTACGCCCCGAGCGTGCCCGAGGGCCGGCACACGAGGCTTCTCCGGACCCTCTCGCGGGAGATGGCCCCGAAGGAGCGCTTCCTCGAAGCCGCGACGCAGTACTCGGCGGAGGCCTCGGAGTGGCTGGTGCTGACGGCAGCGTTCTACCAGCGCTTCCTCGAGCACCCCGACCAGGCGCCTGAGCGCGCGGCGTTTTTCGCCGAGCTGCTCGATGGTCGGGGAGGGTTCGAGCGCGCCGCCCGCTTCCGGCAGGAGGACTGGCGCCGCCCGGCGGCGGATGAATTTCTGGATCCCGAGATCGTCATCCTGCGCCGGTCCGACCCGGAGGAGGACCCTGGACTGGAGCCTAGCCCGAATAATTTGTCGGTAGGACCCAAAAAGAAAGCCCCTGGGTGGAGAATGGCTTTGGATAAAGGCCGGACCCCACAAACACAGGAGCTTTCAGATGCCCGACGGTAGCACAC
>Ga0310121_10002827_pt1 | contig 16254 bp, 15 predicted proteins | sample CB27_Tmax_986_MG_FD_203504 | JGI IMG/M metagenome (GOLD analysis project Ga0310121, IMG submission 203504) | Marine microbial communities from Western Arctic Ocean, Canada - CB27_Tmax_986 | ecosystem: Environmental > Aquatic > Marine > Oceanic | place: Canada: Western Arctic Ocean | collected...
CTGTATGAAAGCCGTATTTATTGTTGGTGAACAACGCTCGGGCTCTAACCTGCTCCAGCTGATGCTGGCGCAGGCCGGCATTGCAGCGCCCCATCCTGCGCACCTTCTCGCCCGTATGATGCCCCTAGTGGCGCCTTCTGTCGCCCGGGCGCGCTTTAAGATCGGCCCGCGGTGGTTATTCTTTTGGCTGGCGTGCTAGGGTGGATTGTGTTTGAACAGGGAACGCTCAGGTCAGGGCGATAACCCGGCGGTCCCTCGCCTTTTCATTGTCGGCCACGGTGGTATTGTGGCACCGGGCATGTTTTGTGCTGAATATTACGTAACTGAACAACATTTCAAGCCGGGAAAAATCTAATGTCCTCAAGTCAGATACCGCCTCATGGCGGTGAACTAAAACATCTACTGGCTTCTGAAAAAGAGGTAGAAGAACTCAAGGCCAAGGCCCTGGAGTGGACATCGCTAACGCTGTCTGAGCGCCAGGTTAACGAACTTGAACTGATCTTAAATGGTGGTTTTTCGCCGCTTGACGGCTATATGACCGAAGCGGATTACCGTTTGGTCTTATCCGACATGCGGTTAGCGGATGGCACGTTGTTTCCCATGCCGGTTTGCCTGGATGTCTCTTTCGAATTTGCCGAAAATCTGCAACCGGGTAACCATATTGCTTTACGCGATCATGAGGGCCTCATGCTAGCGGTGCTGGAGGTCAGCGAGATCTGGCAGGTTGATATTCAACAAGAAGCCCAGTCTGTCTATGGCACAACCTCCCTCGCACATCCAGGTGTCAGGTTGTTTATGGAAAACCGACACTCTGTATGCCTGTCCGGCAAGGTCAAGGGTTTAGAACTGCCGCTTCATTTTGATTTTGAATTCGCCCGCAATACGCCACAGGAATTACGCGAGCATTTCCAGCGCATGGGCTGGACCAACGTGGTCGCCTTTACCACCAGTGAGCCGATGCATCGTTTGCAGCGTCAGGTTACCGTCGATGTCGCCAGAGAAATCCAGGCCAATATTCTCATCCACCCATTATTGGGTGAGGACCAGCCAGGGGATATGAATCGTTTTGCCCGGGTGCGGGGTTACCGCGAGATTGTGCGTAAATATCCGCATCAATTGGGCATATTGTCGTTGCTGCCGTTGTCACGGCGCTCAGCCGGACCTAAAGAAGCGTTATGGCACGCGATCATCAACCAGAACTACGGGTGCTCTCACCTGATCGTTGGGCCGCAACACGCATCGCCCAAAGATGTTGAAGAGGCTGGATTCTACGAGCCGTTTGCGGCCCAGCAACTGGTATCTGCTTATCAGGACAAACTTGGGATCACCATGGTGCCCACGGATGAATACGTGTATGCGCCCTCCAGAAAAATGTTCCTGCCAAAGCAAAAGATCGGTCAATCGACTGAAGAGGTTTTGTCTTTAACGCGCAGACAGATGCGACAGCGCTTGCTTAAGGGAGAGTCTTTGCCTGAGTGGTTTACCTACCCGGATATTGAGCGGGAGTTGGCCGCTGTTTATCCATCTCGCGAGAAGATTGGCTTCACGTTGTTTTTTACCGGCCTGTCAGGGTCGGGCAAATCCACCTTGGCGCGCATGATCCATTCACGCCTGATTGAAGAAGGGGGTCGCCCGGTCACCTTGCTCGATGGCGATGTGGTGCGTTTGAATCTGTCCAGTGAATTGGGATTCTCAAAAGAACACCGAAACCTGAATATTCGTCGCATCAGTTTTGTTGCCAATGAGATAACAAAAAATGGCGGTATTGCCATCTGCGCACCGATCGCGCCCTATACACAGATGCGCCGAGGCGCGCGTGAACTGATTGATCAGCACGGTGCATTTATCGAAATACATGTCTCTACACCGCTTAAGGTCTGTGAGGCGAGAGACAGAAAGGGCCTGTATGCCAAGGCAAGGCAAGGCATTATTCCGGAATTTACCGGTATCAGCGATCCTTACGACGAGCCAGAGCACCCGGAGTTAAGAGTCGACACCAGCCAGGGTACGCCAATGGAGCAAGCTCAGAAAATCATGCTCTACCTGATCAGAGAAGGTTTTCTGGGTAGCGATAAAGAGGAATTTTGAGCCATGGATATGCAGGCAGTTGTCGATGTGGCTCGCACAGCGGGATCCAAGATTCTAAAGGTCTATGCGCGTGATGATTTTGGTACACGGCTTAAGTCAGATGATAGCCCGCTGACAGAAGCCGATCTGGCCGCGCATCACGAGATTGTTGGAGGGCTGACCCAGTTAGATTCATCAATCCCCGTATTGTCCGAGGAAGCGGCCGCTATCAATTGGGAGGAGCGTCGCCAATGGGCACGCTACTGGCTGGTCGACCCACTTGACGGGACTAAGGAATTTATCAAGCGCAATGGCGAATTTACGGTCAACATTGCCTTGGTAGAGGGTCATCAGGCAGTCCTGGGCGTGGTTTATGCACCAGTACTGAATGTGACCTATTACGGCGATGATAGGGGCGCGTTTAAGCTGGAAGGATCGGCCATTGAGGATGCGGTTGCGATCAAAGTCAAACCGCATCAACCTGGCGAGATCTGGAAAGTAGTGGGCAGTCGCTCACATGCCGGTGATTCACTGGTTTCGTTTCTTGAGGCGCTGGGTAAGCATGAGATGGTATCGATGGGCAGCTCCCTTAAATTGTGTCTGGTGGCTGAAGGCGCAGCACATATTTATCCGCGTTTAGGTCTTACGTCCGAGTGGGATACCGCCGCCGCACATGCTGTAGTGACGGCCGCAGGCGGCGAGATTGTTATTGCCGATAGCGATAAACCTTTGCAGTACAACACCAAGGAATCGCTGTTGAATCCATTTTTTATTGTAAGACCAGATTCGTTTGTGGGTTAAGAAAGATCAGACAGTTTTTCTTTATCGCCGTTCCCCGCCTGACAGTGTTTTGAGTTTATGAAAACCGGGTTGGCCGGTCTTTAATCAGGCCCACTGCCTTTATTATTAAAATCGATGATTGGCGCGCCTTTAATTGCTATCTTTCGTTGCGGCGACTCATGCGATAGCTTGCAGGGTCAGTGTCTGGCGTGAGGCTTTACCGGCGCAAAAAATCACCAGTCAATGTGGCTTTCAATAATCGGGATTCTATTTCTATAGCTATTTCTATAAAGTGTTGCTTGTGTCAATTCAATCCTGTGTTTTGATGAATCGCCTGCGATGACTGTGGCCCGCGTTAACGATACACCCCCGGCGCTCGAGCAGATAAGCGCCTGGCTGGAAAGCGCCACACGAGTGGTGGTACTGACCGGCGCCGGTATCTCTACGGCCTCGGGCATTCCTGATTTTCGTGGGCCTCAAGGGTTGTGGACGCGCGACCCGGAAGCGGAAAAACTCTCGGATATTGGTTATTACGTCAGCGACCCGGCGATCCGGCGCAAGGCCTGGCAGGCGCGGCGTGATTCGCCGGTATGGCAGGCAAGCCCGGGGGCAGGGCACTATGCGTTGGCGCGGCTCGAGCAAAGCGGCCGTCTGCACACTCTGGTGACCCAGAATATCGATGGCCTGCATCAGTTGGCGGGCAGTGCCGATGAGCGAGTAATCGAGATTCATGGCACGCTGCGCCAGGTCGCGTGCCTGCAATGCAATTACCGGGTCGCCATGGCCGTTGTGCTTAAGCGTCTGGCCGATGGCGAAGAAGATCCTGATTGCCCCGAATGCGGTGGAATCCTGAAATCCGCTACGATCTCCTTTGGCCAATCGCTGGTGGCTAAAGATCTTGCCCGCGCCGAGCAGGCTGCCCACGACTGCGATCTGCTGCTGGCCGTGGGCTCTACGCTGTCGGTTTTTCCAGTCGCGGGTTTGGTGCCTTTGGCTCGTAAGGCCGGTGCGCGGGTGGTGATCATCAATGCGGAGCCCACAGCGATGGATGACCTTGGCGATGCCGTGCTTATGGGCGACATTGAGTTATTACTGCCGCAGCTGATCGTTCCAAGCAAGAGCTGATGATAAAAATTCAAGTCAAGGTCTGTTGCATGGCGTCTGCGGTCGAGGCCCGCCTTGCGGTAGCGCTTGGTGCCGATGCGGTAGGTCTGGTAGGGCATATGCCCTCGGGCCCCGGGGTCATCGGCGTGGCAGTGGCGGCCCAGATTGCCAACGAGATGCCTCGCGGTACCGACACTTTTTTATTAACCAGCGCAACGCGTGCAAAGGAGATCGCTCAGGATCTTGCCGTGTGTCCGGCCAGCGCGGTGCAGATCGTGCGCCACATTGATCCAGAGGAGTATCCGGAGTTGATCGAGGCGGCACCGCAGGTACGCCGGATTCAGGCGGTGCACATTGAGGACGAGGGCGCGTTAGATCTGCTCGCGCGCTACGAGCCGTTTGTAGATGCTTTTTTACTGGATTCGGGTAAGACTTTCGGGGCAGACCAACAGTTTGGCGGTACTGGGGCTACCCATAACTGGACTATCAGCCAGCGCTTTGTCGAGAGTACCGACATTCCTGTCTACCTCGCCGGCGGCTTAAACAGCGCCAACGTCTTCGAGGCGATTACCCAGGTCAGACCCTACGGTGTAGATCTTTGTACCGGGGTGCGTACCGATGATCAGTTGGACCCAGCCAAACTCGAAGCCTTTATGAGCGAGGTACGGCGTGCCGGGCAGGCACTCGCTGATTAATCAGTATGGAGAAAGATTCGTGAATTTGCATTTTACCCAGGCGGAATTTGCCGAGCGTATCGCCGTGGCAAGGCAGCGGATGAGTGAGCAAGCATTGGATGGCCTATTGCTGTTCAAGCAGGAGAGCATGTATTACCTCAGCGGTTATGACACCGATGGTTTCGTGCTGTTCCAGGCATTGTTCCTGGGGCTTGATGGGGGTTTGATCCTGGTGACGCGCTCCGCCGACCGGGTCCAGGCGGCTTACACATCAATAATTGATGATGTTCGTATCTGGATGGACTCGCAAGACGAGAACCCGGGTAACGATGTGCGCGATATGCTTCAGAGTCAGGGTATGCGCGGTAAGCGCATCGGAGTCGAGTACGATGCCTATGGGCTTTCCGCCAGGCGCGGGCAGATGCTGGAAGCGGCGCTCAACGGTTTTTGCGAAACGGTAGATGCCTCGGATCTTGTGCGCCAGCAACGTTTAGTAAAAAGCCCGACGGAACTGGATTATCTTCGCCAATCTGGTGCGATCTGTCAGGCGGTTCAGGAAGAGGCGGTGGCGCTTTCAGTGCCGGGCGCTTTCGAGGGTGATATCCGCAGTGCCATGCACCGGGTGGTCTGGTCACGCGATGGCGATACGCCGGCGCATGTCTGGCCCATGGGCAGCGGCCCCTCGGCCTTGTTGGTGCGTTACAAATCTGGTGCGCGGCATATCAGTGAGAACGACCAGGTGTTTCACGAGTTTGCCGCGGCTTACCGACACTACCACGCAGCACTTACCTTTGCCCTGGTTACTGGCAAAGCGAGCGAAGCACACCATGCCATGTTTAATGTCTGTCACGAGGCATTGCAGGCCTGCAAAGAAGCGTTGCGCTCAGGCAGGACCGTGGGCGATGTTTTTCAGAGCCATCGACGGGCTTTTATTGCCGGAGGTTTTGGTGACAGTTACCTTAACGTTTGTGGCTATACGATGGGCGCTATGTTTCCGCCCACCTGGATGGAAGATCCGCTGATCCGCCAAGGCGACCCGCAGGTGCTGGAGCCGGGGATGACTTTTTTTATGCACATGCTGATGGTCGACAGAGCCAGTGGCCATATGATGGCATTAGGCGAGCAGGCAATTGTGACCGACGGCGCCTGCGAGCCGATCACGCATGCGCTTGATGCGCTCGTGGTCAACTGACTGGAGCACGACTTTGATTGACTGCAAAGGGGCAAGGTGGATAGTTGTCTGTCTGTGGGCTGGTACCGTGGCGTGCGTATCCGCTGAACCAATAGATTTTGTGCTCTGCTGTGCATCGCTCGACCGGCCGGTGCGCAGCCATGGGTCGCGTTATGCCGGGCCCATGATCGATGCGCATGCGCATCTTGACCCCGGCTCGAGCAAGGCTTATCGCGATGAGATGCTGGCGGCGCTTGCGGGCGGCGTAGTGGATGGCCTGTTGCTGATGCCAACACCGAACCATGGCCGCTTCAAAAAAGGTGCACAGTCGGTCGGACAGATAGCGGAGCTCGCCGCCATCCCGGGTGGTGCCATTGGCAGCCTGTGTGGCGCCTATGCCTGGAACACCTGGATGGGGCAGCAGCTCTCGGTATCCGATTCCGGCCTGGAAAAGCGCAGAGGGGAGCTTGAGGCCCGGATAGCCAGCGGTGCCTGCATCGGCATCGGCGAGATTGCCACCCGTCACTTTGAAAAGTGGGCTGGCCAGGCAGTACTGACAGTGGATTTTCGCTCGCGTGCCTTGCACGCCTTGTTTACGATTGCACAAGAGCACGGTGTGCCGATCGATTTGCATGTCGAGCCGATGGAAGCGCTCGGGCGCAGTCACGAGCAGACGTCGTTCGCAGAACTTGATCAGATCTTTGGCCGCTACCCCGGGATCATTGTGATCCTGGCGCACACCGCGATGACCAGTGCGGCCAATGTGCAACGTATGATTGCGCGCTATCCGAAGCTCTACTTCAGCATCAAGGCGGTCAACCGCCACAGCCATTGGCGCAACCTTGAGCCAGTAAGCCTGCGCCGGGACAAGATGGCCTACTTCTACGAGGACTGGGCGCAGTTGCTGGAGCGGCACCCACAACGTTTTTTTGTCGGCAGTGACTTCAAGTTTTCCCGCAAGATCAGAAATTCTCCCGGCGGGCGCAAGACTCTGAAGAAATACCGCAAGCTGATCAGTCGCTACCGCGACCTGCTCGGCAGCCTGGAACATCAGGCCGCACGGCAGATCGCCTGGGATACCCCGCGCCGGTTGTTCAATCTGGACTGAGCGTTTCAGCCCGGGGTATCTTTGATGGCAATGCCGGGTACCCAGCAGTAGCCATCGGGATCCAGCAGATAACACTCGCGCAGGCCATGTGGCCGATCCTCGCTGGTGCGCAGTACTACGTGAGCGCCGGCGATTGCCTTTGCCTCACAAGCATCCGGGTCGATACCGTACAGCCGCAGTTCGATGCCTGCACCGCGGGCCCCGGCCTCGGGCAGCAGTGACGGCAGCGGGTTTGAATGGTAGGTATGATCAGCATGCAACTGGATGAAGTGCCCGGCTGATTCGAGTACCGCAAAATCGGCGTCTGCCCGGTGCACTCGCATGCCCAAGATCTTTTCGAGAAAGTCGACGCTGCGCGTGACATCACGTACCAGCAGGTTGATGCCAAAGCCTTTCAGCGCGCGGCCGAATTCACGTGCAGTTTGCTCATCCATGCTTGCGTTCATTGTTATCTTTTGTCATGACCATTACAGGCCGACGGGTGTTCTGAGTCAACTAGAATCACTCAGTAATAATGTCGCGGGATGTGTGATCAAGCGCGGCAAACTTGCTAACTGGGTAATCACCAAAGAGATGTGGTGGCTGAAGACTTGTGGCTACAAGCCGAAACAGATGGCTCGATAAACCTGCGGGTGCGGGCGATTCCTCGCTCACGCCAGGCCGGATTCGGGCCTGTGCGTGCTGGCCGCTTAGTGGTGCGGATTACCAGACCCCCGGTCGACGGCAAGGCCAACCAGGAACTGCTGAAAACTCTGGCCATTGCCCTGGGATGCAAGCGCGCTCAACTGTCGATCGTGCAGGGGGATGACAACCCGTGACAAGACCGTGCGCGTGGCGACGCCCCCTGCGGATTTGCCTACCACCGCAGGCGCACTGGCCCGTTACCTGGGGTTGTGATCCGCCAGTGTGTCCGAGTCAGCGTGGGTCGTCGGTAACGCCATTAAAGCGCCGGGGCAGCAGGCCCGATTGGAACCAGCTGACAAAGGTGATGATGCTGAATATCGGCAGGCCCAGTGCCTGACGTAGGTCCGCAGCGTAGGGGCCCATATTGGTGCACTCGAGCACGACGGCACCCACCTGCGGGTGCTCGCGCACCAGCGCAGCTCCCGCATCGAGCAGATCCTGGCGACAGGCGTCGACATCCATTTCGGTCTCATCGTCGAGAATCACCCGGGTGAATTCCCGGCCGCCTTCGGTGCCCACCACCGGGGTGTCGGCTGGCGCGCCAGCGGCTGCCAGGTGGTCTACAGTCAAACTCTTCCGAGAGATTGTGATAACGCCCACTTGCTGATTTTTGGGCAACAGTTGCTGAGCCAGCGGCACCTGCATCAGGGAAGAGCTGGCCACGGGCACTTTTACGGCACGGGCGATCTCGTCCTGAAACAGGGATAAAAAGCCACAGGTGGTCGACAGGCCGTCAGCGCCGTCGGCAACGAGTGATTGGCCGGCCTCGATAAAGGCATCAAGCAGGCCTTCGGCGCGATGGCGCACCACCCGGTTGGGAGAGGCGCCCCGCACCACGCGGTAGAGTACCGGGAAAGGCCAGGTGGCGGCATTGCCGAAATCGCCCGGGATACGGGGGAAGACCGTATCCAGCATGAGCATGCCAACCGTAGCGCCGTAGACTGTTTTGCCGCCGTGCACCGATGCGTTTGCTTTGCCAGCCATTGTTATCCCCCTGCGGCCTTGAGTTTACCCGTCGGCTATGTCCTGGTTAGAGTTGCGGGCTATTGTATACACCTGGTTACACCGCCCATGGAGCGCTCGATGAGCGCAGACAGCACCAAGTCCGGCACAGCCTTGAGCGGGTGGGTTGCATAATCTTTGCTTCAAAGATAAAAACCTTTCCTTTAGTATTTAAATTGCGGTAAATTGAGTGCTGCTGCCGGGCCCAATATTTTGGTCTGGCAAGGGCGATAGGGGCCGTATGTCGTTGCGGATCCCGATCGCTTGCGGGCGGGCTTGTTTAGCCGACACCGCTTTGGTGGCAATGAAGGTAAAAACGAAAGTAATAACAAAACTAAGGAGGATTCTGTGAAAGCAACTATGTTAAAGACCCTGGGTGTATCGGCGATCGCTACTGCGGCGGTCTTCGCTGGCACTCCAGCAGCGGCCGAAAAGTGGGATATGCCCATGGCCTACTCGGACAGCAACTTCCACACCCAAAACGGCAAGGCTTTTGCCGAGGCGGTTAATGTGGCAACCGGAGGCAAGCTTGAGATTGTGGTCCACGGCGGCGGCTCGCTGTTCAAGGGCAATGAAATCAAACGTGCCGTGCAGACCGGCCAGGCGCCTGCCGGCGAGCGGTTGTTATCAGCACACCAGAACGAAAGCGCTATCTTCGGTGTGGATTCGATACCGTTCCTGGCAACCTCTTTCGAGGCGTCAGATAAACTGTGGCAGGCTGCACGCCCGACCATAGAAAAGACTTTGGCCGAGCAGAATCTGGTGCTGCTTTACGCCGTTCCGTGGCCACCGCAGGGTTTGTATTTCAACAAGGAAGTGAACTCCACTGCGGATTCCAAGGGTGTGAAGTTCCGGGCCTATAACGCTGCCACTGCCCGTGTCGCCGAGCTGATGGGTATGCTGCCGGTACAGATCGAAGCGGCTGAACTGGTGCAGGCACTGGCCACTGGCGTTGCCGAGGCATTCGTGTCGTCTGGCTCAACCGGTTATGACCGCAAGGTCTGGGAGCACCTGTCGCACTTCTACGAGGTGAATGCCTGGTTACCCCGTAACTATGTGTTCGTCAACAAGCAGGCATGGGATGCACTGGACGCCGATACGCAGAATATCGTCAAGGGTATAGCCATGCTGGCCGAGCGTGCCGGTACCACCAAGTCGCAGCAGTTGAGCGGCTGGTACCTGGCCCAACTGGCCGCCAACGGCATGAAAGTGCAGCCGGCCGGTGATCAGTTGCGCGGCGAACTCGAAGCCATTGGCGCGACCATGTCCGGTGAGTGGATGGAAGCTGCCGGCGACGAGGGCAAAGCCATCGTAGACGCCTACAAGGCAATGTAAAACTGCCAGGTGCGGGATCGGCCAGTCGGCCGGCTCCGCACCTGGAACCTTAGTTCTTTTTGATATGAAAGCGCACCCACTGCGGCGTGCCCTGGATGGCGTGTATTTCACAGCCGGTATGCTGGGGGCGGTGTTCCTGCTCGCACTGCTGGTGATCATCGTAATGCAGATGGCCGCCCGCTGGACGGGGCACGTATTTCCTGGTTCCACCAACTACGCGGGTTACTGCATGGCGGCTATGTCGTTTTTGGCGTTGGCTTACGCATTAAACCAGGGCGCGCATATCCGGGTTCGATTGCTGCTCACGCGGCTGGGGCGCTTTCGTCGCCTTGGTGAATTGTGGTGTTATGGCATCGGCGGTGCGCTGTCGATATATTTCTGTTACTACGCTATCAAGGCCACCTACTGGTCACACCTGCTGAACGATATTTCCCAGGGCCAGGACGCAACGCCGATGTGGATTCCCCAGATCTCAATGTCGGTGGGGACTTTTGTTTTTGCTCTGGCTATGGTGGATCGCTTCATCAGCATCGCTCTGTTTGGGTTTGATGAATCGGCTGAAAAAACCAACGCTGTTGATTAACGCAATTCATTCATGGAACACCTTGCACTGACAGCTATTTTTCTCTTTACCTTGTTCTTGTTGCTGGGAACCGGGGTCTGGGTTGGCTTGGCGTTGATGGGCGTGGCCTTTGTGGGTATGGAGCTTTTCACCACGCGCCCTGGCGGCGATGCGATGATTACCACCATCTGGACCACAGCCTCGAGTTGGTCTTTGACTGCGCTGCCGCTTTTTATCTGGATGGGCGAGATTCTTTACCGCACGCGATTGTCTGAAGATATGTTCCGTGGCTTAAGCCCATGGATGGCGAAGCTACCGGGTGGGCTTATACACACCAATATCGCAGGTTGTACTGTCTTTGCGGCCGTGTCCGGCTCGTCGGCTGCTACGTTGACCACCGTGGGTAAGATGTCGATCCCGGAGCTGCGAAAGCGCGGTTATCCAGAGCACATGGTTATTGGCACCCTGGCAGGTTCGGCTACGCTGGGATTGATGATCCCGCCGTCGCTGACACTGATTGTCTACGGTGTCACCATCAATGAATCTATATCCAAACTGTTTATCGCTGGGATTCTGCCTGGGCTGACGTTGGCGCTGCTGTTCATGACCTATGTCGCCGTGTGGTCATTTGTACGACCCAACGAGGTGCCGCCACCTGAGCCCCCGACCTCCTTTGCCCAGAAGGTAGCCGAGTCACGTTTTCTCATACCGGTGCTGCTGCTGGTGGCTCTGGTCATCGGTTCAATGTACCTGGGCTGGGCTACCGCCACCGAGGCTGCATCGTTTGGTGTAGTCGGTTCATTGATACTGGCGCTTGGCCAGGGCTCTTTAAGTCGCGAGACTTTCATTCAGAGCCTGCTCGGCGCGCTGCGCACTTCGTGCATGATCGCGCTGATTCTGGCTGGCGCAGCCTTTCTCTCGCTGTCGATGGGATTTACCGGTTTGCCCCGGGCGCTGGCTGAATGGATCGCCTCGTTGGGTCTATCATCGACGGTGCTTATCCTGTCGCTGATGCTTTTTTATATCGTGATTGGTTGCTTTCTTGATGGCATCTCATCGGTAGTGCTGACCATGGCCGTGGTTGAGCCGATGATTCGCACCGCCGGTATAGATGTGATCTGGTTCGGCATCTTTATTGTCGTGGTTGTCGAGATGGCACAGATCACCCCACCCATTGGTTTTAATCTTTTTGTGCTGCAAGGTATGACTGGCCACGAGATGAGCTATCTATCCAAGGTAGCACTACCGATGTTCGCCATGATGGTGGTGATGGTTTTTATTCTGATAGCCTTCCCGGAACTTGCTACTTATCTTCCGGACAATATGCGGTCCCGGCCAAGCGGATAGAAATAAGGCCACCCCTTAGGCATAAAGCGACTGAAGGAACTTATGATTGCCAACGAGTACAAGTTTGGCAAATTGATCAATGAAATCGCGTAGTCTACTGGTTAGCAATAAATAATCCTTATAGTTAAGCGAGAGAATATTTGTTGTTACTGGTTTCGCTGTTGGTATAACGTGCCCGATTACTGAGGGTGAAGATAGTGCCCAGGTGGCATTGACTCCTGGCCTAATTCTCAGAGTTAGATGCTTTGTCGGATAATGTTGCATAACGCCAATCAATGGTACAAAAAGAGAGGAAAGAAGATGATCAAACGCAAATTGTTGTTACCGCTGATTGCACTTGCGAGCGCGGTAGCGGTCCTTGCTGCTGCCCCGGCGCAGGCCTGGGAGCCAAAGAAACCGGTAGACTTTGTGATTATGGCCGGAAAGGGTGGTGGGGCTGACAAGATGGCACGCCTGATGCAAAGTGTGATCGAAAAGCACGGCTTCTCATCCAAACCGTTTGTCCCGATCAACAAACCAGGTGGTTCGGGTGCAGAGGCGCTCATTCATATGAAGGGCAAGCAGGGCGACAATCACACCGTGATGGTGACGCTCAACAGTTTTTACACCACACCGTTGCGTCAACCGAAACTGGATGTAGACATCTCGACTTTTACACCTGTCGGGCGCATGGCTGAGGATACCTTCCTTTTGTGGGTCAACGTCGACTCGGGTATTACCAACGTTGACGAGTTCGTAGCTGCAGCCAGAGCCGCAGGCAGTGATTGGCTCATGGCCGGCACCGGCAAGGGCCAGGAAGATCAATTGTTGACGACCTTCCTTAATAAAGCGTATGACCTCAAGATCAAGTACGTGCCTTTCAAAGGCGGCGGCCGTGTAGCCAAGGAACTGGCGGGTAACCACTGTAATTCCACAGTGAATAATCCCTCCGAGCAGTTGGGCTTTTACCAGGCTGGAAAAACACGGGCAATCGCATCGTTTACCCCAACACGGTTACCGTTGTTTCCAGACGCACCGACTTTCAAAGAGCTAGGCAAGGACTACGTCTATTTCATGCAACGCAGCGTGGTTGGAGCACCAGGCATGAGTGATGAAGCGGCCGCTTATTATCGTGACGTGTTCGCCCGGGTCTATGCGACGGATGAGTGGCAGGCCTACATGACCAAAAAGAGTCTGATGGGTGGTTTCTTGACTGGGCCTAAGCTCAAGTCCTATTGGGCTCGAGAGAAGGCAGTCCATGAAGTTATCTTGAAGGATATCGGGGAGATTTGATCCCAAGTCCGTTGGTTTAAGGCAGATAAGGAAAAGCTGCCATGCGTAGAGCCGAGCTGTTAATGGCCCTGGTTCTTGGGGCTTTTTCGGTCTACTTGATGGTTAAGAGTGCGGAACTCCCCATCGGCTGGATTCCTGATGAAGGACCAGGCGGTGGGGCGTTTCCCTTTTGGCTGGCATTTGGGATGCTGATCTGTTGTGTGTGGATTGTGGCACGCTGGGTTAGGCGGAAAAGTCCGCCGTCACGTTCGACCGAGCCTTACTTGGCCGTTACAACGCGGAGCACAATCATCAGGGTCATCGTCGCACTGACACTGATGATCGGGGCGATCCACATTATTGGCATATACCTGTCCATACCGCTTTTCCTGTTGTACTACGTGCGGGTGATGGGAGGCCACCGCTGGCCGGTCAGTGTAGCGGTGTCTGTGATCACACCTGTGGTCAGTTTCTTTTTCTTTGAGATCGCGCTACGGATTACTTTACCGAAAGGTTACACCGAACCGCTTTTTTATCCGCTGTACGATATTTTCATGTGAGGTCCTGTGGAAACGTTTGACCTGCTGATGCAGGGTTTTGGCATTGCGCTGGAACCTTTGAACCTGGCACTTGTCATATTCGGCTGTGCGCTGGGTCTTTTTATTGGCGCCATGCCGGGGCTTGGTTCGGTCAACGGCGTCGCCATTTTGTTGCCGATGACTTTCTTGGTACCGCCCACAGGCGCGATCATTTTTCTTGCAGCAATCTACTATGGCGCCATGTACGGCGGTGCTATTTCTTCGATCATGCTGGGGATTCCCGGCGCTTCGACCGCTGTCGCCACCACCTTTGATGGTCGGCCGCTAGCTCTTGCCGGCAAAGCAGACCAAGCGCTGATTACTGCCGCCGGCGCCTCGTTTATTGGCGGCACCATATCGGTGGTGTTGTTTACGTTGTTTGCGCCCCCCTTGGCCGAAGTCGCACTGGCTTTTGGTGCTGCCGAGGAATTTGCACTGATGATGCTTGCATTTGCCACGTTTATTGGACTGGGTGGAGACGATATCCCCAAGACACTGTTTTCGATATTCATCGGGTTGGTACTGAGCGCTGTGGGTCTGGACATCATCAGCGGAGAGCCGCGGTTGATTTTCGGCGATTTGCCCGGGTTTTTCCATGGCATTAATTTTCTGGTTCTGGCGATCGGTATCTACGGGATTGGTGAGATGCTCTGGACCATCGAATCCAGCCATGATGGGGTAAAAGTCTCCCAGGCATCGTTCAGCATCAGGCGTATTGCTACGCACCTCAAGGGCCTCAAACATTCACTGAAAGCCAGTGTGATGGGATCTTTTCTGGGATACTTTGTGGGCATACTGCCGGCTGCAGGAGCAACCCCGGGATCCATTATGGCCTACGGTATGGCCAAGACGATGTCCAAGGACCCGGACTCTTTTGGCAAAGGCAACATTGAGGGTGTGGCCGCACCTGAGTCGGCTAACAACGCTGCCAGCACGGGTTCAATGTTACCTATGCTGACCCTGGGTATTCCCGGGTCGCCGACTACGGCGATCCTGCTGGGGGGCATGGTGATCTGGGGTCTGGAACCGGGGCCGATGCTGTTCGTTGAGCACCAGGAATTCGTCTGGGGCCTTATTGCCAGTCTCTACGTGGCGAACCTTTTCGCCATGTTGATTAACCTGGCATTCATACCGGCGTTCATCGGCGTACTGCGCATGCCTTTTACTATCCTCGCGCCTATCATTTTTGTGCTGTGTCTGGTGGGTGGCTACGCGCCCACGCAAAACATGCACGATGTCTGGTTAATCCTGATTTTTGGTATCGTGGGTTATCTGATGCGCAAACTGGATTACCCGCTGGCACCAGCGGTATTGGCGATTGTGTTGGGCCCGTTGGCTGAGACATCAATGCGTCAGGCCTTGTTGATGAGTGACGGAAATCTGATGATCTTTATCGAAAGACCGATCTCGGGCCCGATCATGGGTGGCGCTGTTGTGCTCTTTTTGCTACCACTGCTAAAACTGTTTCGTAAGTCGCGCGTATCAGCATCGGATTGAGACTCGCCGTAATTCTGCGGCAATCAATATCTGGGACCTCGCCAGGTATGTGCTGGGAACCAAGACCCGAACCTGCATGCGGATGTAATCCAGCGAGATTCTGTAGTCATCTAGGGGGTTACCCTGGGAACTCGCGGCTTGAGTCGGTTGGCCTGATAAAACTTGAGCGGTAGACCTCCAACGCGCGAGCGCGTCGATCGTGTGAATGTCGGCCAGAGCTGTCGTAGTGGTGGCCACAGGGCCAAGGACGGTTACGATCGAGCTGATTTTCACAGCGGATACGCGCATCAGTTGGACACCCTCCTGGTATTGGCGTTATCGTTCGGGCAATGCATAAATGCAACCATAAGGGTGTTGGGTCGTAGGCCGTAATGATTTCGCCTGGCCTGGGGAGGGGGCGCTATCGCTGGATGTTTTACCTTCCCGGCGGGCCTGAAGGTGGGCTTACCAATGGGAACGCTACCCGTACAACAAGGAGCACGTTATGAGTGACGAACTGTGGCAATTGAGTGCTTGCGATGTGGCGCAAGGTATCCGTGAGCAGCGTTTTACCAGTGAGGCAGTCGTGGCATCGGTGACGGAACGCATGGCGGCCCACAACCCCCGCCTCAATGCCATAGTGCTTAACCTTGGTGATGAAGCCCTGATGCAGGCGCGTGCAGCCGATGCCAGCGTCAAAGCCGGGGCGCCGCTGGGGGCGTTGCACGGCGTGCCTGTTACGATCAAATCCAATATCGATGTCAAGGGTCAGCCCACGCCCAATGGCCTGCCCGCCTTTGCTGATCTCATCGCGCAGGATGATTCCCCAGTGGTGAGCAACCTGAAAAACGCCGGTGCGATCATCGTCGGGCGTACCAATACGCCGGAGTTGTCGATGCGTCTGACCACTGACAACCCGTTGTACGGCCGTACGCTTAACCCCTGGGATGACAACGCCAGCCCGGGCGGCTCTTCAGGCGGCGCTTCATCTGCCGCCGCTGCTGGGTTTGGTCCGATTCATCACGGCAATGACATTGGCGGGTCGCTACGCTGTCCGGCGTTTAATTGCGGTCTGTCCACGGTCAAGCCCACCTTCGGCCGTGTGCCGGCCTATT
>Ga0310121_10002828_pt1 | contig 16249 bp, 17 predicted proteins | sample CB27_Tmax_986_MG_FD_203504 | JGI IMG/M metagenome (GOLD analysis project Ga0310121, IMG submission 203504) | Marine microbial communities from Western Arctic Ocean, Canada - CB27_Tmax_986 | ecosystem: Environmental > Aquatic > Marine > Oceanic | place: Canada: Western Arctic Ocean | collected...
GGCCCTTTCGCCCTCCGAAAGGGATGACGTTCTACCGTCATTTCGCCAACCTGGGGCTCACGTACCTATGAATGGCGAACTCGAAACTTCTCGCGTAAAGCCTCTGGCTAAGGCAAGTGGGAGCGCCGTATGTGGGGAATCCACACGTCCGGTGTGAGGACGGGGTGGGGGCCACCTCCCCCCTACTCTATCGACTTTACGCCTTTGCGTTACGCTTTTCTTAATATTGATCGCTTTTCCAACGTCGCTAAAAAAACGCACTCTAGGGTTCGGCGGTCAGCTCGAGGACGAGCCGGCCGGTCGTGCCCGCCGCGTCCGGAAATCGCCACGTGGAAGCTTCCCCCAGAATGCGCGGATTCACTTCCGGAATGGAGGAGCGGACGATCTTGACGTCCTCCGGTACGCCGTTCGCATCGATCTCGATCTCGATCTCGATAGTGCCCACGAGGCGCACATCGAGCGGGCTCTCGAGCAAGGGCAGCACGACATCGGGTGCAAGCGACAGCATGACGGGAGCCTCGCCCTCTGGCTCCTCCTCGAGGCGCAAGGTCACCGCCAAGACCAGAAAGACGCCGAAGTCTCGAAGCCGGTCATAGACCTCGCGCCTGTGGTCGGCGTCGCTGTAATCTCGAAAGTGCGACAGGTACTCGCTCGCGGAAAGCTCGAGGCCGCGGCCGCTCACGACGAACGTCCCGCCGGCGCGGAGCTCGATCGTCTTCTCGAACGAGCGTTGCAACTCGTCCCGACGTTTGAGCTCACCGGTTATGTTAGCGTTGAACGTGCCGCGCTCGAGAAATTCGCTCAGGTCGATGTGTATCTCGAAGCTTCTGGACCTCTTTTCCACTTTGAGACGAGCGGCGCCACCTTCCACCTTTACGGTTTCCGCTTTCAGGGTCGCGAGAAAAGAGTCGGGCACTTTGCGCGCGACGGTCGCGAGCCACTGGCGATCCGATACCCCCGCTCCATCGGTATCGATGAAAAAGGCGAGCGACTCCATCGCCTTGAAGTCGGGTGAGATGCTGCGAGCTTCGAACAACCGAAAGTCGACGACGAGATTATTGGGGAGGTCCTCGCCATGTGCGAGGGGGGCGGTTGTGACGAGTGCAAAACCGAACGCGGCGATGAGCTTCGAGTCCATACGTGGAGGTCTCCCGAGTCGTCAGCCCAAAGCGGGCTTGATTTGTTCCGTCTGAAGCAAGCCGGCGATAATGCTCGCCGTGTGGTAGTGGCATGCATGGGAGCGATCGAACAGATCGCCTATGCTCACGGGCGCCTGTAGACTCGCCCCGATCTGTCGTGCGTCCGCCTGGCCTTCGTCCTCGGTCCAGACAAGCTTATTCGCGTTGCGCTCGAGAAGCGTGTTGTCGGCGGGCAATTCCTCGAGAATCATCTTGAGCTCGTCCTGGAGCCGCACCGAGTCCATCATCAAAGCCATGGCGGGCACAGTGATCCCAGGATCAGGTCCGTCGGTAACCGCGTCATCGGCTCTGCTCTCGAACAAGAATTGACCGCCCGGGAGCGTCTGGAAGAGATGGTGCACGGCTTCGTCTCCGCTACGGTGTCCGTAATAAGCGCGACAGATATTGCCGCTCTGGAAGCGACCATCGTTTTGTCGATAGAAAGGGTCATGACGCCCGACTGCGAAGCACTGATGAGCGTCTGAATGACCGTAGCGAGATCGAAATAGGTGAGGTCGCCCTGAAGCTCTCGCTTCATTTCGCGGTCCGGAAGATCCTCTAATACCGCGACGAGCCGACGCGCGAGGATGACCGCCATCTGCGCCGCGAAGCCCGAGTGGTTCGTCATCAGGTCGTCGAACAGCGCGCGATCGATGACCAGAAGCTTGGCATCCTGGGGCACGCGAACATCCGCACTCCGTTCGGAGTTCGTGAGCAGCGCCATCTCGCCAAAGCTCTCCCCGCGTCCAAGATAGGCGAGAGGAGCGCCTTCCGCCGGATTGACGACCTCCGCCACGCCCGATTTCACGATAAATAGACTGTCGCCCGCGGTCTTCTTTTTGACGACCAGCTGCCCGGTACAAAACGCCAGTGTTCGGCCCTGTGACACGATGGTCTGAATTACCGATTCCGGCATGTCCCGAAACAGAGCCGTCTCACGGAGAAAGCTAATATCATCCAGCTTACCAGTATCGTCCGCGGTCATACGCTCCAAGTCGGGCAAAACGTCGAGAACGCGGGATTATATCGATGCAGCGCCGCGGACGCAAAACGAGAGATCGGTCGGGGGAGCCCCGGGTCGCGAGAAATGCTAAAATAGTCCAAGCCATGACGAAGCAGCACAATCGGGTCATGTTTCAGGTCTACCTCCACGGGGCGAAGTAGCGCTTTCGATCGGGTACCCGAAAACTTCGGAACATCACTGCCCGACAATTATTACTAGGCTCGAGCCGTGTGCGGCGTCGAACCGCGCACCCCACCCCACGAGATTGAGAGGAGACACCGATGTTGACGATGAAGCCAACCGATGTACGCGGCACGCTCGAAAAGCACATGCTGGTCGATGGACTCGACCTCGTCTTCGACTTGGAGCGAAGTCAAGGCTCGTATATCTACGACAGCCGTGCAGGCCGCCGTTTCTTGGATTTCTTCTCTTTCTTTGCTACCAACCCGGTCGGCATCAACCATCCGAAGATGCGCGACCCGGACTTCATGAAGCGGATGGCGGAGGTGGCCATCCACAATCCGAGCAACTCCGACATCTACACGATCCCGATGGCGGAGTTCGTGGATACTTTTGCGCGGGTGGCCATCCCGGAATCCCTGCCGCATCTGTTCCTGGTTGCGGGGGGCTCGGTTGCCGTTGAGAACGCCCTGAAAACCGCGTTCGATTGGAAAGTGCGCCGGAACGCGAAAAACGGCGTTTCGGGCGAGAAGGGTCAGCAGATCCTTCACTTTCAAGAAGCCTTTCACGGACGCACGGGTTATTCGCTTTCTTTGACGAACACGTCCGATACGCGCAAGACCATGTATTTCCCGAAATTCGACTGGCCTCGGATCAAGAACCCCAAGATCACTTTCCCGCTCGCGGACCACGTGGACGCCGTCGCCGCTGCCGAAAAAGAGTCGATTGAGCAAATCAAGCAGGCCCTCGTCGACAACCCGGACGACATTGCCGGGCTCATCATCGAGACGATCCAAGGCGAGGGCGGCGACAGTCATTTTCGACCCGAGTTTTTTGACGCGCTTCGCGAGCTCGCCGACGAGAACGAGTTTCTGTTCATCGTCGATGAAGTACAGACGGGCGTCGGCCTCACGGGAAAAATGTGGGCTTATCAACATCATTATGGTTTCGAGCCCGACATCCTTTGCTTCGGCAAGAAAACCCAAGTTTGCGGGATTCTTGCCGGGCCCCGGATCGACGAAGTGGAGCACAACGTATTCTCCGAATCGACACGCATCAACTCGACCTGGGGTGGCAACCTCGTCGATATGGTGCGGTTTGGCCGCTATCTCGAGATCATCGAGCAGGACAGCCTCGTTGACAACGCGCGTGATGTCGGAGGCTATCTGCTCGAAAAGCTTCACGCTTGCGCCGCCGAGCGAAGCGAGCAGGTTGTAAACGTCCGCGGCCGCGGCCTCATGTGTGCTTTCGATCTCGAGAGCGGCGAGGTGCGCGATCGTTTCTTGACGCTCGCCTTCGACCATGGCCTGCTGTTGCTCGGCTGTGGGACGCACTCGGTGCGGGTTCGGCCCGTTTTGACCGTCTCGAAAGAAGAAATCGACCAGGGGCTCGTCATCGTTGAGAAGATACTCGCGCAGCTCGGTTGACGGGTCTTGGGACGTTGCCTAGAGTTACGGATAACGCCCATTAAGTAGATTTACGCGAAAGGGACGTCATGGATCTTCAGAGTCATGTACGGGTTTACAACGAAGCGCTCGGAGTCAAAGGGGCGAAGGGCAAGCTCCTTCAAATTCATGACAGCGGCTATTACGAGATTGCACTCGAAGTGAAAGAGCGCTTTTACGAAGCCTTCATGCCCATCAACGGCACGGTCCTCCTCGCGGCGGAGCCGATCGCGGCGCAGGAAGAGAGCATGGCTGTCGATCGTTACTGAGTGAACCGAAACAGGACAACGAGTGTGGCGGCGGCCGCCAGTGGCACCGTCAAATTGTCCGTTCCGTAAGCCGAGCCGGCCTCGACCGAGGCAGCCACCGTGGCGGTGATGAGAGAGAACGCGATGGCCTGGTGCCAGCCGATCCCGCTCGAGCCCGCGAGAATCGGGGCCATGACGAGGCCGGAGACGAGGAACATCGCGAGCGTGCCTTCCATGCTCTGCATGTGAGCGCCCGAGCGGAATTTCCGCGTCCCGAACCGCTTCCCCACGAGCGCCGCCGCTGCGTCTCCAAAAGTCGCGGCAAAGATGGCGGCGAGGCCTATCTCGATGCGGTCGTTCCAGAAGATAGCCAGGAGCGATGCACTTGCGAGCGCGAGAAAGACAGGGCCTAGGTTAGGACCAGAATCCTCGATACCCACGAAGAGCTCAAAACGAAACGAGAGATAGAGTAGCGCTGCGAGCGCGCCGTAGACGAGTACGGCGTCGCCTTTGTCTTCGAACAAACGTACGGCGACGAGAGCCCAAGCCCCGGTCCCTACGAGGAAGATCTTGCGTGTGACGTCCGACGCCACGTGGACGCGCCGGCGCAGGGTCTCTACCAGCGCGAGCAGGACAACGAAATAGCCGGCCGCTAGCACCAGCGTTTGGAGGTCGCGATTCATGTACGGAAGGCTACCACGGGCTATAATGTGTTTTCGCAACGAAAAAAACCATGAGCGCATCCTGGATCATGTTGATTTTGGGCGCCTCTGCTCTCGCGCCGGCCGAGGTCGTCCATTTGAACAACGGAGACGTCTTGCATGGAGTGCTCGTGGCCGCGAACAACAAGGTCGTCACGCTCGAGACCCCCCACGGCAAGCTCGTCATCCCGAAAAAAGATATTCAGCGCATCGACTACGAGGGTGCCAGGGCGACGGGGTCGGAAGCCTCGGGAGACGTGCCGTCGAACGCCGCGCTTGTTGCGCCTATTGCAAGTGACCGCGGCGTCATCTCGCTCCATCTGAGCGGCCGCTCGTTCTGGTACGCGTTCGAGTCCGGAAGCGACAACGCGACCGATACGAGAATACGTTTGAGTATTTATATCGGCAACGTCCGCGCCTGCACGTTCGACGACGAGAAGCCCGACACGGTGGACGGCGCTACGCTCTACAACTCGTTCACGTTCTCTCCGACTGACGCACTGCTCATCGACACTCGAGATGGCTTCCAGTGCTCCGTTCTCGAAGCCGAGAAGGGCGATGTCTCACTCCGTATCGACTTGCCGTCCTCGGCGAGCTCCGAGCGCCAGCTTATCCGAATGCTCTACGAGGTCAATCGTGGCGACCGATCGTTCGAGCGCTGGGTCGATGTGGTCTCGCGTTCGTTCTCGGTCGAGGTCGGCGCCGGGAGAGAAGCGATCGTCAGGGTCCGACAGGACGTGTACGCGCTCGAATATACTGGCTTTTTCAAGAAGTCCATGAAAAATCTCGAGCTGTTACAGCTCAATGTTCTCTCCACCGAGCTCAAGGACTGATCACGATCGGAGCTCGCGCTTCCTCTCTTGCCTTTGCGATCGCACTGTTGTTCGAGTGCGGCAGCGAGACCCCGCAGGAGACTGGCTCTGAGCTCGAGATGGAAAGCTCGCCCTACTCGGGAACACTCGTCTTTCAATCCGATCGTGAGAGCGGGTGGGATATCTATCGTATAGAAGCGGACGGCTCGGGTCTCGTCCGCCTCACCGAGGATCCGGCGGCCGATCGGAACCCCGCATGGTCTCCGGATGGCGAGCTCATCGCGTTCTCGTCCGAGCGCAGCGGCCGCGGCGACATCTACGTCATGGACGCTGACGGGGGGAACGTGCGCCAGGTGACGGATCACCCGGCATATGAGGGAGCGCCGAGGTTCACGCCCGACGGCAGTGCCATCGTTTTCGAAGGTGAGCGTGACGGCCGCGCGGAGATCTATGAAGTCGATCTCGACGGAGGGAGCGTCCGAAGGATCACGAGCTCCATCACTCGCAAGCTGGGCCCGTCCTACTCGCCGGACGGCTCGGAGCTCGCGTTCATGGAGAAAACCCCCATCCGTTGGCAGATCTCCGTGCGTGACAAGGTGAGTGGGTCGAAGCGGCGCGTCACGAGTGGCGGCGGCGCGTGCCGCCCGGCATGGTCGCCCGACGGTTCGCTTCTCGCCCATGTAAGCACCCGCGAGACCGACAAGGCGGATATATGGTTTCGGCAGATGTCTGGCGCGCGGGAAGGCAGCGTGTGGCGTGTGCCGACGCGGCCGAACGCGCACAATTACGACCCCTCGTTCTCCTCCGACGGATTGATGCTGGCGATGGCCTCGACCATCGTGCGCGGTGACCGTGCGCAGTGGGATATATTCGTCATGGACATCAACGGGCGCGGGATTTTTCGGCTCACTGGCGATGAAGGCAACGAGCGCTTTCCAGACTTCAAGCCCTCCTTCAAGACCAACTTCAAGAAATGAAGAGCCTCGTTCTGGTCCGCCACAGTGTCACGGATTGGAACGAGGACGGCCGTCTGATGGGGCGCATCGATCTCGACATCAACGTGCGCGGACGCGTGCAAGCAGCCTGCATTGCAGAAGCGTTGGCGGACGTTACGATCGACGCGGTTTATTCGAGCCCGCAACCGAGAGCCAGGCAGACCGCCGAGCCCATCGCGGTGCCCCGCGGGCAATCTGTCCTCGTTGAGCCAGGCTTCGACGAAGTGTGGCTTTCGGATGCGTGGAAAGGCAAGACCGTCGCGGAGCTTCGGGGAGATACTGAGCTCGAACGCATGATCGAGGACCCGACCTACCGCTCTGAAGTTATCGAGCCCATCGCCGACGTACAAGACCGATGCGTCGCAGCCGCCGAGCGGCTTTTCGAAACGGCGGAAACGGAAACAGAGCAAACGCTCTTGATCGTCTCGCATGGCGATCCGCTGCGCGTGCTCATCGCGCATTATTTGAAACTGGAGTTGCCCGCTTTCGACGCCTCGCCTGTGACAATGGCTCGATAAGCTGGATCCGGTTCAGCCAGCGCGGGCCGCGGCTCGAACTGTTGAACTGGGTGCCGCCCCACTTTCAGACGGGAAGCGGCAAGCCTGCCGCTCTCCAGAGCTCGTAGAACTTCTCGAGCGGAAAGCCGACGACATTGGAGTAAGAGCCGTCGATGCGGGCGACGAGCATCCCGCCTTTTTCTTGCACACCGTAGGCACCCGCTTTGTCGAGAGGCTCGCCGGTGCGCACATACCAACGGATCTCGTCCTCCGATAAGGGGCGAAACGTGACCCGTGTCGACGAGACCGCGCTTCGGATCGAATGACGATCGCCGCGAACGAGTGCGATGCCGCTCAGAACACGGTGACTGCGGCCGGAGAGTTGACGGAGCATCCTTCGGGCTTCCCGCGCGTCGCGCGGTTTCCCGAGCAGCGTGTCGTCGAGGACGACGGTGGTGTCGCCGGCGATGACCCAAGAATGGGGGCGTCGATTGGCTACAGCGAGCGCTTTTTCGATGGCGAGGCGCCGCACGTAGCGTCGCACGGACTCAACGGGCAGGCGTGTCTCGTCCACGTCGGGCGCGACACGGCGGAACGGGATACCGAGCGCTTTCAACAAAGAAGCACGGCGTGGCGACGACGAGGCGAGGATCACGGACGTAGGTTTCATGCGCGCGCAATCTTATCGCGCTAACGGACGGTGATCTATTTTTTCCGGCGGCGAGGCTGCTGGCGCCGCTCGCGCGTGAAGGCGCGGAAGAGTAATTCCTTCTGCGCATCGGATGCTTGACGCAGCTCGTAGACGCGCCGGTCGTGCTCATCCTGTGCGAGCCGCGCTTCGGGGTAGAGGGCGAGCTCGCTCCGCAACCGGGCCTCTTCCTGCGCCACCGCGCGCTCATGGGCGATGGCGGCCACGGTGCCGAGCCGCTCCGCTTTCCGGCGGGCTGTTTCGACGGCGAGGCGTTCATCCACGAGGTCGTCCTGGATTACCGCGCGCTGGGCGAGGCGGGCGTCCTCGATGGATTCGTTGTAATTCTCTCGCGCTTCCGTGAGCGCTTTTTCGAGCGTCTCGTCGGCGGCCCTTTGCAACGGGCGACGTTCCGCAAGCGGGCTCTTGCGCGCTTTATTGACGGCTTCACGCCATTTCTTCCGTGCTTTCTGGATCAACTCGCGCTTCTTGATGTCCGCTTTTCGCCGCGCGTCGCGATACTTCCGTTCCGCGCGAAGCCCGTCGCGGCGGCGCCTTTCTTCAGCGGCCACGATCTCGCGACCCCGCGCGGAATCCGCGTCGTCGATGGAGCGCAAATGGGCGGCCTTCGCTTTTTCGAGGCCGCGATGGTAGCGCGACAAAACGCCCTTGGCCGGGCTTTTCAAGAGCGCGTCATCGCGATCTCGATCCGCGGCGGCGAGCGCGCTCGCGCCGCGCGCTTCGAGCCGCTCGAGCTCTTTCGAAAGGTTCAACGTCAATTGCGCGAGTGTGTCTGCCACCGAAGTCTCCCGGAAAGCACGGTAGTCCCCCGGCGTGTCGATATCGATCGTCACACCTCCGTGCGAAACTTCCACTTCTAAGAGATCCTCATCATGGTCCCACACGACGCGGCGCGCGCCAACCTCGTCGGGGGCGGCGTGAAGCTCCGAGAAAACGGCGCTAGAGAACAACACCGGGTGTCCGCGGCGCCCTTCAAACGTCGGGAGGATGACGGGAGGCCGCTCGCGCTCGAAGCGAGCGGTGAGCGTGTCGACGACCGTCGGACTGACATCGGGATGGTCGACGGGACAGACGAGCACGCCCTCGACCGGCTCGCCCTCGAGCGCTTCGAGCCCGGCACGAATGGAAGATAACATGCCGTCGCGATAGCTTTCGTTCACGACGACGCGAGCGTTTTCGAAGTCGAGTGAACGACGAAGCGTCTCCGCACGGTGGCCAAGCACGACGACGATGGGCCTCGCAGGCATCGCGCCAAAAACGTGAAGCAAGTGGCCGAGAAACGTGCTTTGTGTGCCATCGGGCTCGGGGAAAGGAAGCAGGGCTTTCGGTGAGCCCATACGCCGGGATTCACCTGCGGCCAAGATCATTGCGGCGATCATGCTCGTGACATAATAACAACGTGCGCCGAGACCATGTTTTGCTCAAGGACGTTTTGCGCCACGCTTTGCCGAAGGTAGCGAAAGAGCACGTCTATTCAGTAGCCCTCGTAACGCGACGATGGGTAGATGTCGTTGGCCGAGAGCTCGCGCGGCGCTCCGAGCCGGAAGCGCTGAGCGAAGGCGTCTTGACGGTGCGCGTCATCGATGTCGTTTGGGGCCAAATGATCTATCGCCTGCAAGACCGCATCGTGCCGAAGCTCAACAAGGCGATTGGGATGACTTTGGTGCGGCGGATCAACTTCACCAAAAGAAGTCACTTACAAGGGCTGCCTGAAGTCGAGGTGAAGGACGTAGCCGAGCGCACGCCTCTTGTCCCGCCGGGCGGGCTGAACGCGTCCGCTTCCGGGATCGAAGACCCCGACCTCCGCGAGCTCGTGTTGCAAAGCGCGGCGCGGTACTTGAAAGCCAAGGAGCAGCGCAGGAGGACCTAAGTCGATGCCTGGTTCGATCGGCGACATATTTATCGTCAGCGCCGTAAGGACGCCGACGGGCAAGTTCCTAGGAGCTTTGAAGAGCTTCAAGGCCACGGAGCTCGGCTCGCTCGTGATCCGTGAGGCTCTGAGCCGCGCGGGAACGGGAGAGCCTGACCCTATCGACGAGGTCATCATGGGCAACGTCGTCTCGGCGGGGTTGGGGCAAAACCCTGCCCGCCAGGCCGCGCTAGGGGCGGGATTGCCTCCGACGGTGGCGGCGTTTTCGATCAACAAAGTTTGCGGTTCCGGATTGAAAGCCGTAATGCTGGCGCGCCAAGCGATTGCCGCGGGCGACGCAGACGTCGTCGTCGCGGGCGGCATGGAGTCGATGTCAAACGCTCCTTACCTCATCCGGCGGATGCGTGAAGGGTTAAGACTCGGCCACGGCGAGCTCGTCGACGCCGTCGTTCACGACGGACTCTGGGAAATCTACAACGATTTTCACATGGGGGTTACCGGCGAGATGGTTGCCGAGAAATACGATGTCTCGCGGGAGCAAATGGACGCCTACGCGGCCGAGAGCCATCGACGCGCGGCGGAGGCGACGGCCGCCGGTAAATTTCGGGACGAGATTCTGTCCGTAGATATCCCGCAACGAAAGGGTGACCCGGTGGTCATGGACACGGACGAGCCCATCCGCGCGGATACGACGGCGGAGAGGCTTTCGAAGCTGAAGCCCGTGTTCAAAAAGGACGGCACGGTGACGGCCGGAAACGCGCCGGGAATGAACGATGGCGCTGCGGCGCTCGTGGTTGCCTCGGCAGCGGCAGTGGAAAAGCGAGGAATGAAGCCGATCGCCCGCATCGTCGCCCAAGCGATTTCGGGTCTCGAGCCAGAGTGGGTGATGATGACACCGGTGCCGGCGGTACGGAAGCTTCTCGAGAAAACTGGCTGGGACAACGACGACATCGATCTCATCGAGCTCAACGAAGCCTTCTCTGTGCAAGCCTGTGCGGTCACGAAAGAGCTCGACCTCGACCCCGCGAAGACGAACGTTAACGGAGGCGCGGTTGCCCTCGGCCATCCGATTGGCGCGAGCGGTGCGCGTGTTCTCACAACGCTCCTCTATGCATTGAAAGGTCGCGGCGGCCGTCGCGGTGTGGCGACGCTCTGTCTCGGGGGCGGTAACGGCGTTGCTCTCGCGATCGAGCTGGTTCAGTAAGGAAGAAAAAAATGATCGAGAAAGTCGCCGTCATGGGTGCGGGCACGATGGGAAACGGCATCGCCCAAGTCTTCGCCCAATCGGGATTCGAAGTCTATTTGCGCGACGTCGAAGACGCGTTCGTCGAACGCGGTCGCGGCGCCATCGAAAAAAGTCTCGCGCGATTGGTGAAAAAAGAAAAACTCACGCACGACGAAGCGAAAGCGGCTTTTGCTCGCGTGATCTCGGGAACGGAGCTCGAGCCCGCGAAGGATGCGCCGTTCGTCGTGGAAGCTATCATCGAGAGTACCGACGCGAAGCGGGCCATCTTCGAAGAGCTCGATCGCCTTACCGCTAAAGAGGCGATTCTCGCGAGCAACACGTCTTCGATCTCGATCACGAAGCTCGGGGCGATGACGTCGCGCCCCGACCGCTTCATCGGGATGCATTTCATGAACCCCGTGCCGGTTATGAAGCTCGTCGAGATCATTCGTGGGCTTCAAACTTCGGACGAGACCTATCGGGTGACGGAAGAGCTTGCGAAGAAACTCGGCAAGGTACCCGTCGAGGTCAACGATGCCCCAGGCTTTGTCGCGAACCGTATATTGATGCCGCTCATCAACGAAGCGATCTTTGCTTATATGGAAGGCGTGGCCACTCCCGAGGCGATCGATACCGTCATGAAGCTCGGCATGAACCATCCGATGGGTCCGCTCACGCTTGCGGACTTCATCGGACTAGATATTTGCCTGAGCGTTATGGAAGTGCTCCATGACGGCATCGGCGATCCTAAGTACCGGCCGTGCCCGCTCTTGAAGAAGATGGTGGATGCCGGATATCTGGGTCGGAAGAGCGGAAAGGGATTCTACGAATACCCGGGCTGACTAGCCTTACGGCGCCACCACCACAAGAGCCCGACGACCGGCGCCACGATCGCGACTTCGCGGGCCACCGCGAGCCAATTGTGGAGCCCTAAGATCTCTCTGAGCGTCCCTCTCCAGATATCGTCGAAAAACAGCACGGGCGATATGGTGAACGCGTCCGAGAACGGCCACAGGAGCTCCACCCCGAAAGGCGCGGCCGTGTCTTTGGAGAACATGTCCAAGACGATGTGCGTGAGGTAGGCGGCACCAAGCATCCACGCATCTCGCTTGGGAAGAGGCCGTTTCGCCCATCGCGCAGAAAAATACGCCGCCAAGCAAAAAAAAGTGGCGAACCCGAGGCTGTGGGTGAAATAATGGTGATAGTTATGGCTCGCGAGAAAACTGATCCCGAAATCGAGGTCGGCGGCACAGGCTGCGAAGACAGTGCTTCCGAAAAGCACCAAGTCTTGCCGGCTGGGCCGGCGAGCCTGATCTTGACGCGCCGCGAGATAGACGGCGGTGCCAGCCAGAGCGTGAGCGACAGGCGTTGGCATCGGAGACACAGTAACATAATGGCCACAGGTCCATATCCGGTAGGTGATTAGTTTGGGCACTCTATATGTGGTAGGCTCCCGCCGACTGGGAGGTTTGCGCATCTCGATCTCGTCTAGATTAGTGAAGGCTGAGAGCCAAGAGCGCGGGCCGGCAGATGGGTCGTCTCCGGTGGTGGGGAATCCACACGGTTTCCCTGAGTCGAACCAGAACACGTATCAAAACGTACCAGGGCTACACGGGGTAGCCTCCCGGAAAGGAGAACTATGGCGGAAGACACAGACGGACGGTCCAAAGCGATCGACATGGCGATGGGCCAGATCGAGAAGCAGTTCGGTAAAGGCTCGATCATAAAGCTCGGCTCACATGAGACGGCGGACGTAAACGCCATCTCTACGGGCTCGATATCGATCGATGCCGCGCTCGGTGTGGGAGGAATGCCCAAAGGACGCGTATCCGAGATCTTCGGACCTGAATCTTCAGGTAAGACCACGCTCGCGATTCACATCATTGCCGAGGCGCAAAAAGCAGGCGGAATGGCTGCCTTCGTCGATGCCGAGCATGCGCTCGACGCGGTCTACGCGAAAGCGCTCGGTGTCGATACGGACGAGCTGCTCGTCTCGCAACCCGATAGCGGTGAGCAAGCGCTCGAGATCACCGAGGTACTCATCCGAAGCGGCGCGGTCGACGTCATCGTCATAGACTCGGTCGCGGCGCTCGTGCCACGCGCCGAGCTCGACGGCGAGATGGGTGACGCGCAGATGGGTCTTCAAGCGCGATTGATGTCGCAAGCAATGAGAAAGCTCACGGCCATCACGTCGAAATCGAACACCTGTCTCGTCTTCATCAACCAGATCCGCGAAAAGATCGGCGTGATGTTCGGGAATCCCGAAACGACGACGGGCGGACGGGCGCTGAAGTTTTATTCGTCGATCCGCATTGATATCCGGCGGATCGCGTCCATCAAAGACGGCGACCAGATCGTGGGCAATCGCACCCGAGTCAAAGTCGTCAAGAACAAAGTCGCCGCGCCCTTCCGCCAGGCAGAGTTCGACATTCTGTATGGCAAAGGGATCTCGAAAGAGGGCGATCTCCTCGACCTCGCGGTGTCGTCCAACATCATTGAAAAGAGCGGCGCATGGTACTCCTACGGCGAAGAGCGTATCGGTCAGGGCCGCGAGAACGCTCGCCGCTTCCTCATAGATAAGCCAGACGTGGCCCAGAAAATAGAGAGCCAATTACGTAAGGAACACGGCCTCCCCTCGGACGGCGCAACCCAACCCGCCGCCAATGGAGAGGAGGGCGCTGTCCCGAAGGGGTCGAAATCCCGAAGCGGCCCCCGCGAGGTAAAAGTCGCGGGACGCCCACGAGCTTAACCCCTCGGGCCAAGGCCGGAGCCCGCAAACCCCAGCGAGGCTCCGGCCGCACTTTTTTCTGCATCTTGACTTTTCTCGGCCCCCCGCTAGAATGGGGGGCTCTTTTGCCGGGGTAGCTCAGTCGGTAGAGCGAAGGACTGAAAATCCTTGCGTCGGTGGTTCAATTCCACTCCCCGGCACCTTAAACGCCTGAAATAGGGCGGTTTGTGTTTAAACAAAAATCCTCGTTTAAGCACTACACCTAACTACCACCACGTCCGAGGCTCAAAGTGACTTGCGATTGACTTGTCGCACTAGAGCCCCGTGCTGAACCCAAACGCGAACCTCTTGAAGGCTACACGGGTTAAGGGTCATGGAAAGATGCGCGGGCCGCCCCGGCTAAGCAAGAGCTGAGATCTGGCGCTGCCAATTTTCTCAAACGACACACGCTCCTGAGTGGCCTACGCCCCTGCGAGATTTTCATCCCTCGGGAGGGAGGTTTCCTGCATCGAATCTCGTCTAGTGGGGTAGGAGGAAATGAGATGCGAAATGAAGACTTGGATAGGCTGGAAGCCCTCTGCCCGGAGATCGCTCGGACCCCTGCTTCGAGGCGCACCGACAAGGCGCTATGGGATTGTGTTGAGCGGCTGGCGCAGAAGGTCTTGGTGCTGCGGCTCCAGTTCGAGTCGTAGCGGTGGAATTCGGAGTGCCGGGCGATCCTAGCGCCGACACACAAGGGTTGATGAGGTCATCCAACGGCGACGTAGCATATCGTATTGTTCGAGCCGAGCAAGGTACTCGCGGGTTATCTCTGCCAGATCGTCATAGGCGATCTTCCGTTGGTCCAGCTCCTCCCGGAGTCGGTCGTTCTCCCTGCGGAGTTCCTGCCTCTCTTCGTCCTGCCTGGCTACTTGTTTGAGTAGTTCTTCTTGTCGCCCGCGCCAAAGGTCAGTTTCGTCTCGTAAACGTCCAAATTGGCCCTGTGGGACATACTCCATACCACGACCGGGACTCCAAGTTCTGCGAGTCGTTCCGGGACACCATTGAGGGCGTTGGCGTAACGCCTGTCAGGCTGCCTGCGCGGAGCCCGGATTTGAATGCTTTCGCGGAGCGCTGGGTGAGATCGGTCAAAGAGGAATGTCTTTCGAAGCTCATCTTGTTCGGGGAGAACTCGCTGCGTCACGCGCTGAAGGAGTACGTCGCCCATCATCACCACGAGAGGAATCATCAAGGAAAGGACAATCTCTTATTGTTCCCCGAGCCCGTGATCGCTCAGACTAACGGTCTAGAGGGCGCCATTCAGTGCCGTGAACGCCTTGGGGGGTTGCTCCGTTTCTACCATCGGGAAGCCGCATGAATATCTTGACCCTACGGGTATGATATGACCCTGAAGCAGCATCCCGTCTCATTCTGAGTTATAGAGTTATAAAAATGAGCTACAAGAACAGGAAGCCAATGAGAGTTAGCCGCGCGTTACTCCTCCTCGTGGCTTTTGTCGGCGTTGCTTCGGCCAACGAACGCGAGAAGAATCTCTCGCCCGAGCACAAAACCTGGTTGAAGGAAGAGGTCGTGTATATCATCACCGAAAGGGAACACGAGGTTTTCCTTGAGCTCGGGACCATCGAGGAGCGCGACCTTTTCATCGACTCTTTCTGGAGAAAGCGGGACCCCGTTCGTGCTACCCCGGCCAACGAGTTCAAGGAGGAGCACTATCGCCGGCTCGCGCACGCGAACAAGTTCCTGGGTCGGGAGACGTATCTTCCCGGTTGGAGGACCGACCGGGGGAGGTACTACATCATCCTGGGCAAGCCTAGGGAAGTACAGCGCTTCGACGGGTACAGCGAATTGGTCTCGAGCGAGCTGTGGTTTTACCAAGCCCCTCCGGCAGCGAGGCTGCCTTCGTTCTTCTACTTGTTGTTTTTCCAGCGAGGCGATATGGGCGAGTACAGGATCTACCACCCCCTCATCGACGGACCTACCGCTCTCATCAGGAGCAGCGAAGTCCACAGCGTCAATAACGTCAGGGCTGTCGACATGCTACAGGACATCAACCCCGAGTTGGCGAGCGCTTCGTTGTCTCTCGATCCCAGCGACCCCCCCGACTTCCTGAGCGGGCGTGCATCGATGGGTACCGACTTGATGCTGGCCAGGGTGGCGGAGTTTCCCAAGCGAGCGATTCGCCCTGACTACGCGAACGCCTATCTCCGATACGGAGACCTGGTCTCCGCCGAGTATTCGTTCAACTTCGTGCCGAGTCGAAGTTTCTTCGCGGTGCTCTTCGGGCCACAGGATACCGCCTTCGTCCATTACAGCATCGAGATCGACCCGCAAGACTTCAGCATGGAGATGGACGAAGAGCAAAACAAATTCTACACGACCCTGGATATCCGTTTGGAAGTTCGGGACGGGGAGGAGCGTCTGATTCTGGATCGCACCAAAGAAGCTTACGTGGAGTTGTCGTCGGACCTGATTCACCAAGTCCAATCCTCGCCGTTCTCCTATCAGGATGATTTCCCCATCGTCGACGGGCAGTACAAGGTGAGCGTGATCGTCCGCAATCGAGTGCTCAAGCAGTTCACGGTCGCGGAGCGAGAGCTAACCGTCGAGCCGCTGACCGATGTCGAGCCCCTGCTTAGCGATGTGATTCTGGGCTACGGG
>Ga0310121_10002829_pt1 | contig 16243 bp, 13 predicted proteins | sample CB27_Tmax_986_MG_FD_203504 | JGI IMG/M metagenome (GOLD analysis project Ga0310121, IMG submission 203504) | Marine microbial communities from Western Arctic Ocean, Canada - CB27_Tmax_986 | ecosystem: Environmental > Aquatic > Marine > Oceanic | place: Canada: Western Arctic Ocean | collected...
CTCGCGGGATGCTCCACGGTAAACCCTCCGACCGAGTCTGATTTCGACGCAAGGAGCGTGCTCGGTTCGTGGTCAATGAGTCTGGCGGTTTCTTGGTCATGATTCGGTTGCTGTCATCGCTTGGGCGCCCTCAGCCCTCCCCTCGCCGTCGCTCGACCCTCCCAGAGGGAGGGTAAAATCAGTTCTAGTATTTGTGTAGATACCAATGCCTCTGGGGAGAGGGTAGCGTGAGGGGACAATAAATCTGCCAGTTATTGATGCGCCAGTCCTACGCCGTCGCCGAGGCCACACAATACCTATGACGTGACGGGTGCTTGTGGTGTACGTTGCATGGTTTGTCTACATTCGACGTTAGTCCGTCAAACTGGTTGTTGTTCGACAGGCCATTCACCTCATGATGCGCGTACACGTAGTGTCGGTTCTGCAGTGCCCAGCGGAAGCCGTTTGGAAGAAGGTGTGCCGAAGCGACTTGCTGTGCGAGGTGGCGTGGCCGTTGGTCACTTTCGAAGCGATCGATTCGAAGTCACTTCCCGATATTTGGGTTGAGGGGCAGACGGTTCGCTTGAGGTCACGACTGTTCGGCATATTCCCATTGGGGACAAGGTCACTGGTATTTGAACGTATCGACACGCCAAGGCGCGAAATCCAGACACGTGAGACGGACCCGCTCGTCAGGCGATGGGACCATCTCATCTCAGTTGGGCAACACGATGACAACCGCGCGACCTATTCCGACGACGTAGAAATCGATGCGGATTGGCTTACGCCATTTGTCTGGTTGTTCGCGCAGTTATTTTACCGTCACCGCCATCGGCGTTGGCGGCGCGTGGCGCGACGGTTAGCCTCGGCGGCGGATACTGATTAGTCGTATACGGATCGACGTCGTCAATGAAGTCGACGTTCAGGGTGAATCGGGTCTAGGCAATTCCAGCGAGCACTGGCGCGCGATGTCGACCAACTGCTGCCAGGTGGGTTCGTCGAGATCAACCGATTGGGTGTGCTTTTTCCGCTCTCGAATTTCCGGGTCGCCGGGCATCTGTACCTGGTCGATACCAGCGACCGTCGGTGTGGATGCAACGGTTTCACAGAACTCGCCCACGTCGTGAAAGAATTCGGCGTTCGGCCGGAAGCATTCAGGATCGAGCAGAATCAGCATGACGGAGTTGGAACCTTCGTAATCTGGCATGCAAGGTGACTTCGAGCCCGTCAGCAACCCGGCCAGCAAATCGCAGACGACGCTTAGCCCAAACCCCTTGTGACCCCCGACCGGCAACAGGCAGCCGCCCTCGTAGAAATGATTGGGATCCGTTGATTCGTTGCCGTTGGCATCCAGGATCACTCCCGGCGGTATTGAACGGCCGCGATTGCGAGCGACACGCAGTTTTCCCTCGGCCAACACGGACGTGGCAAAATCGACCACGATCGGCTCCGCCCCTTCGGGCCGCGGAACGGCCACAGCAATTGGATTCGTCCCGTGTGCTGCCTTTTGGCCTCCGAAGGGCGCCACACTGGCCGGTGACCTCATCCCATTGGCCCAGGCCAGTCCGATGAACCCTTCACGGGCCGCCCGTTCTGGGTAATCGCCCAAACGACCGATGTGAAATGTTCTGGTGACCCCCACCGCGGCCAGTCCTTGTTTCCGGACGATCTCCAGCGCTATGTCAACGGCAAAGCTGGCGGCGACCTGCCCGAACCCACGATTGCCATTCACCAAGGCGGTGAGTGGTGTTTGCCTGGATATCTCGGGCCGGGCGCGGGGATCCAGACGCAGCGAACGAATTTCGTCCAAATACTGCGGCAAACGGATCAAACCGTGGGAAGGATGCCCGGAACAATCACCTCGAATCAACATGTCGACGACACAGTCGGCCGAGTCCTCGGGCGCGCCAGCTTGTTGGAGAATTAACGTCGTGAACTCTTTCAATGATCGCTTGGCAATCGTGGGCATTTGGTTTCCTTCCACTCTACGTAACAGCAGCTATACTTTCTTCTGGCGGTTGCTCTTCCGATCCTTTCGTCGAATCGATGATTCCATGCAACTCAAACTCCCGTTCTACCTGATATATCCTTACGTGCTGATTGTATCTGGCTGTGGCGGGCCGTCCCAGGACGATCAAGCCCTGTCAGCCGTTCGCGACGGGAAGCTGAACCAGCTGAGAAACCCGTCGCGCGTGGTGGTCAAGCAACTACTTCGCGACTCCCAGACAGCGGGAGAAGTTTCCGACGTGTGGCTGATCGATCTCGACTTGTCGACTCCAGAGTGGTCCCCTTTTGGCCGACCTTTCGAAATTGGAAGGGCTGACCGGCCTGCATTTCTTTCAAACGCAAAACACCGACAATTTCGTCGAGCAACTGACAGGAAATAGCAATCTCCGGTCGCTGGAGTTTTCGGACACGGATCTTACAGACGCTGGTCTCGCGCATGTCGCGCGGCTGTCCGATTTAACGGACCTCAAGATCGAGTATTCCAAGCGACGGATCACTATGGCGGGCTTGAAGAAGTTGGAACGGCTACGCGTTAAAACATTTCGTTTGGCGAGCGATACACGCCACACGTCGTCTCAGCTACGATCCATCTTTCCTGACTGCAAGATTACCACCGAGGTTCTTCCGACGGAATTCTTCGAAAACTAGCCCGGCTGAGCAGCCTGGAACCCGACGGAGCGACCGGGACACTGTCCCCGACTGGGCTGATGAAAAGGCCGGAGTATGGACTATTTAGAGCAAATGGTGTGCTTCGTGTTTGTTGCGCTGCAGGGGAATTGGAAAATGCAAAATGAGAATTGAAAATTGCAAATTTTCTAGCAATGATTTTGCATTTCGCAGTTCTCATTTATCATTTTTCAATGCTATCGCGCTACAATAAGTCTCTACGAGGTATGAGGTTTTCATCAGCCCAGTCCCCGACCGCGGTACAGAACGTTCTTCCGCGGAGGCGAAGCGAGCTGAGCCGAAAATCATTGGCCTCGAGACTCGGGCCTATGGACTCGGGCCTATGGACTCGGGCCTATGGACTCGGGCCTATGGACTCGGGCGCGATGTGCCGCTGGTCGGGACGTACTCATCGGCGCCGATATCCACCTTGTCGGAAGAGTCACGGTCGTACCGACGCGATTCACCGTCGAAGTCCTCGCTGGGGGCGCCCAGCCAGTCGCCCTGATCGATCCCGGGCGAATCCTGTTCCAGGTGATACGTACCAGGCAAATAAAATGGTGCGGCACCCTCGGTGTCGAACGTTTCCTGGAGGTCACCTCAGGCTGACAGACCGTGCGGGTCGACGCCGCGAATCACGGTCCATCTTCCACCGATACGGACGGGCCTGCCAACCCATCGGCCAACGTCAGGTGGCATGGACATAAATCGGACACCGGTGGCTTGTTGATCCGGGTCGTAGCCCGCCAGTCGGACTTCACTGGTCCAGCTGACGTCGTGAAAGCGGGGAGGTTGGTCAAAGGCGATGACACGGTCGAGTCCCAAATCCGACGTTGTGACCAGTGCCGAAACACCTCTTGGCTCATTTTCGTGTTGGCCCACCAACAGACAGTACCGCACCCAAATATCGGTCGTATCGAGCCGAAGCTGTCTCGCTTGGTTAGCAACGACCATGGAGTTGACGATTCTTGCGCCACCTTCAAGAGTGGCAATACCGCACCCAGATTGGCCGCAGATCGTATCGTTTTGCGACGAGACCACCGAAGACTGGGCTGAAATTCCAGCGCCCGAATTCTCACAGATAAAATTGTTCACCGAGACCAGGGAGGCTGCTCGGCAGATGATTCCTCCCGACGGATTGCCCACAATCGTGTTGGCTTCCAGCTGTGCTAGCCCATTCTTGCTGAGTCGAATGGCGCCGCCGCCGGGCCCGTTGCCGACAAACAGATTTCCCCTTAGACGGGGTCGAGCGGCCGCCATGAAGTAAACGGCCGCGCCGTCATCTTCGGACGAATTCCAAAGAAAGATGTTTCCATCGAGCTGGGGCTGGCAGAAATACTCGCCATAGATGGCGCCTCCGTCGCCCCGGCCGCCGGCGTGGTTACTGAGAAAAACGTTATGGCGGATGACCGGATTGGAATAATGAGTGCAGGCTATGGCTCCACCGTTGCTGCTGCGAGTATCGGGATCAACGAGTCCGGACTCATTGGAGTAGAAAAGGTTGCCATGAATCGTCGGATGGGAAGCGGCCATACAATAGATTGCCCCACCGTCGCCGAAGTCCGTCGTGTTGCGGCCGATCCGGTTGTTCTTCACCATGGGGGAAGCGTGTATACAGCAAATCGCCGCACCGCCGTTTCCCTTTCCGTGCAGGTCGGCTGCATTGATCGTTTTTGGATCTCGCACGGTGCGGTTCGCTTCAATGTAATTGTTCGTGATTACGGGCGAACTACCATCACACAGAAAGGCACCGCCACCGACTTGTGATTCTGCGCCGGTGATGAAGAAGCCGTCGATCCTCGCATCGTCGGCACCGATGATCATCGTTTGATCACCCTGGGCGGTGAGAATAGTCTTTTGCCGATGCACGTCCCTCGACCAATCGTCGGCGTCGAACCCGCCATACAAGTCGACGTGACTCTTCATCCGGAGTGACTGGACGGAATAATTGCCGTCGGCCACCAGAATCACGATTCGCCGTCCCGCGGATGCCGGGTGGGCGCTTTCGAGAGATTGCTCCAGGCCGCGGAAGGGACTTTGCCGGGAGCCGTCCGGCAGGGCGTTCGAGTGAAGGGCAGCACTCACGTAGAGGACTTGCTCGTATTGCGCCGTCTCGACGTTTTCGGTGACCGGCCCCACAGTCTGTTCATCGGCCTGAAGCAACGGAACCGAAAAGGCGAGGACAAGAAGCCCCGCATGCACGAGTGACAATCGCAGGCACACCATGGTTGAGCCACCCGTCGTTCAAAAACACATTGGGTCCGCAAGTCAGCGCCAAGACGCCATAGCATTATTCCAAAGTGATTCGCACCCCGTCAAGAGACCGTGGCTCGGCTCCGTCGAAGATTTCGATCGCTGTCGGATCACAGCGCTGTCGGATCACAGCGCTGTCGGATCACAGCGCTGTCGGATCACTGCGCTGTCGGATCACTGCGCTGTCGGATCACTGCGCTGTCGGATCACTGCGCTGTCGGATCACTGCGCTGTCGGATCACTGCGCTGTCGGATCACTGCGCTGTCGGATCACTGCGCTGTCGGATCATGGTGCTGTCGGATGTGGCACAGACCTTCTTCAACGGGAACCCCGACTACTTCGAGGACAAGATCCGCGAGTTCATGGGCCGTTTCGGAATGGATGCGGGCGACATCAAAGATTTGTCCGTCGCCGCGCTGATCACCCGAATGATCACCATGGAGGACGATGAGACGATCAAGGGCGAGTTGCGCCAATTGTTGAACATGGCGAAGCAATCCGGCATTTCCTCGTCGGTCACTTCCGCGCTGAAGCTGGGAGGCTCCGCAACTGCGACAAGCTAGTGCCAAATGCGGTCAGCCAGATCGCCGCGCTCAATCCTGTCCCCGTTGAACCGCAATGCCGTTCATGTTTCGAAAAACAATTTAATAGTCGATAGTTAAGGCAACGCTTGGGCTCAGAAAGACGTCCAGTACGATCTGCACACGTCTGGGAGCGAAATGACCCGGCACGTTACAGCTGATTGAACGGGTTTGCCCAGCAACGGCGGGAATCGGCCCACAACCCGCCCTGGCGCATGCCACCTGGGAATTTACCGCTTGTTCGATCCGTATAGGACATTCCATCAACATGTCTTCACAGCCAAACGAAGTCACACCCAATGAAGGTGCATTGGAGCGAAGCACCTATGAGATCATTCGCAATCGGTTGACCGCCCACTCAGCCGATCTGCGCGAGCGACTCACTCAACTCAACACCGCTCGCCGCGACGTGTTTGGCGCCATCGAAACCGAGCTGCTGGCAACCGAACACATTACCACTGAAAACAATTGCGTGCCACGCGACATGGTGTCGGCCTGCGATCACTTCATATTCGGTTACAACGTGCGCATCGGCCTACGCAGCGAAACCCGGCTGTCGGACGTATTGGCCATTCACAACTACCGTGACGGATCCCTCCGCCAACAGTCTCTCGAAGTCATTCACGACAGCGACTTTGAAAGAGACTTCAAACAGCTGTACAAATACTACAAACACACTAATTTTAGCCGATTCCATATCGCCCAACCATACATCTATATGGTCTTCCAAGTCGGCGCGACCACAGCCGATATCAAGGCCTTCAAATGGCTGACCGATGGTGACCAACTCAAGTACATCGATGCCCGTAGCGATCACGAGGTCGCCTACCCATCGCAACACGAGTTCGAATGGCGCCGCACACATCGCGACCTTCACCGCGGCGGTTTGCATCCCCACATTTCGGTCGAAGATCGCATCTTCGTGGAAACCGTCGGAGGCGATCTCACGATCAAGGTCGAGGACAATACCGACGTTGGCGAAGGCATCTACAGTGAACCCGTGGATGATCCCGACCAGACATTGGATGACGCCGACATTTTCTACGCTTGCGTCGAAAACATCATCCTCCTCAAGATCCGTCCCTATCAGGAAAGCGCCTTTCGCTACATCGTTTACAACGACAAGATCAAGACGGCCCATCGATGTGACGCCCTGGCCGACGCGTGCGTGCTGCTTCCTCAGGGTCATGGGTTGATACTCTCCAACGGCTATTTCCTCCAAACGGGCGAACACAAGTCGTTCGACAACGATCTAGCGGACCTTAGGTTCCTCCGCCGACTCACGGCTCCCAATGGAGAGGACTACCTTTACGTCTTCTTCAATCCAAATACCGGAACCTATGTGTTGCTGTCCTACAATGTGATCGAACAGTGTGTCGATACGCCTATCGTGTGCCACGGATACTCGATGTTCGAGAACAGGCAGTTACTGTTGTTTCGCGCCGGAGACGATCCTCAAAAACACCACGCGCTGCAGGTCTGGCAAACCCCCTATGTGGCCAACGATATCAATCCGCACATCGATTCCGAGTCGATGCTGTTCAAGATCGGTAATCAAGATCTGGTCCGTGGGATGGCGGAATGCAGCGAGCTGTTGCAGTTGGCCGAAAAGGACGATGCCTACGCCGATCTTTACGTCGATCTGGTCAAAAAAGCCACGGACATCCTGGACGGTTACTTTTGGATTGATACGCAGGAGGCTTGCCAGCTCGGGGAACCGCTCAAGCAGATCAAAGAGACGGCGGGCGCGGCGATTGATGAATTCGAAAAGATGGTCCGCGCTCGTCGACATACGCGGCAACAGTTCGAAGCGGCCACGCAAGAGGCTCGCGAGATCGCCAGAGAAATCAAATCCCGCCGATTTGAAGCGATCGATGATTACGTTCAGTCGCTGGCGGATTTGCGGCGCGTTCGTGGAAACATCATCGGCTTGCGTGAGCTACGGTACATCGATCTGCCGGCCGTGGATGAGATTGAGCAAGAGGTCGCCCTGGAATCCGCACGACTCTCTCACCATTGCGTGGAGTTTCTGCTCCGCGAGAATTCGCTGGCACCCTATGAGGTGGCCGTCCGCCGACAGCGAGACCAGCTCGTTGAATTGACCAAGGTTGCTGCCGCCAAACAGTTAGGAGAAGAGATTGCTGTTAGCGCGGCAGAGCTGGAGATGCTGATTGACACGGTCAGCAATCTCAAGATTGACGACGACGCCCAGCGGACGGAAATCATTGACAGCATTTCGGCCATCTATTCGCTAGTGAATCAGGTCCGGGCATCGCTCAAGACCAAGACTCGTGAGCTCCTGTCCGTGGAAGGCGAGGCCGAATTTCACTCGCAGATGAAACTGCTTTCGCACGCGGTGATGAACTATCTGGATGTCTGCGACACACCCCAGCGGTGCGACGAATATCTGACGAAAGTGATGGTGCAGATTGAAGAGCTTGAAGGTCGTTTTGCCGAGTTCGACGACTTCATACTGCAGCTGGCGGAAAAACGAGATGAGATCTATTCGGCCTTCGACAGTCGGAAAGTGGCGATGGTGGAGGCCCGCAACAAACGGGCGACCTCCTTGCTCAGCGCCGCGCATCGAATCATCAAAGGCATCGAGACGCGCGTGGGCGGAATTGAAGATGTAGGCGAAATCCACAGCTATTTCGCGGCCGATGTGATGGTCGAAAAGGTCCGCGACATTGTTGAGCAGCTGGACGATTTGGGCGACTCAGTCAAGGTCGACGAGATTCAAGGCCGGCTCAAAACGGCCAGAGAAGATGCCGTCCGACAGCTCAAGGATCGCCAAGAGCTGTTCGTCGATGGCACCAACGCAATCCAGCTTGGTCGACATACCTTTACAGTCAATACCCAACCACTCGACCTCACCACCGTCCCGCGGGACGGCCAAATGTTCTTCCATCTCACTGGAACTAATTTCATGGAAGAGATTCGGGATGAGGAGTTCCTGGCAACGCGTAACGTATGGGATCAAGTCTCCCCCGCCGAGAACGAACAGGTCTATCGGGCCGAATACCTGGCCTATCAACTCGTGCGAGATTGGGAATCCCCGGGCAATTCGCAGCCGGAGGAATGGTCCGGATGGAGCCTCGAGAAGATCGCCGTCGAGGTCCGTCAAGTGATGGCGCGCGACACGCGGAAGGTTACGTCAAGGGTGTTCACGATCACGACGCAACTCGCATCGTGCGAGGGCTGCTGGACCATCGGTCTTCGGCGGGACTTCTGCGATATCCAGCCGAAGCCAGGGCGTTGGCCAGTCTCTTCTTCGTGAAAAATAAAACTCGCGAGCACGAAGCACACCTTTTAGGAAGTTTGAAAAACATCAATCGGCTGTTCACCACGGGCGGTCAAACCAGCGGCCTCGTCGGAGAGCTTAAGGATCGACTGGACCACTTCGCCGATCAGACGTCGTTTGGCGGCAATTCCCAAACCGATTCCGCCTGCGCGTTTCTCTTCGCATCGATCTGCCAGGGAGAGTTCATTCCCGTTAGTCGAGACGCGGATAGCCTGCGGCGAGAGTTTGTCGCCCATGTAAAATCAAACCAGTTCGAGTCGATCTTGGATTCGAGTCTGGACGAGCTCGACCGGATACAAACATTTCACACCCTCCGACACTGGCTCAATGCATTTGTTGTGGAGACCCAACGGCCAATCCATCCGGGAGTGATCGGCGAAGCGGCGGTCCTGATGATCGACCGAGATGCCGATCAGAGACCCGTCTTGGAAGGGTCCACGCGAATCTCGATCGAAAGCATGGTGGGTAGCCACAGCGTCATTCGCGACTCGATCTATCGCACGGACTACGATTCTTTCTTGCAGCGGCTACGTGAACATGAATCGCTCTTCGTGCCGACCTACAAGCGATATAGCGAACTCAAGCACCAGTTGATTGAAGAGAAACGGTTCCAATTGCGACTGGAAGAGTTTAAGCCTCACGTGCTGACTTCCTTTGTGCGGAACCGACTGATCGGCGAAGTCTATCTGCCGATGATCGGGGACAACTTGGCCAAACAGATCGGCGTCGCGGGTGAACAGAAGCGGACAGATCTAATGGGGCTCCTCCTGTTGGTCTCACCCCCAGGTTACGGAAAAACAACATTGATGGAATACGTCGCCAACCGTTTAGGGTTGACCTTCGTCAAGATCAATGGCCCGGCGATCGGGCACGGCGTCACGTCTCTGGACCCAGCCGAAGCTCCCAATGCCGGAGCAAGACAAGAGATTCACCGGCTGAACCTCGCCCTAGAAATGGGCGATAACGTCATGATCTACATGGACGATATCCAGCATTGCCACCCTGAGTTTCTTCAGAAATTTATCTCGCTCTGCGACGGCCAACGGCGCATTGAAGGCGTTTACAACGATCGATCTCGGACCTATGACCTCCGCGGACGCAAAGTCTGTGTGGTGATGGCGGGCAATCCCTACACTGAAAGTGGCGACAAATTTCAGATCCCCGACATGCTGGCCAATCGCGCCGACACGTACAATCTCGGTGATGTGATCGGAGATCAACAACTGGCCTTCGAACTGAGCTATCTCGAAAACGCACTCACCTCCAATCCAATTCTCAATCAACTGGCCATGCGCAGCCAGCAAGATGTCTACCAGATCATCAAAATGGCCGAGTGTGACGATCCGGACGGCATCGACCTGGAAGGTAGCTATACCGCGGAAGAGCTCAACGACTTCGTATCGGTAATGAAACGCCTCATTCGCATACGGGATGTGGTCCTGAAGGTCAACTCGCAGTACATCGAGTCCGCCGCGCAAGCGAACGAGTATCGCACGGAGCCCCCGTTTAGACTGCAGGGTTCCTACCGCGACATGAACAAGATGGCCGAACGTATTGTACCCATCATGAATGACGAGGAACTCGACGTCGCCATCAAGTCACACTATGAGAATCAGGCGCAAACGCTCACCGGTGACGCCGAAGCGAATCTCTTGAAGCTGCAGGAGTTGTTGGACCGGCTCAGTGACGACGAATCGAAACGCTGGGAAGAGATCAAACGAACGTTTAATCGAAACCAACTCATGGCTGGAGCTGATCCCGACGACCCGCTGGGGCAACTCGTGGCTCAAATCACAACGGTCAGCGACGGACTGAACGCCATCCGGCAATCCGTGCACGAATCGGCCCAGCTCATGATCGCGCGGAATCAATCTCGCGAGGATGAAACGGCTGTCAATGAGCCCTTGACCGGAATCCTCGAGCAGCTTGATCGCTTCAACGAATCCTTCGCGGATATGAACCAGAGAATGGCCGCGGGCGATAGTGGGCTGAGTCACGCCAGCTCCGAACAGGTCAAACTAGCCGCCATCGATGCGGCAAGTTCCGTCAAAGTGGTGCACCGTGTGCCGCGTGTTTTTCTGGATTTGGTCAAGATGCAGTTCGGCATCATCGAGAGTTGGATCAAGCCGTTCCTTGAGTTGAGCCAAACCTCTTCGGTGGACGTGCGTGAATTGCACGAACGGATCGATGAGGCGATGAAGGGTTATCAGGAAACTATCTCACGATTGGAAGAGGCGTCTAAAACATCAGCCAAAGACCGCCTCGAGGCCCCTTCTTGAGATCAATCTCTTATCCGATCAAATCGTAAAGGGTGTTGATATACGTCAAGGCGATCCGAAAAATCAAGATGATGATGAAGGTGGCCACCAACCCCCACGTCCCGAAGCTGGCCACTTTCACCAAGGTTGCCGCGCTAGCCTGAGCTCGTTCTTCATACTGGCGGGAAAGTCGCAACAGCGACTCGCCGAGCTTTCCTGATTGTTCACCGACTTCCACGGTGTCGAGAAAGTCGTGAGGAAATCGCCCCGTCACTGCTAGGGCAGTGTGAATAGGCCGACCATCGGCCAGTTCCGCGTCGATCCGCGGTTTCAATCCACTGAAGTACACCGTATTGGTCGCGTCCAGTGACGCCTTCATGCCGCGGCGTATTTCCATGCCAGTGTCGTAGACAATGGAAAGACACCACGCCATTCGCGCTAGCGACTGAATCTGAAAACAGGGTCCTAGGACCGGAATCCGCATTACCAGGTCCGCAATCGCGGGTGTATCGTTCAAACCACGTCGGACGACTTGAAACAACATCACACAACCAAACGCAATCAGGCCAACGAACGCCAGCAGAGTAAACATCCCCTTGAATCCACTCAGCCCAAACATCATCGAGGTCGCACCGGACTCGCCGATCATTCCAATCACGACCAAGAGCACGCAAACGACAAGCAAAGCCAACGCCAACTGGATCGATGGCCAGATAATGCCGGAAATATAGACTCGTCGGAGCCGAACCATGCCCTCATAATGGTCGGCCAGTCGCTTGAAGACCTCATCCAGCCGTCCGGTCGACTCTCCGATAGCTACCAGCTCGTGCATCAGTTTAGGGAAGTAATGCCCGGTCTTCGCCAGCGAGGCAGTCAGCGTTTCGCCAGCCCCAACGTGGTCCAAGACAACCCGCATTTGACGTCCAATCTCCCCACTGGATCGCTCCGTTTCGCGACTCCACATTCTGCGGGCGTCCACGCCAACCTCCATTGAAATGCCGATTCGTCGACACAATTGGGCCAGTTCACTCATTGCGATGGTCGAGCCGCGCATCCGCTTTCCAATCTCCTCTTACAGCTTACGTAGCCTCGCCGACGACTTCCAATATCCGGTCACGAGTCACCGGTTGGATCACACCTCGTTCGGTGATGATACCATTGATTAGCCGCGCGGGCGTTACGTCAAAAGCGGGATTGTATACGTCGACTCCTTCGGGAGCCGTCCGTCGGCCAAAACCCTCCGTGATCTCGACCGCGGCACGTTGTTCTATCGGAATCTCGTCACCACTGACCAACGACATGTCAAAAGTGCTCACTGGGGCCGCGATGTAGAAAGGAATGCCGTGAGCGGCGGCCAAGACAGCCACCGAATAGGTCCCGATTTTGTTGGCCGAGTCGCCATTGGCGGCCACTCGATCGGCGCCTGTGATCACGACTTGGATTTTGCCTTCCTTCATGACTTGACCCGCCATCGAGTCGCAGATCAACGTCGCGTCGATGCCGCGTTGGCCCAACTCCCAAGCCGTCAAGCGGGCCCCTTGCAATAAGGGTCGCGTCTCATCGACAAACACCTTGAGATTCTTCCCTTCATCTTGGGCTGTGAAAAACACCGACAAGGCCGTCCCATATTCCGAAGTGGCCAAACCGCCCGCATTGCAGTGCGTCAGCACGCCGGAAGCTTCGGACAGTAGCTCCGCTCCATGTCTTCCAATGGCATGGCAGACAGCTCGATCTTCCTCGTGGATCTCGCGAGCCTCGGCCAGTAGCGCTTCGCGGAGTGGACCAGCGGAGTGTGCGGAGTCTAAGGAATCCAATTTACGTCGCATGCGGTCCAGCGCCCAAAAAAGATTGACTGCCGTCGGGCGGCTGGCTGCCAAGTATTCACGGATCTGCCCAGCGCGATCGCGCAACTCGGCGCCAGACGCTGCACGGTTCACCGTCTGTAATCCAACGCAGACGCCGTAAGCCGCGGCGATGCCGATGGCCGGCGCGCCACGAACACATAGACGTTTGATCGCATCCCAAACCATCTCCACGTCCGTACAGCGCATCTCGACCGTTTCGACCGGCAACCGTGTTTGGTCCAGCAGCACCAGTTCTCCGTCAATGTCGCCGTCCCATCGCATGGTTTCCAGAGCCTTGGTGGTGGGTGTCGAACTCATCGGATAGCGTGTCCTTTCAAGTACTTCTTTCGATTACTTTCCAATCTTGTCCCGAAGCGCCGCATCCTTGCCGGCAATTTTGTCCTTGAGCTGGGACTTGAACGTGATCAGCTTCTCACGAAGCCCCGCGTCACCGTGTGCCAGGATCTGGACAGCGAATATTCCCGCGTTCCGAGGCCCGCCCATACCCACGGCCATGGTGGCCACGGGCACGTCTCCCGGCATTTGCACGGTGGACAAAAGCGAATCCAAGCCTCCCAGATTGCTGGTCGGGACCGGCAGCCCAATCACCGGCAAGGTTGTATGCGCGGCGACCACGCCTGCCAAGTGCGCGGCTCCTCCGGCCGCGGCGATGATCACGCGCAAACCTCGGTCGAACGCGGATATCGCATACTCGCAAACGACATCCGGCGTGCGATGCGCGCTCATGACACGGACCTCGTATTCGATCCCAAACTCATCCAGCGCCTGACCCACCGCCTCAATCTTCGGCCAATCACTGTCGCTCCCCATGACAATTCCAACTTGCGCTGACGCCATCCAGTCAACCTCCTATGAAATATGGCTACCCGACGTTCCAATGGTCTACAAACTCGACTTCAAAAGTCTCCGCGACCGCCCGGTTCGTGACTACACCCTCGTATATATTTACCGCCGTGGCAATCGGTCGGCTGGATTCCGCAATGGCGATTCCCGCGTTGGCGAGCTCCAAAGTCCATGGCAGTGTCACATTGCACAACGCAAACGTACTGGTCCGCCCCACGGCCCCAGGCATATTGGCCACGCAGTAGTGGACCACGCCGTCGACGATGTACGTGGGGTCGCTATGCGTTGTCGGTTGCGTGGTCTCCACGCAACCACCCTGGTCCACCGCCACGTCGATGATCACACTTCCCGGCTTCATGAGCGCCAGATCTTCACGTTCGATCAAGCGAGGCGCCTTGGCCCCCGGTATCAAGACGGCACCGATAACTAGATCGGCGATTCCCAATTGCTCCCGGACGATATGGCGATCACTAAAGAGTACATTGACGTTGGCAGGCATAATATCGTCTAGATACCGTAAGCGACTCATGCTGATATCGAGGATCGCGACATCGGCTTGAAAGCCTGCGGCGATCTTTGCCGCATTTGCACCGACGATCCCACCGCCCAGGATCGTAATGTGGGCCGGAGCAACACCCGGCACACCGCCCAACAGGATGCCACGCCCCATTTGTGGTCGTTCAAGGTATTTGGCGCCTTCCTGAATGCTCATCCGTCCGGCGACCTCGCTCATCGGCGTGAGCAACGCCAGCTGCCCATGCTCGTCAACGAGCGTTTCATAGGCGATGCAGGTCGCCTTGGATCGGATCATGGCGTCGGTCAATGCTCGGTCCGCCGCGAAATGAAAATAGGTGAAGATCAATTGACTTGCACGGACCAATGGCCATTCTTCGAGTTGTGGCTCTTTGACTTTGACCACCAGGTCCGCACGACCGAAAATGTCGCTCGCCGAGCTGACCAACTCGGCACCTTGCGCCAGATATTCATGATCGGCCAACCCTGACCCCAAACCGGCACCCGACTGGACGAGAACCTGGTGCCCAGCTCTCACCAGTTCCTCGACGCCAACGGGTAGCATGGCCACGCGGTATTCGTCCAGCTTTATCTCTTTGGGAACGCCTACGATCATCGAATCTAGCTCCGCTTCCGGTTCAACTCTTCCTCCGCGACCCGCATCCGCATTTCATCAAACCATTCAACTCACCGCAAGTCATGCTCGTCGAGCGCCAACCTGTCTTTGCCTTTCCCATGCTCCCCCAACGCCCGCGGACCTACTAGTATGTGGCTTGCCTTGGGCGGTCTGTGGCGGTCATATTCTGCACATCGATGGAAAAGAAGAGGGACGAATCAAGGAAAGGGTTCGATCCCAGTCGAAAGGACGGAAAAAAGTGAACAAGTATATCGTTGAGCTGATTGGCACATTCTTTCTCGTTTTTACTATCGGCAATGTCGTGCTCCCCCCAGGAGCTGGTGACTTGGCTCCGTTAGCGATTGGCGCCGTTTTGATGGCCATGGTGTATGCCGGCGGACATATTTCTGGAGCCCACTACAATCCGGCCGTCACACTGGCCATTGCGCTGCGTGGAAAGTGCGAGTGGAAGGACGTCGTCCCCTATTGGGTCTGTCAGGTGGTGGGCGCGTTTATCGCCGCATTCGTGGTGACGTGGTTAAAGACGGACTTGGTTGAAACCGTCGCGGCCGTCCCGATTTCTGTCGACGATAACTTGACCAAGTTTTTGGTGGCCGAGGGGCTGTTCACCTTCGCTCTGGCGTTCGTAGTGCTGAACGTCGCCACCGCAAAAGGGACCGACGGCAATTCGTTCTACGGATTGGCCATCGGATTCACGGTCCTAGCGGGTGCATTCTCCGTCGGCGGCATCACAGGTGGGGTATTCAACCCGGCCGTCGCCGTGGGGCTCATCAGCATGGGAAAACTGGCACTCGCCGACGTCTGGGTCTATCTCGTCGCCAATTTCGGTGGAGCGGCCGCCGCGGCACTCGTGTTTGCAGCGGTCAACAAGGAAAGCGACGACTAGCTCAGCTGGCCCGGGGTTCGCTGGCCTGGGGGTTTATGAAAACAAGCAAGACGCATGGATCGATGCCCTCGGCTGGACCGGCCGGGGGTATTTGTTTTTGTCGCCATCTGGCCCGAAGTGGTCGTTTTGAAGTTGCTTTTTTTGGTAACCCGACGCGTAAGTTTTGAAGTTGCGCTATTTGGCAACCCGACGCGTAAGCGAGGGAAATACACGTATGCAGTGCGTCCCTCGCTTACGCGTTTTGAAGTTGCGCTTTTTGGTAACCCGACGCGTAAGCGAGGGAAAACCGTGTGTTCATGGCGTCCCTCGCTTACGCGTCGGGTTTCCATTTTCCGAGGAAATCTAACCTAGCGCAACTTCCAAACGTGGTCGCCAGCCGCAGCGAACGTTTCCAATCTCGCTTCTGGTGAGGGACTCAACACCAAACTACCTAAGGCACCAGGCTAGGAAGCG
>Ga0310121_10002830_pt1 | contig 16242 bp, 9 predicted proteins | sample CB27_Tmax_986_MG_FD_203504 | JGI IMG/M metagenome (GOLD analysis project Ga0310121, IMG submission 203504) | Marine microbial communities from Western Arctic Ocean, Canada - CB27_Tmax_986 | ecosystem: Environmental > Aquatic > Marine > Oceanic | place: Canada: Western Arctic Ocean | collected...
ACGGAAACGTCCACTGGAAGCGGTAGCGCACACCGCTCGCCGGGTGGCCGCTGGCCAACTGGGGCCACACCTCGACGTCCCGGAACTGGCGGCTTCGTGCGTCCCATCGCACCACTACTCCGCCCCTGGCGCCGGACCCTGAGGCGCTGGACCACACGATGTTCGGATCCTCGGGGTCGGCCGTTGCGAAGCCACTTTCGCCGCCCCCCACCGAGGTCCACTCACCCCGCAAGATTTGGGGTGTGCCCCCGAATCCGCCAAACACACGGCTGTTGCTGGGTCCCCGGTAAGACCGTCCATCCTGCCGATTCCCCAGAACGTTATAGGGGATCGAGTTGTCGACGGTGACGTGATACATCTGGCCGATGGGAAGCTCCGAGCTGTGCCACGTGTCTCCCCGGTTCTCGGAGACCGACACGTTTTGGTCGTTCGCGACGATCATGCGGTCCCCGTTCGTGGGGTCTATCCACATGTCGTGGAAGTCGCCACCCGGCCGGCGACGGCCCTGCTCGTTGACGCCGGTCCGACCGCCGTCGATGGAACGAGTAAAGCCTGACGTCAGAAAGTACACCTCGTCGGGATCGTCCGTGTTGACGACGCAGTTGTTGTAATAGCCGGTCCGTCCGCCGAAAGCTCGGTTGTGGGTCATGAGTTGCCACATGGACCCCCCGTCGTCGGAGCGCCACAGCTCGCCGCTCTCTGTCTCACGCCCGTGCCAGGGTACGCCGTCGCCCGTTTCAATGAGAGCGTACACACGGTCCGGGTCGGCGGGCGTAAGGCAGATGTCAGTCTTTCCCACCGGAAGAGTTGGAAGGCCATTCCCCTCCAGTTTAGTCCAATTGTCTCCAGCGTCGTTTGTCATGTAGATCCCGCTGCCCTCACCTCCGCTTTCCCGACCCCACGTGTTGAACACCACCGTCCACATCCCTACAAAGAGCTTGCGTGGATTGCGCGGATCCATCTCCAGACTGGATACGCCGGTGTCTTCGTCGGCAAAAAGGATGTGCTCCCACGTCTCCCCGCCGTCCGTGGTACGAAAAACACCACGGGCTTCCTGCGGGCCGTGGGCATGTCCGAGCATTCCGACGTAGACGATGTCGGGGTTCCTGGGATGGATGATGATCCGCGAGGTGCGGGTCGGACCCCCATCACCCAAGCCCATGTGTCGCCAAGTGTCGCCTCCGTCGGTCGACTTATAGACGCCGGTGCCCAGGGACACGTTGGAGCGGATGTGTGGCTCGCCGGTGCCGGCCCAGACGATCTCCGGGTCGGACGGTGCGACGGCCAATGCGCCGATGGCATGGTCCGACTGATCGTCGAAAATCGGTTCCCAGTACTGGCCACCGTCCACTGTTTTCCAGATTCCGCCTGCTGCCGCTCCGGCGTAATACGTGAAACGATCCCCGGCCACTCCGGCCACCGAGGAAACGCGGTTCCCGACCGGACCGATGTACCGGTAGCGGAGTTGTTGATACGCGTCCGGGTCGATCTCCTGCGTGGCGATCGCTCCGGGAACGCCGAGTGTGAGCGAGGCGAAGATGGTGAAGAGGAGAAGACTCGGTAGTCCGGCCGGTCTCGACATGTCACGCTCCTTATTGATGAGTCACGATCCGGGAAGCCGACCGCCGGCAGGGGGGGGGCTGGCGCCTGGCACCGCGGACAATGTTTGGCGTCGGCTGTGGACGGCGCAAGCGGCTCGCCGGCCGCCGCGGCATCGAAAGGGGAGATCTGTTGTTCTCGACCGACTGTCGTCCGAGGGCTACGTTGGCCGCCGAGACGCTCAACGGGCGGATGGCGCGGGCCCACGGTCGAGGTATCGGCCTGTTTCGTTGGATGTCGGCCGGCGATCAGCGGCGGCCCTACGCACGATGTCATACAGGAGATCTCCGATGATGCACCTTCCTGCCGTCGCCGCCGTCCTGCTCGTAGGCATTCTTGCTCCGCCCGCGCTGACCGCTCAAGAGATAGGGTTCGCGAGCGCAACGATCGAGGATCTTAACGCGGCCTTCGATGCGGGTACATTGACGTCGGAGCGCCTCGTGGAGATGTACCTTGCCCGCATCGCCGCCTACGATCAGGCCGGTCCCGCGCTCAACGCCGTGCTCACCGTGAGTGCCGACGCGATCGTGACGGCTCGCGCGCTCGACCGCGAACGGCAAGAGCGAGGCCCACGCTCTCCACTCCACGGCATCCCCGTAGCCCTGAAGGACAACGTCGACACGGCCGACATGCCCACCACCGCTGGATCTCTGCTTCTGGCCGGGTCCTTTCCTCCAGATGATGCGTTCATCGTGCAAAGGCTTCGCGAGGCGGGGGCGATCATCCTGGCCAAGACGAACATGAGCGAGTTCGCGTCAGGCGTTACCATGAGCTCGGTCGGTGGGATGATCCGAAACCCACACGATCTCGCCCGCACACCCTCTGGGTCTTCGGGTGGCACGGGCGCGGCGATCGCCGCCTCATTCGCTCAGCTCGGAATCGGGACCGACACGGGAGGCTCGGTGCGAGGGCCTTCCACCTCCAACGGGATCGTCGGGCTCAAGCCCACCCACGGCCTCATGAGTCGCGACGGTATCGTCCCGCTGGCGCTCTCGTTCGACATGGCGGGCCCGATGGCACGTAGTGTCTACGACGTTGCCGCGATGCTGAGCGTGATGACGGGCATCGATCCTGCGGACGATGCCACGACGAAGAGCAGGGGGCGTCTGGTGCCGGACTACACGCGTTTCTTGGATGCCGATGCGCTTCAGGGAGCTCGTATAGGAATCGCGACACAATTTCTCGGACGAGATGCGGAGGTGGATTGGGTCATCCGTGCGTCACTCGACGCCATGCGAAGGAATGGCGCCACCATCGTGGAGGTTCGTTTTCCCCAGTGGTTGCTGGACGCCAAGGCGGATTGGTACACGACGATTCGGTGGAGGGAGTTTGGCGGCCAAATCCAGGAGTATTTGGCCACTTTGGGGCCTGAGTACCCGAAGACGCTTGCAGACATGATTGAGAGATCGCTCGGGATGAGCTCCCCAACCGCAGAAGGTGGCACGCCGAACCCTACGCGCTGGAGCCTCTTTCAGCAGGAGGAAGCGAGTGGCTCGGTCACGGACTACGAGTACGTGGCCATGCGAGAACATGGCATGCCGATGGTGAGGAGCATCATCGAGGGTCTGCTCGCCTCCGAGAGTCTGGACGCGATCGTTTATCCGACGTCCCCGACCCGACCCTCATTGGTCGACGGCGGAGGCGGTGGGGGAGGGGTGTCCGCAACGAACCTGGCCAACCTGAGCGGCTTTCCGGACTTGATCGTCCCGGCGGGCTTCACCAGCAACCGGCTGCCGGTCGGCATCTCCTTTCTAGGACCCGCCTTCAGCGAGCCCGAGCTCTTGGGACTCGGCTACGCCTTCGAACAGGCTACCGAGGCCCGACGGGATCCGTTGAACACGCCCCCGTTGCCCGGTGAGCGGATCGGGCGGTAGCCACGCCATGACTTCCCCAGTGGCGTCGGCCGTCAATCTCGCTAGACTTCAGCCGGTTGTGCATACGACATTGCCCCCACCAAGAAAGAGAGCGCGGTTCGATGGCAACCTACACGTGTGATAAGTGCGGCATGAGTGTGAGCATGACGTGTGCCCGGTGCGACCAGGAATTGGTGCACGGCACCATCGCGAGGGAAGACGGAAGCACGGTGGCTGTGTCCAAGTGTCCAGAAGAACACGGGATGATCAAGTCGCCCATGTGCTGCGCCCAAGACATGGCATGTGCCGTGTCCGCCTAAGACAGACGGAGCCCGCAGCTAGAGCGACGTCCTTGGGAGCGCTGGTTAGGCATTCTTTGCCTATCTTGGAGAACAATTTCCCCCTTCTCGGCCCCTCGGTATCGCAAGTACAACTTTATGTTATATCGCTTAATGACGTGACCCCCTGAAACGAGACCAAAGTTGATGTTCGGATGCGGCTTTGGTCGCAACTATCAGGGGGGAGGTCAGAATGAGATGGATCGGACAGAAGTTCGACGATTTTATCGATCGCAGCTTCCGGCATCACATCTTGGCAAGGACGGCAGATCGTGCAGCCCAGTAAGGGCTTAGGCGATTCCTTGCCGTGATTCAGCCCATTCTGAAATCGAATGGGGTTCAGGGGGGTCGCCGGTTAGAGCCGAGCGTCAGCAAAGCCTTTGATAGATTCACATTACTTCCGCGAGACGACCGACGACCGCCGAAGGCGACCGCAGGTCAATCCGGGCGAGGCACCCTGCCCCCACCCGGTTCGGCGCCGTAGCAGCAATGCGGGAGGACCGCTCCTCCGGCCCCCTCAATCGTAACAGCGAGATTCAGCGGCCTCGCCAGACCCACAGCTATTAGGTACGTTGAGACGTTCCCATCCCCGAGCACCAAGGTCCTCGATGCCGTACATGTCCGGTCGGATTCTAGCTGCCCTCCTGCTGTTGACTCTGGCCGCGTGCAGCAGCGCGGATGATACCATCGACGCGGCGGAAGCCGACACCTACGCGCCGCAGGCTCCCATCGACATGACGGCTGCCGACGGTACCGCGGCGATGATTGCTCGGGCGACCTCCCTCGAGCTCGACACCGAGTACGTGCCCCCTCCCGGTGAAGCGCTTCACCATCAGACGGCGGGTTTCGCCAAGATCCTTTGCTCGGCGGTCTTCATCACCGGCCTCGATCCCGAGGACGCCGCGGCGAACGTCGGGGGCTTCATCTCGCCGTTCGGCGAGCGGCATCACGTGGTCGACACCATTGTGGACTTCGAGCGCCAGCTGGTGAGCCTGACCCTACCGGACGGTGTCACCCGCACGGCGAAACGCTACCGTAACCAAGGCTGCGTGGCACTCCCGATCGGGGAGGACTCGATCTACTACGCACCCTCCGAAGTGGCCCGAGACCTACCGCCGGCTGAGAGCACACGTTGGCCGATGGGCGACGTGCTGCCCGAGGGCCCGTGGCCCGAGCAGCTCGACAGGGCGAAGGTCGAGCAGGCGATCGAAGTCGGCTTCGGCCCGCCGGAGGCGATGACCCTCGGACTGGTGGTCACCTACAACGGGCGGATCATCGGCGAGCGGTACGGCGACGACATCGACATGCAAACGCCGCTCGAGAGCTGGTCGATGACCAAGAGTGTCACCGGTACGCTCGTCGGGGTCCTTATCGAGCAAGGCCACTACGACCTCTGGGATCCCGCCCCGATCCCCGAGTGGCAGACCGAAGGCGATCCCCGTCAGCAGATCCGCATCGGCGACATCATGAGGATGTCGAGCGGGTTGCGGATCAACGCGCCCTCCGATCCCGACTACGACCCGACGACCTACGCGGACCACTACTACTACTACACGGGCACGGTCAACTCGTACGAATGGGCGGCGACCCGGCCGCAGGAGTGGGAACCGAACCAGGTCGGACGGTATCGCAACACCGACCCCATCCTCGGCAGCTACCTCGTTCGCCTCGGCGCGGAGGCGCGGGGCGAGGACTACCACTCTTTCCCGCAGCGCCAGCTCTTTGACCGGATCGGGATCCGCTCAGCCGTCATCGAGACCGACCCGTACGGCAACTTCCTCGGGCAAGGCCTTGCCTTCATGTCCGCCCGCGACTGGGCTCGGCTCGGCAACCTCTATCTGCAGGACGGCGTGTGGGAGGGAGAGCGAGTGCTCCCCGAGGGGTACGCCGCGTACGCTTCGACGCTCGCTCCGGCGTGGGTGGCCGACGGCCGACCACAGTACGGCGGTGCCTTCTTCTGGGTGAACGGCACCGGGTCCCAACCCATCCCTGAGAGCGCATACAGGATGAGCGGCGCCGGTGGCCAGAGCACAACGATCATCCCGACGCATGGGCTGGTGGTGGTCCGCATCGGCAAGTATACCGGAGCCCGTGCGGGTGGGAGGGCGCTCCGCTCCGCCTTCGAGCTGCTCATGGAGGCGGTGCCGGCGATCGACTGATCGGAGGCTAACCGCCCCCGTTGGTCACGGATCGCTCGACACCGCGCGGCCCGCATCGGTGGGTATTACCGCCCAGCCCCCTCCTGCGCCTCCATGCGCTCCTCGTAGCCCGAACCCAACAAGCCAAATCACTCGAACTCCGTGCGGCCACGAGCCTCGCCCGCCTGTGGCAGTCCCGGGACAAGCGCCAGGACGCCTACGATTTGTTCGCTCCGGTTTATGAGTGGTTCACCGAGGGGTTTGACACGGCGGATCTCAAGGACGGGAAGGTGTTGTTGGAGGGACTAGGAGGAGCGCTCTGTAGTTCAAAACGGTTGCCTTCTGACGCGAAACGCCAGCGATTACTGGCCTTTGCTAAACGGGGCCTTTGTTCAATGCAGGCCGCGTGAGGTTCCGCCTACTTATTGACCTCCTTGGCCAGTGCGGGGCCGCCCTCTCTCTATAATGTGCCTGCCAAGATGGTGACACCCGCGGCCACCAGAGCGACCCGGCCGACCATCTCGCCTCGGGGAACCATCTTCTCGATCAGCACGAAAGCGGCAATCGCGGCGACCCACAAGAGATTCATCACGCCGACAACGAAAATAAGCGCCATTAGAACCCAGCAGCATCCAACGCAGAATGCGCCGTGATGGCTTCCCATTTTGAGCGCGCCCGAGGTTCCGTCTCTCCACTCGCTCATGAAAAAATGAAGTGGGGAGCGACAGTGAACGAGGTAAGCCCGTTTGAGCGGTGTCCATTGGAAAACGCCTGCAGCGATGAGGAGCCCCCCGCCAACAACCCGGCTCGTGCTCACCATCATCGGAGAGAGAGGTGCCGCGCTATGAAGGCCCCACTGCGCGAGCGTGGCGACGGCGCTGAAGGCAGTCCAAATGACGAGATAGCCGAACACAAATGCCGCGGTCGGCGCGAACGGGCTCTGGCTATTCCGGTTATTTCGTTCGACCTTGGCGAAGACCAGTATCATCGGAGCGGCCCGATGGCACCATCATTGCCACCATCATCACCGACCACATGACGAACATGAGGACGAGGTCGACGATGCCCCAGGTTTGCATCTAGGGCAGGAACCCGAGTGCGCTGCCGACGGAAACGCCGCCGGCCAGTTGGCGGACCGAATAATCCCGTGTCGAAGTCGTATTCAACTAGGAGTCCACGCCTGAGGGAGGATTCGCCTGTGCTATCAATGTAATGCGGCGGTCGTCAGTGGTGACAAGGGAAATTGACAACCCCCCCTCGAGTGACGAATTGTTAGAAAACACTCTGGGAGTGACCATGAAAAAACTCACGTTTGGCACGTTGTTCTTCCTCATGCTCGTCCTCGCGCCGAAGGCACTTCGCTCCCAGCAAGTTCGCTCAGTGACCGGGAGCGTCACGATAGAAGAGGGGCTTACGCCGTTTTCGGGCGTCGCGGTGACGGTGAAGGGCACGAGGATCGGGACGCTCACGAATGAGCGCGGCTTCTTTTCCCTGAACGTACCGATCGACGCGCAGACTCTCGTCTTCAGTTATCTCGGGTATGCGACCGAAGAGGTTGCTGTAGGTGACGACATCGCCGTGGTGCTGAGTCAGGAAGCGATCGGTATCGAAGGCCTTGTGGTCACGGCCCTAGGAGTCAAGCGAGAGAAGCGTTCCCTCGGCTATTCGGTGCAGGACATTTCGGGTGATGAGTTGATGGAGGTGCCCGAGATGAACATCGTCAACTCTCTTAAGGGCAACGTGGCGGGGGTGCAAATCACCGATGCCGGGCCCACGGGAGGATCGGCACGCATCGTCATTCGTGGCGCGGGCTCGATCGCCGGCAACAATCAACCGCTGTTCGTAGTCGATGGGGTGCCTATCAGTAATGCATCGGGCGCAAACTTCGGATTCGGCGGCATCGACTACGGAAATGCGGTGTCGGACATCGACCCCGCTGACATCGAGGCGATCAGTGTGCTCAAGGGGCCCAACGCCGCAGCTCTCTATGGCTCCCGCGCCGCGGCGGGCGCCGTTGTGATCACCACGAAATCCGGAAGAGGGGCGTCGAGCGGTGGTCTCGGGATCACGGCAACCATGAGCTTCACGACGGAGGAGCCCCTCCGGCTTCCCACCTATCAAAATCTGTACGGACAGGGACAGCTTGGGAGGTTCGATTTCATAGATGGCGCCGGTGCCGGTGACTTCGACTTCACGGACGAGAGTTGGGGCCCGAGGCTCGACGGTCGGTTGATCGACCAGTTCACGGGTGCTCAGCAGCCGTGGACCGCCCGGCCCGACAACGTTCGGAGCTTCTTCCGGACGGGGACGACAATGAACACGAACATCGCCGTTTCGAGAGCTACCGAGCGTTCGAACCTGCGGCTTTCGTTGTCCAACCTCGACGCTCGGGGAATGACGCCCGGCAACACCCAAAAGCGGCTCGGAGTGATGCTGAAGGGTGGCGCGATTCTGAGCGAACGAGTCTCTCTCGACGCTTCGCTGAACTATATCGACATGGAAGGGGTCAACCGTCCCGGTACCGGCTACGACACCGACAATCCGATGTTGGGATTCGTATGGTTCGGCCGACAGGTTGACCTTGACCAGTTGCGGAATTTTCGCTGCACCGGGAATGAGCCGACTCCCTGCATCGCGGGTGATGGCCAGTACAATTGGAACTACAACTTTCACAACAACCCGTTTTGGGCCGCGCTCGTAAACACGAACGGTGATGAGCGGGACCGGGTGATAGGCAACCTCAGCCTGAACTACCGGATCAATGACTGGTTGACGGCCACGGGAACGGCGGCTCGCGACTGGTCCCGACACCATCGGAAACGGGTCATCGCGCCCAACAGTGCCCCCCCCGATGGAGAAGGCTCGTTTGGAGAGGAGACGCTATTTCGCTCCGAGACGAACTTGGACCTCGTCTTGGGCGTCACGCGCGTGCTCTCGCCCGACTTCACCCTGGACCTGGCGCTAGGGGCTAACAATCGGAAGAACCAGTTTGAAGGGGCGGGTGTGACCGTGGGCCGGCTCACCGTCCCTGGAATCTATTCGATCGATAACGCAGCGGTGACGCCCGATCCGTGGGATACCAGGTCGGAGAAGGAGATTCGAAGTGCCTACGGGTCGGCCAGCGTGAACTACCGGGGCTATCTGAACGTCGATTTCACGGGTCGCAATGACTGGTCATCCACGCTTCCCGTTGGTGCCAACTCCTATTTCTATCCCTCGGTGTCCTCCGCGTTCGTTTTCACGGATGCGTTTCCGGAAACCCGATATGGGCCGATCAGCTCCGGGAAGGTACGTGCGAGTTGGGCCCGCGTGGGCAACGACGCCGCTCCGTATCTGTTGGGGTCTGTCTTTTCGTCGCAGCCACTCTGGGGTGGGACGCCGATGTTTGCGGTGCCCAACACGATCCCGAACACCGTGCTCAAGCCTGAGGCGACAACGGCCTGGGAGGTGGGGACCGACATCGGCCTGTTCAATGAACGTTTGGGTTTCGTGCTGACCTACTACCAGAGGAAGACGACGAACCAGATTCTCGGCGTTCAGATCTCGAGCGCCAGCGGATCGACGAACCAAATACTGAACGCCGGAGCCGTCCAGAACAAAGGTATCGAGGTTCTCATGCAGGCCACTCCGGTTCAGCTGAACAATGGGTTCCGCTGGGACATGACGGTCAACTGGAGCACGAACACGTCCGAGGTAACCGAGCTCGCTGGAGATCTCGAGACGCTGGTTCTCGGTAGCTACTGGAGCATGAATGTCGAGGCGCGCCTGGGCGAGCCGTACGGCGCGTTCTTCGGAAACGGATATCTCAGAAACGAAGGGTTCGATCCTGCGGGCGACGACGGACAGGCGGGCACGGGGGACGACGTCGCGTGCACGCTGCCTCGTGGCTTGGATTCACAGGACGGGCTGTGCCGGTTCCCTGGTTCGGCGGACGATCTACTTCTGAGTGCCAGCGGCCTGCCGCAACTTGATCCGGTTCGCCGGGTTTTGGGCAATTACAATCCGGATTGGATCGGGGGCATCCAGAATCGCTTTAGCTATGGCCCGTTCGACCTGAGCTTTCTGCTCGACGGACAGTGGGGCGGAGACATCTTCTCGACGACGAACTACTGGGGTGAGTACACCGGGGTCTTGGACAGCACGTTGCGGGGCCGGGAGGATGATTTCTGCGACCCGGGTATCGTGGTCGACGGCATCTTGCCGGATGGCGCGCAGAACGGCACAACAACGAGCGCCTCTGTGTGCCCCGAAGACTTCTACCACAACCAATTCGGTATCCAGGAAGTGGCGATTGACGATGCGAGTTACCTCAAGCTCCGCGAGATCCGAGTCGGCTTCATCCTGCCGGGTGGTTGGCTGAACCAGGTTGGATTCTCAGGTGGGACAGTGAGTCTTATCGGGCGTAACCTGGCTCTGTGGTCCAGGGTGGATAACATCGACCCCGAGACCGCGTTCGACGCCAGCAACGTCCAAGGGCTAGAATTCGGTCAGTTTCCGACTGCCAGAAGTATCGGCTTCTCACTCTCGCTGCGTCCATAACGGCTTCAGCACGAAAGGCTAATTCAATGACGATGACGAAATTTGCCCGTACCGTGCTCTGCGTGGTTGCTGTTGCGAGCGCGGGGGCGTGTACCGATGGGCTTACCGATGTCAATGTAAATCCCAATGCGCCGACCGATGTGGGGGTTGCGTTCCTTCTCCCCCAAGCGATCCAGGCCGGCGTTCGCCAGGTTTTCGGGGCTGGCGAGATGCTTCGGCATACGAGTATCTGGTCCCAGCAGTTCGTCCAGATTCAGTATGCCGATGAAGAAAGGGGCGTGGTCCGCCCTGGCACGATGGAGGGGTTTTGGACGATCTACTACGCGGGGCCTCTGATGGACATCCAGCGGGTCGTGGACAAGGCTGTAGCCAGCGGCGACCCCAACATCGAGGGAGTCGGCCGCGTTTGGAGATCGTGGTTGTTTCAGCACGTCACGGATCTTTGGGGCGATATCCCCTATTCAGAAGCCTTGGCGAGTGAGAGCAACACGACACCGGCCTACGACAGTCAGTCGGACGTGTACAGTGGCCTTCTTGCAGACCTGACGACCGGTGCCAACCTCATCACGACGTCCGAGTTGGACTTCGGCACCGGCGACCTCCTCTACGACAACGACTCCGAAAAGTGGCGCCGGTTCGCCAACTCCCTGCGCATGCGCTTAGCCATGAGGTTGTCGAACTCCGATCCGGCGATGGCCCGGGCAGAGTTCATTGCGGCGTTCAACGCCGGGGGATTCCAGAGCAACGACGATAATGCGATGCTCGAGTATCCAGGCTTTCCCTGGGAAAACCCGCTGGCCCAGGACTTCCTCGGTCGTGACGACAACGGCATCAGTCAGACGATGGTCAATGAGCTGGCTGCCTTGAACGACCCCAGACTCGAGCTCTATGCTGAGCCGGCCGCGAGCGACGGCGTGTATCGCGGACGGGAGAACGGTGCAGGCATTCTGTCCTTCACCTCGTTCTCCTCGTTTTCCAGGATCGGCAACTTCTGGCGGCGAGACGGGGCCGCGACGCCGTCTGCGGTGATGACCTACGCCGAAGTTCTCTTCCTGGAGGCGGAGGCTGCAGCGAGAGGCTGGATCACGGCCGACCCCGCCGCACTCTATGTGCAAGGCATTCAGGCGAGCATGGACTTGTATGACGACTACGGTGTCGGCCCGTCCGATGCCGAGGTCGCCACCTACCTCGCACAAGGCTCGGTTGATTACGTGGGTGGGGCGGCTGGCGTGGTTCAGATCAATCATCAGAAGTGGATCGCACTCTGGATGAATGGTGCGGAGGCTTGGGCGAACTGGCGGCGCACGGATGTACCGACGCTGTTGGCGGGGCCGGACGTACGTATCAGCCGCATCCCGGTTCGTTTTTCCTATCCGGACAGCGAGCAGTCGTTGAACTCCGCCAACATGAATGCGGCCATCACGCGTCAGGGTGGAGGGCTCGAGCTCACGACTCCGGTTTGGTGGGACGGGACGTGACCCGACGTGAGGGGTCTATTGGGCGCCCGGCCGACTTGGCGCCGAGCAGGAAAACCAGGATCAAGCCGTGTGCATGGCTGGCGTATCCCGGTCGGGTGGTGAAGCCCATCGGGTAGATCTCCACCGACTCCACGTCCTGCGCCCGAAGGGACTCGAGGATGCAGGTATCGGTGGCACGGGCGCCATCCACGTACACGAGGGGTGAGACTGGCCGGTAGGCTGTCTGGTTCCTGAGATTGATTGCCGAACAGCCCTGAGGCCGTATGCGAACCCGCAGATTCGGGACCCTCCCCTCCATCGCGGCCAGAATCGAACCCCGAGTCTCGGTGAGGGTGACGCCCGTTAGGATTGTCGCCCCGTTACGCGTTCGGATTCTTCCGTCGCCGCGCGCGCTTGGCCCCGGGGGCGGAGCAGGGGCGCACCCTCCCATGCTGAGCATCAGGAAGAGGATCGAGAAGTGCATTGGGTGGATCGACATGTACCCTCCCGGGTGCGTGGCGCCTACTCCTCACTTACCGTCACGAGGACGGGAGGGTCCCGATCCTAATTGCCTGCCCTTTCCGCGCCAGGTTACGGTATTGGTAGAAGATCCCAGCTGACCCTCGATGGAGCGATCAAAGATCGATTCGGAGACACTGGACGCCAACTCCAAGGCGCCGCATGACGATCTGCTGCGATGGCCCCTCCGGGTCTCGAAAGGCTGCAGGGGGACCTTTGGATCATCATCCAGACGAGTACCCTCGCGGCCCTGATCCCGGTCTTCCCACTGCTTTTTGCAGTATCTCTGGAGCAGCAGTTCTGGAGCTTGGGGCCTCTGGGAACCGCTTGGCGGGTCATCTTGATCACCATCGGCGTGGGGACGTGCTTCGTGCTAGAGTCCATGCTCACGCTGACCAGGTTGTTACGTCGGGCGAGAAGAGCCGTCGAGTGTGGCTATGAATGGAAGACTGTTGCCCACGTGGCTTGCGACGCACTGAGGGACACAGGGTTTCTTTAGCAGGGTGCTCGCTGGTACGCCAGCTTGGAGCCGAGGACCAGGGAACGTATAGCCAATCTGCGGATCGGCGGAGCCCTTTTCCAGTTGATCTCGGCTCTTTGGCTTTCGACGGGCTTTGCCGTGGCACTCCTGCTCGCGGCGAAAGGTGTCTTTACGCCGACGTCGGCCATGGTCTTTACGCTGGTGCCTGCCGCAGGGTGTCTTCTCCTGGGGATCGTCACGCGAAGTACGGAGAAAGCCTTAGTTCGGAAAGCGAAGCGTGCCTGGTTTAGACAACCGTGGTCCGAGCAACTCGCGCTCAGCGAAGTGGAAAGCTGGCAGGCGGCCTTCGAGGAATTCCGGGGAGGCCACACCGACCAGGAGAAATCGTCTCGGAGCGCGCGCTTGCTTCGACTGTCGGCGATAGCCGTCGGGGCTTTGGGTGTCATGGCCCTGTTCCCGCCTTTTGCACTCGCTCCCACTTCTGCCGTGGGACCCATCATGGCTTCGGTGGCCGTCCCGCGGTTCGGTCAGACACTGGAGAGAGCAGCACGAGTTGAGGCGTTTCGACGGTATCGTCTGCCCGCAGGCTCAGACGTCACGCCAGTCGTGGCGGGACAACTTCTCCAGACGCTCATGTTCGTCGGACGCAGGGACGGGCCGAGTTTTGGGGAGGTCGTTCCGGTCCAGAGATACTTTCAAGCGTGGTTCCCAGACTTGGAGAACGCGGGGGGTGGTCCGACGGGCATCGATCCCAGACTCTGGGGAAGGGAACTACTTCCGAGCGCCGCCCGCTTGTCACCAGAGGTGCTCGACTACCTGGGCGTGGTCGCGGAACATGGGGCGCACGATGATTTCTCTCGCCTGGCGTCGGCCGCCGAGATGGATGTGGTGACAGGTCGGTGGACGCTTCCGTTCGAGGACGTTGGCACGGCGACCCTGCCGGTGTCTCGCTTCAATCACGTTCGGCTTGGCCCGCAGGCGCACGTGGGAAAGGCGATCCACGAGTTGGCTAACGGCGATGTCTCGGGTGCGGAGTTCACGATTCGTGAGGTGATTTCTGTGGGTTTCCTCATGATGGATGACGGGCCTTCGATCATCGATAATCTGCTCGGCTTCGGCCTGATCAACGTCGGTGCCGAAGCGCTCGAGACATTTCTCGAGACGACCGAGCGGAGCACGGACCTGGAGGCATTGCAGCAGGTACGTGCCGCTGTGGAGTGTGCTGCGCGCGTCCAAATTTGGGGGCAGGCCTCGAACCTGGAGAGTGTGCTGGCGGAACTACCCGAGGTCGCTGCCAACCCCGCGACGCCCAGGGGACTTCGGTGGGACTTGTTTACCCTCACAAATACCCTGACGCCGTGCATCAACTTGAACCGCATCGTGTTCGGACCGGACAGCACGTACGCCGATTGGGTCGAGCGTGTCCACACGTCCCTCGTACGGTGGCCATCGGAGGAGGCGCTCTTCGAGCTGTCCCTCAGTGGCTACTTTGGCGCTCCGAACCCATCGCCTCGGTCGACTCTTCTGGCCCGTGTCCTCGGGGTTACGATGGGTGGCGCAGGTGCGCCCGGAAGTTGCAGGGAGGTCTTCCGACGCCTTTCTACAGGCCGGTAGACGTCCTGAAGAAACGGAGCGAGTGACGAGGCGGCTCACTGAGGAATCGGCTGCGGACTTCCGCGACCGACGATTGGTCCGCAGACCTTCCGTGTTAGTTTTTCACGTCTCGGATGGTGCGAGACCAATCAAGCGCCCGTAGCTCAGTTGGATAGAGCAACGGACTTCTAATCCGTAGGTCGCAGGTTCGAATCCTGCCGGGCGCGTTGGCAATAAGTGAGGCCCCACAATGCTTTCAGAGCTTGTGGGGCCTTTGCTTAGTCTGGACAGGAATCCTCAAGGACCCACGCAAGGACCCATATAGCGGTCAAAATCGGGGTCAATCGCCGGTCCACTGCCCCCCCCTCATTGGCGGCCACGGGGCGGTACTTCTGCAGGGCGACACACATCGACGCCACTGCCATACGGTCTACCGATCTGAAGCACGAGCGCAAGGTCGCGCTCAAGGCGAATAGCGTCGAAGCCGTTTTCGCCTGGGTCCAGGAATGGGCAGATCCCGCACTAAACAAGCTATGTTGTGTCGTACGTTGCCCGCGCAGGCCGGCGCCTTACGATCGGAACGGCGACGCCTGTATTCGCTCCAAGGGTGGAGGAAGTCGCTTGTATAAGGAGTTAGAGCGCTACACCGACGCGCTACGGATACTTGTGGGCCTGGGCCAGAAGTCTGGTTGTTGCTCCCACTAACCGTCTTGATGGAGCACCCTCTGCGATACCAGGGCCACCGAACCCCCGGCTCCGTTAGAAAGCGGCCCCGTCAAGCCGTCCCCCTCTCCCAAAAGCGCGAAAGCCTGCTTTACGCACCTCTTTATTCGGTTTAGTTTTCAGCCCGAGTTGTTTTGTTGGTGGGCGTAGCTCAGTTGGTTAGAGCGCCGGATTGTGGTTCCGGAGGTCGGCGGTTCAATTCCGCTCGTCCACCCTTTTATGTGGGGTCGCGGTCCCGCCTGTGCCGGGACAAGCTTCGATCCCCAAAAAGGGCTGTGGGGGTGTTGACACCCCCCGAAACCCCTTGTATTGTTTACACCTTCGCAGCGAGCCGGTGTACCTAAACGGGCCGCTGCGTTTTGCTCGCGAGGACCTTACGTCCTCCGGCGTCACGGCCTCGACTGAGGCGTGCCAAGCTGTTTGAAAACTGAGGTCTTGAGGTAGTGAGCGGGCCCACAGGAGAAGCAGGCACTACGTCTTGCTTCTTTCGCGCTTCGAGCGCGAGTGGGTTTATAACGTAGATTCCGAACGGACGATCTACGGATCGGCGTTCAAATAGAGCTGACAAGCTTTTCTCTATTACAACGGAGAGTTTGATCCTGGCTCAGGACGAACGCTGGCGGCGTGCTTAACACATGCAAGTCGAACGAGGACCTGGTGCTTGCACCAGCGAGCCGAGTGGCGGACGGGTGAGTAACACGTGACCAACCTACCTTTGGGAGGGGGATAACCTGGGGAAACCCGGACTAATACCGCATATCGTCCACGGGCCGCATGACCTGTGGATAAAAGGGAGCCTCTGCTTGCAAGCTTTCACCCAAAGAGGGGGTCGCGGCGTATCAGCTAGTTGGTGGGGTAATGGCCTACCAAGGCAGCGACGCGTAGCGGGTCTGAGAGGACGACCCGTCACATTGGGACTGAGATACGGCCCAGACTCCTACGGGAGGCAGCAGTGGGGAATATTGCGCAATGGCCGAAAGGTTGACGCAGCGACGCCGCGTG
>Ga0310121_10002832_pt1 | contig 16234 bp, 7 predicted proteins | sample CB27_Tmax_986_MG_FD_203504 | JGI IMG/M metagenome (GOLD analysis project Ga0310121, IMG submission 203504) | Marine microbial communities from Western Arctic Ocean, Canada - CB27_Tmax_986 | ecosystem: Environmental > Aquatic > Marine > Oceanic | place: Canada: Western Arctic Ocean | collected...
ATGACCGGATATGCGCAACGTACGGTTGTCGCGCCGCAGGGCTACTATAAAACCATGTACGAATCCCCGAACGCCCGTACATCCGACTGGGATCGCTTAGAACTCGACGCCTATTTCCCACCCGGATCGGACACCTACATCACGGTTCGGGTCCGTGCGGCACAGACCCTGGAAGCTCTCGCTGGAACCAGCTGGACCGAAACTCCTGGCCCCTACCCGCCAGCCACACTACCCATCGATTTGAAGGGACTCGGCCTGAACGGTGTCTTCCTCGACGTGGAAGTGACGCTACATGCTGAAAACGACAGTGAAAGCCCGGTGCTCAAATCGATTGTAGCCGTAGTCGCAGCTGAGGGCGAGACTCCCTGAACGGCCATTTCTGGAGGCGTGGTGATTGGCTTCCCAATCACGTACAATCTCAACAATGGTTAGAGTCCAATCCAAACGATGGGTGTTTTTGTGTGTCCTCTTAGCGGCATGCTCCAGTCCCCCCGGCAATGAGCCCCCCACGGATACAAAAACCGATCCTGGTACCTTGGTAGATACTGGCCCGTTGACTGATCCCGGGCTGCCCGACCCAGGACAAACACAGGACCTGGGTCCATCCGATCCTGGGACGACCGATCTGGGCGATACCGAAAGTGTGGACACTTCTGTGGACGTACCCGAAGTCTCCGATCTGAACGACATCAATGAGGTCGTAGACGATGGGGAACCGAGCGGTTGTATCCCCGGAACGGGCTGTTTCCTGGACCTCTGCGAGAGCAATGCCCAATGCCAATCGGGTGTTTGTTTGACCCATATGGGTGACCGGGTCTGCTCCAAGCTCTGCATTGATGAGTGCCCAACGGGCTGGAACTGTGTGGAGATCGACACCGGTTCAGGCGACGGACTCTTTGCCTGCGTGTCGGGATTGTCGCATCTATGCCTTCCGTGCCACGACAGTTCGGGCTGTTCGACGACTGTAAACATCAACATCTGTGTGGAATATGGAGGCAGTGGCTCGTTCTGTGGTGCGTCTTGTGAGGAGGATACGGACTGCCCAGAGAGCTTTGTATGTGATGAAGCCACGTCGGTTCAGGGAGATACGAGCCAGCAATGCGTCCGCGTGGACGAGGAATGTATATGTTCCAGCACAGCCACCAGCTTTGGCCTCTCCACCGCCTGTGCTGTCGAGAATTTCTATGGTCGTTGCGATGGCTTACGAACATGCACGGGCGATGGCTTGTCCGACTGCGATGCGGCGGTACCGGCCGAAGACGTCTGCAATGGAATTGACGATGACTGCGACGGAACCACCGACGAAGCGATTGATGTCGTTGGAAATGACAATAATGTCGGTTGCCATGCCGACGCCAGTTGCCTGACCAATGCCGATGGCGCCAGCTGCGTTTGTAACCCGGGCTACGAAGGAGACGGCCTCGACTGCCTGGACATCGACGAATGTACCTCCGGATTGGCCAACTGTAATCTAAACGCCAGCTGTATAAATACACCCGGTAGCTTCGAATGTACTTGCGACGATGGCTACGAAGGCGACGGTCTTGATTGCACCGACTTCAATGAATGTCTGGAAGGAACCGATAACTGCAGTGAGAACGCCTTGTGCATCAATACCGCTGGCAGCTTCGAATGTACGTGTAATGCAGGCTACTCGGGTGACGGGGCGATCTGCAGTGATGAGAACGAATGTAGCAATGGGCATATCAACGCACCTCCAAACACCGAGATTCTGACATTGACCACCAGCGATGGCCTATCGCTTCATGCAGAGCTTCGCTTTCCCGGAGGGCCCGGACCACACCCCGCGGTTCTTCTTGTGCATCAGTTCACCCAGAACCTTGGGCAATGGGATGCGTATCTCGACAGCCTCCATGCCCAGGGCTTGGCTACCCTGGCAATCGATCTTCGAGGACATGGCGATAGCGACCCCTATGAAGGGAATTTTTTCGATATGCTCACCGATCCCGAAGCCGCACCAGTCGATGTCATCAGCGCTATCGACTATCTCCAGAATGACGAGCGAATCGATAACGCCTTTGTGGGGATGGTGGGTACCAGCATTGGCGCCAATCTCTGCTACGTCGCCATGGAAGGGGCGGGCTCCATCGTTCGAGTCGGTGTTGCTCTATCTCCGCGCGACGTCCCCATTCTCTCCATGCTTAATGTCACCGAAATAGACGGGCTGAGCTTCGGAGCCATCTACTGCATCGCTGGAGAGAACGATAGCCTTGGGCTCCAGGCCGCAACATGCGTCGATTTCCAGCCTCTCTGCACCACGCCAAACCCGGTTGATATCATCCCGGAAACAGCCGATCACGGGATCGCTCTGATCACCAACCATCCCAGTATTTGGCCCAATGTATTGAACCACCTGGAAACCTCCCTGATCGACGGTTGGGTGGCTCACGAAGGCCATACCTGCCATGACGACGCCACCTGCACCAATACCGCCGGTAGTTTTACCTGTACCTGCAATGCTGGATTTGTGGGGGATGGTCTCGGTTGCACCGATATTGATGAATGCACCAACGACATCGACAACTGTAGCGACGACGCCACCTGCATCAATATCGCCGGGAGCTTCACCTGCGCCTGCAACGCCGGATTTGAGGGCGATGGCGTCAGCTGTGACGACGTCGATGAATGCGATCTAGCCACTGACAACTGTAGCGACGACGCGACCTGCATCAATTCCGACGGGAGCTTCACCTGCGCCTGTAACGCCGGGTTTGAGGGCGATGGCGTCGGTTGTGACGACATCGATGAATGCGTCCTGGCGACCGACGATTGTAGTGACGATGCCACCTGCACCAATACCGCGGGGAGCTTTGAATGCACCTGTAACCCCGGGTTTGAGGGCGATGGCGTCGGTTGTGACGACATCAATGAATGCGTCCTGGCGACCGACGATTGTAGTGACGATGCCACCTGCATCAATTCCGACGGGAGCTTCACCTGCGCCTGTAACGCCGGGTTTGACGGCGATGGCGTCGGTTGTGACGACATCGATGAATGCGTCCTGGCGACCGACAACTGTAGCGACGATGCCACCTGCACCAATACCGCCGGGAGCTTCACCTGCGCCTGTAACCCCGGGTTTGAGGGCGATGGCGTCAGCTGTGACGACGTCGATGAATGCGATCTGGCCACTGACAACTGTAGCGACGATGCCACCTGCACCAATACCGCTGGAAGCTTCGTCTGCACCTGTAACGCCGGGTTTGACGGCGATGGCGTCAGCTGTGACGACGTCAATGAATGCACCACCGATACCGACAACTGTAGCGACGATGCGACCTGTACCAATACCGCGGGGAGCTTTGTCTGCACCTGTAACCCCGGGTTTGACGGCGATGGCGTCAGCTGTGACGACCTCGACGAGTGCAGCCTCGGAACGGACAACTGCAGTGATATCGCCTCCTGCACCAACACCGCCGGTAGTTTTAGCTGCACCTGTAACGACGGATACGAGGGCGATGGCATTACTTGCACCGAGATCAACGAATGCGCCGACAACCCCTGTGGGACCGGCGGAACCTGTACCGATCTGGTCAACGCCTATTCTTGTTCCTGTGAGGCCGACTACTCTGGAGGTGGTCTAAACAACCCATGTGTTTGCGATCCCATCGACGGCGGTTGGAGCGCCTGGTCGAGCTGGTCGGGTTGTTCGGTGGCCTGCGGAGGTGGCACACAGACTCGAACTCGAAGCTGCACCAATCCCAGCCCCAACATCTGCGGTTCGGACTGCACGGGGAGTAGCACAAGCACTCAGAGCTGCAACACCCACATATGCATGCCACCGGTAACATGCAACCAGTGGGACGGCGAACCTCTCTTACCCTCGTACGATGGTGGCGGAGGCCACCCCACTTCACCCGCCGCCCAGATGCCACGGTGCTGCGACCCATTCGCCGACTGCGTAGCTGTTTCATGGGGTATGGGTGAATGGGGAAGGTACGCGATTAGAGAGAGCAGCTTAATCGCTGCGTGTGAAGAGTACTGCGGTGGCACCGGGTCCGTCTCGTGTAGCTCCCGATTTACAGTAAGCCTGTCTTCGATCTGTGTTCGCATATGGAACGATTACGACTTCACCGCATGTACTCGTCCCGATAAGGACACAACCCCCCGCGATAAGTGCGACCAAATGTGCCAGGGCGACAGTGGCGCCGCCTATTGCAATGTCACCGGTCCAGAGCACCATTACACCAACTGCCAAGAAGACGGCGAAGGTGGAACGGAGTGCGATGACCAGATATTGCTAGAAGGGTCGGTAACATGCACTTGTGATTGATGGGCGTGCAGGTGCAGGGGGTGTTCGGACCAGAAGGCCTGCGACGACAACGGGATCTGTCAGCCAAATCACCTATACGCGGGGATGAACTGTGGGCACCCGTCCTATTCCGCGCCAGATATACCGTTGCACTGGTCGCACGTTCATAACCCAAGAGTACGTTGTACCAACGGCATGATCGCTCCATCTGGAAACAAACCAGCGCAACATGTACACTGCTGTTTCGGGTAATACGTCAGGGTCGGAGAAAAAATGCGTTATATCTGGATGTGGCTTCTGGTCCTTTTTCTTGTGGGCTGCCCCGCCGATAAGACCAATCTCGGTCAACCAGGCGAACTCTGTTTTCCCAACGGTTCCTGCATGCCGGGATTCGTATGCGCGGAAAATGTCTGCTCGACCATGCCGGATGCCGGAGACACCGATCTTTCGTCTTCGGACATCAAACAAGACATCGCTGAAGACAAGACCGGCACGGCTGACGATGGAACTATAGATCCGGCCTGTGAGCCCGGTAGTGGCTGTCTGGGCGAGCCCTGCACCGATAATGGCGACTGTGACTCCGGCGTATGTACCACCCATATGGGGGATCGAGCCTGCTCCAAGCTCTGTGTCGACGAATGTCCGGCGGGTTGGAGTTGTGTTCCAGTAGACACCGGTAGCGGCGATGCCCTGTTCGCATGTGTTTCGAATTTCTCCCACCTCTGCCTTCCCTGTACAAATAACGGCGACTGTTCCACCGACCAGACCCCCACCATCTGCATAAACTATGGTTCGGAAGGAGCCTTCTGCGGAGCTTCATGCACCGATACCAGCGATTGCCCTGACGACTTCGTATGCGAAGAAATCACCTCGATTGCGGGTGGTTTGTCGAAACAATGCATTCAGACTGCGGGTGTCTGTGAATGCTCCCAGTTCGCAGTTACGCAAGGACTCGTCACCGATTGTGAGCAAACCAACGTACTGGGTTCTTGTCATGGAGTGCGGTTATGTACAGAAGATGGCCTTTCCGAATGCGATGCTCCCATCCCCAGCGCCGAGACCTGCGACGGAACCGATGAAGATTGCGACGGGGAAGTCGACGAAGACAGCTGTGATGACAACAACCCCTGTACCATCGACATTTGTGGGGGCCCCGATGGTTGCTCCCACGAGCCTCAGAGCGAGACCCAATGCGATGATGGAAATGCCTGCACCTATTCGGATCACTGCTCGAGCGGTGTATGTGTGGGAACCACGGTGGAGTGTATTGACGGGAACGGTTGTACCGACGATATCTGTGATGACACCTTCGGCTGCGTCTTCGAGAACACCTCCACGCCCTGCGACGATGGTAATAGTTGCTCCTTCGGCGACGCATGCACCGACGGCAGCTGTGTAGCCGGCGTAGTGCTCGAATGCGATGATGACAATCAATGTACGGACGATATCTGTGACCCGAACGGAGGCTGTATCTTCTCCGGTAACAACCTGCCATGTGATGATGGGAATCCATGCACTCTGGGGGATTCCTGCTCTGCGGGATCATGCGCCGGTACGGAACCGAAATTCTGCGATGATGGCAATGTATGCACCACCGACTACTGCGATCCGGTCGATGGCTGCATGCACATCAACAATTCCAACCCCTGCAATGACAACGACACTTGTACTCTCAACGACATTTGTGTCGACGGAGCCTGTGAATCGGGCACACCTCTAAGCTGCGATGATGGAAACTCCTGTACCTCTGACGTCTGCAATCCCCTTATCGGCTGTACCCATGCAAACCATGCCGAGCCCTGCGACGATGGTGATCCTTGTACTCTGAATGACTTTTGCGCGGCCGGTTCCTGCATTTCCATGGAGATGCAGGACTGCACGGATGCCAACCCGTGTACCGTCGAAATGTGCCTACCCATGGTGGGCTGTACCTATGAAGCCAACACAGGCCCGTGCAACGACAATGACCTCTGTACGGTAGGCGATACCTGCGGCGGTACCCTCTGTGCGCCCGGTACGGACGTCCTGGTCTGCGACGACGGAAACCCCTGCACCGATGATTACTGTGATCCCGAACTTGGCTGTATGCGAACTCTCAATGATCTCGCTTGTGATGACCATAATACCTGCACCACGAACGATGTGTGTGTGGATGGCTTCTGTATCGGCACCGGATCGCTCAACTGTGACGATGGAAATTCCTGTACCCTCGATATCTGTGCCGGTGCAGATGGCTGCCTCTACGAGGATCTAGAAGTCGCCTGCACGGACGGCGATGTCTGCACCATGTTCGATGCCTGTAGTGAAGGCAGCTGCCTCTCGGGTTCCATAATGGGCTGTGACGATGGCAACCCATGCACGGACGACAGCTGTGATCCGAATACAGGCTGTATCCACAGTCCCAATACCGTGTCCTGTGATGACGGCAACTCTTGCACCACGACCGACACCTGTTCGGCTGGTGCGTGCCTGGGCAATGTTCCTGTCGACTGTGACGATGACAACGTCTGTACAACGGATGGCTGTATCCCGGCTACCGGGTGTACCCACACCAACAATACAGCCCCCTGTGAGGACTCCGATGCATGCACTGTATTCGATGCCTGCCTTGATGGAAGCTGCTCGGGTGGCACGGCCATCGTATGTTTCGATGGCAATGACTGTACCGACGACGACTGCGATCCGGCCACAGGATGCGTGAATCCGCCATCGTCCGGAGGTTGCGACGACGACAACGCTTGCACAACGGGCGAGACCTGCTCGGATGGCCTGTGCCAGGGTGGCAGTGCCGTTGGTTGCGATGATGGGAATTCCTGTACTACCAATTCTTGCGACCCGGACGCAGGTTGTATCGACACACCGGCGACCGGACCCAGCTGCAGTGATGGTGATCTCTGCACCCTGGATGATACCTGTCAGGACGGCGTTTGTACCGGCGGGCCTACAGATAGCTGCGACGATGGTAACGTATGCACCGACAACAACTGCAACCCAGCAAGCGGCTGCGAATGGCCCAATAACACCGCGGCTTGCGATGACGGCGTAAACTGCACCTCAGGCGATGTCTGTTCCGGCGGCACCTGTAGTGGCACCGGCACTGGTACCATACAGGTCTACGACCATATGGTGGGCGTGAACACGATGTTGTCCTGTGGCGGCGGCCATGATGGTTTCAATTTCCTATGCAATCACATGGGCTATGGTGCATTCACCGGAAACGCGCCCACGGGTGATTTTGAAGGCGGAGACCCCTGTTGGGCTGTTGGCGAGGCCGATGGCCGTATCAACGAAATGTATAATGGCTGCGGAGGTGGATGCACACATTATCTCTACGTGGAATGCGAGGGCTGCCCCTGAGTTTCTCCATCGGACCGACTAGCTGAAAGCCACATCCATATTGACGATACCGGGGAAACTGATGTCGAGGGCCTGGCAAACCGTGCTGTAGACATGACCCTCGGCAATCTGGTTTGGACCGTCAACAACAGCGCCCGTGCCCAAATCAAAGCCCTTGGTCAGGCCGGTGTCATGGTCGATTCCACCGAGTACTTTATTGCCGGCTAGAAGGGGCGAGATCAGGAGCGCTCCGTTGTTCAGATGGTGACCAGTCCCAAACGCATAGGAACCCAGCGGACGGGTCTTGCTCCGACCAAAGTCGGTGGCGACGTAGATCAGGGTGCGATCCCAGAAGGAACCGGCGCTGGGGTTGGCCGGATCGAATGGCGCCGCCTGCAACAAACTGATGAGCCCATCGAGCACCTTCAGGGTTCGGGCCCACATCACGTTCTGACTGCTCAAATGATCGTTGTGGGCAAAGTCAAAGGCCAGCGGCGTCTCAATAATCAACGCGGGAGCCGGCGGAGGCGGAGAGATGATCGTCGGCTGGTAGGACAATCCCATACATACGGAGGAGGAGACCTTATGACGAATCATAAGATAGGCCAGGGCGGCCTGCGTCTGGAACGGATCCGCCCCCAGAAGTGGGAACGTATTTACGATCTCGGCTAGCTGTGGGCTCGACTGCAACCCAAAGGCATCCAAGGGAACACCTGGACCATCGGCCGCTAGTGTTAACAAGGAGATTAAATCCTTCTCTTCCAATGCCGGCATACTATTCCGTCGTTTATCTACATACTTATTGCGCAGTTTCGAATGTTGAAAAGTATGTGCAAACGGAGACACGGTATCGAGTTCTTCGCGCACCGCACGAGCCCTATCAATCAAATCATCCTCGGGGGCAAATAACACTCCTTTGGTTCCGTGCGTAGACACTGAAAATAGAGCGGGGCCGGTAATAAGTTCGCCTCGCGCCCAGTCGGGGATATTCAGATCATCCCCTGGCTCAATATACCCGCCTATGGCCATATTGACGTTGGGTATGGGCAAGCCGGCTCCATGACGCATGGCCATGGCTTCCATGAGGGTGATCCCATTATTAATTCCATTGCCGGTGATGCTCCGCTTCTGCGCCACCATATGGTTTACGCTGGTCACCTCGTTCGCCATTACCAGCATCTCCTGATGATATTTGGAGACAAAGGTCTCGGGCGAGTAATCACTGGTAAAGAGCGGAGACAATCCAAGGTATTTTACGGCCTGGATGTTGGAGCCGACTGGCTGCGCCACAGTATCATCGGGATAGTTCACAATAGAATTCGCCAACTCTGGAGTCTGGGCCTGACTCATTAGGGCGGGTAGAAAACAATCGCTAATATTGGCGCCACCTGTGGCACCAATCACGATCAGGAACCGTTGGTCGTCCCCAGCAGTAGGCTCACTCGCATGGGCGGTCCCTCGGCCGAGAAGAAAGCCTCCAGGTACGGCACTCGCCGCCGCGATTGTCGCAAGCCCGCGCACAAATGCTCGGCGCGAAAGTTGTTTCGTAAGAGTATCTTCGACTGGATTACGCATGACGAGGCCCGGAAATGGTTTAAAAGAAGATGAACTCAGTCGTGCTGCCAACAGCGAAACAACTAAGTATCGCGAAGTCCGAAGCACTGATGAGTTCAGCTGTATCTGAATGTAGAAGACTTCGAATGAGGTCTTTCTCCTCTACGGTCGGATTCCGTGCGAGAAAGCGGCGGTAGAGAATTCTGATCTGATTATCGACAGCATGCACGGTCTCGGGATCGGACGGATCGAGACCAGGTGACGTTAGATCGAGCTCGGTGAATACGACCGCTGGACCAGCTGCATCCACAAGAGTCCGTCGAATACAGGTGTTCATGATTATCCGTTCCACTGCGATCGGTGTTGTGATCTGTGGGCTACGCGCTGGCTCATAAAGGCCCGAACCAAAGGGATCACTTCCCCCAAGAGGGATCTTATGGGCCAAGAAGCAGTCATATATTTCCAGTTCCTTACAAGATTCTGCTGGCGCAAAGCCGAGCGCCTGAGACAAATCATTTTTCAGAATGTCTACGCGCTTCCAGCGCAGATTGGCCTTGAGGGAGACCGCCATATCGGCTGGATTTTGCAGAGGCCAGAGTTGGTCGATAAGGGAGCCCGTGGAATCTCCAGACGTGTCCGAGCCCTCGTCGCTAAATCCACCATCCTGGCCGCCAAAGTCATCCGCGTCGGTCGGACCACCGTCCGTCTCACCAAAGCCATCCGCGTCGGTCGGGCCACCATCCGTCTCACCAAAGCCATCGGCGTCGGTCGGGCCACCATCCGTCTCACCAAAGCCATCGGCGTCGGTCGGGCCACCATCCGTCTCACCATGGCTATCCGCATCGGTCGCATCCGCGTCCGGCTCACCATGGCTATCCGCATCGGTCGCATCCGCGTCCGGCTCACCAAAGCCATCGGCATCAGTCGGACCACCGTCCGTCTCACCAAAGCCATCCGCATCGGTCGCGTCCGCGTCCGGCTCACCAAAGCCATCCGCATCGGTCGCATCCGCGTCCGATACCACATCTTTGGATAGGTGTTGCTTATTATAGCCTCCGACACAGGCCGACAGGGCCAGCACCAGCCACCATATAAATATGTGGCGTCCATATCTCATGGCGCACCAAAGGCATCGCTATCGATCAATCGATGCAACATGCTGTTGACGGAATAGTTGTCATCGGGAAGGGCCATCCATATGTCGGTAAACGGCTCCTGTTCCTGGGGATCGGGATCGCGGTTCAAAACATATTGAAAAAACATATTGGCCAAATTTCGCTTGAAGGCGTCCGATTCGGATGCCACCTGGGCCCAATGCACCAGATCGTCTACTGGCTGTCCCATGATTACGGACTGCGGATCATTCCAGCCTGGGATCTCTACACCAGCCTTATTGGGTCGGTTCGGATCATAGAAGCCCGTCAAAGCCCCGTAGATTCCATGGTAGTAGGTAAAGGCGTAGGACAGTGGATCAAGCGTGCTATGGCAATGGGAGCAGGGCGCCTCAGCAACACCCTTATTGTCGATATCTGTTGGTTCGTTCGCAACAGGTAGAAGCCCTTCACTTCGTGCGATATCCATACCTAGATAGGAACGCAGCGCGTGCGCCGCGCTGGTGCGCGGCAACGGGCTGAACATGGTGTTGATAACAAAGAACCACTGGGTGGTGATCATGCCTGCACGGCGCTCTACCTGTAGAGGCTGCCCAGGTGCAAATCCAGCCGTACCGGAGAAACTACCGGTCACAACTTCAAGGTCGCCATTCGTATCTTCCTGCACATGATAGTCCGCCGTAAGCAGGTGACGAGCATCTCGGTCGCCGGTCAATACGTATTCGAATAGATTATAATCCCAGTAGTAGTCGGCCAGCACCAGGCCAATCGAGGAATTCACACCGGCGGCAACCAACGGACGGATACGTTTGTCCGCCATGGACCACAACGCGGTCTTTCGCCAGTATTCCGAATCAAGGCAGGCGCCGAGGTAGTCATGCAGCCGCTGCTCCAGCAGAGCTAGCCCCTCGGCCGTCTCTGGATCGGCGCCAATCTCGAAGGCCACGACCTCATCGTAGGTCGGCGACTGGCCACAGAAAATCGCCCCCACTCTCCGGTAGGCAAACCGATAATCATAGGAACCAACTGCGTACCAGGGATTTAATTGGCCAATTGGTGCTGGCGGATTGACCCAGACACTCTGCGCTTCTCCTGGCAGGGTATTTGTGAGCAGCTCCTCGAGATTGGTCAACTGATCCTGGTCACTGTCTACATCTTCAATGCTCTGTATTGCTGTCGCGAGACCCAGCTCGTAAGGCTCGCCATTTAGAGCAACCCATACATCAATACCATAATCATTCCACGAGGTGGGCCAGGTGGAATCATGGCAGGTGTTACATGTCAGGACATTGCCCTTACAGGCGGGGATATCCGGGTAGGTCGCGCAGAATATGCCTGGCCCCGTCGGCTTGGCTTCCACGTCGGGCAGCATATACACAAACGCCAACAACATCGTTGCGATGGCAGTTGCGAAGTTTATCTTTGTACGAAGTTTGTTCATGGGACCGTAAGAAATACCCGTTCCAGTTCGGTCCCCAGCAGGCTTAGAACAGATGTTCGGAGTTCCTGGGAAAATGTTTAGAAAAAAATCGCAGTACTGAAAATTACCATATCCAACCGATCCTCGCACATGGTAGCTTAGGCCGATTACTGGGCCTCTCCCGTATGCAATACAGCCCTGTACTACCCTCTTCAGGATTCCGAATGCCCACTCTTCGCTGGAGCTGGAACTTTTCTGCCAACCCCATGGCAGTATGGACCTACATCTCCGATATGCAGAGGGTCGAACAGGCGACTGGCATGCCGGGCGTGGAATTCAAGGAAATGCCCCATCCTGACGGGGGCTCGGTTCTACACGGCCGAGCACGGCAACTTGGCTTGTTGCTCGTCTGGCATGAACGACCCTTTGAGTGGGTGGCAGGGGAACACTTTCGGGTGCAACGAATCTATACAAAAGGTCCTCTCGAGTTGGCCGACAACCGGGTTGAGCTGCAAAAAACCCCGGGAGGAACCCTGCTCACCCACACCCTCGAGCTGAAGGGAAAAAACTGGTTCTGGAATCTGGTTGCCAGATTTTTCGTCGGGGCCCGGATGCGGCGTGCCTTCTTCCGGGTCTATAAGCAGATAGACGCCTATCTGAAAAAAGACTCCCCTTTCGCCTTCGCCCGAAAGACCATGCACCAGAGCAAGGTAAATCCGACAAAGCTGCGCTTCTTATCTCGGCGACTTGCGGACGCCCAGACCGCAGATATGGCGCAACTGATGTCCATGCATTTACGGGAAGAAGCCGACCGCGATCTCCACCATATGCGCCCGTTTGCGGTGGCTGACACCTGGGAGGTAGATCGCGCAAGGGCATTATCCCTCTTTCTTCATGCAACCAATGTGGGATTACTCACATTGCACTGGGATATTCTCTGTCCCTTATGCCGGAATGCACCCGAACGTTTCGACAACCTGCGCGATATCAAGACGGAGATCCATTGCCCCGCATGCGGAATCGGTTTTGGTCCCGACCTTGCTACCAACGTCCAGGCCACATTTTCACCAGTCCCTTCGGTCCGAGATCTTCAAGTAGAGGACTTCTGCACGGCAGGGCCCCAGACAACGCCTCATATTCTGATACAACAGGTGGTAGACGCCAGTGCATCGGTTTCTGTACGTATCCGCCTTGAGGAAGGCCATTACCGCCTTCGCGGACCACGTTTTAGCGGAGCAACGCGGATTCAAATTGTGGGTACAGACGCGTCCGAACTACACTTCAGACCGTCCGAACAACACGAGGAGGTGGCGATCGTCGGTGGCGACCTTACGCTACACCTGGAAAACCCGGGTTCCGATGACCAGGTCATTCTATTGGAGCGAGATGCGCACCGCGCGGATGCGGCGACCGCAGAGTTGGTCATAGCGAACTCCGAGTTTCGCCATTACTTTGCCGAGCAGGCCCTCGCCCCAGGCCAACAACTCTCCATTTCTCGTATGTACTTTTTGTTCACCGACCTGCAAAACTCCGTCAGTCTCTACGAGGAATTCGGCGATGCCGAAGCCTACGCCATGGTCCGAACCCACTTTAAGACTCTGACCGGGATCATCGAGGAGTTCGGGGGGACGGTGATCAAAACGGTGGGTGATTCCATCATGGCCGTATTCTCGGAACCGACCGCAGCGATCTATGCGGTCGAGGAATCCCATCGACGCACACAAAACGATTCCCCAAATAGATTGACTACGAAGTTCGGCATGCACGGAGGTCCGTGCCTGGTCATCGATGCCAACGGAGCCCTGGACTACTTTGGACGCACGGTCAATATGGCGTCGCGATTCCAGAATCTGAGCGCGGGAGGCGATTTCGTAATCTCCATAGATATCGCCCATAGCCCGGAAGTAGCCGCACTACTGGTCGAACTACAGGCCGACTGCAACGACGAAGAAGCCGTTCTTAAGGGATTCGATGAGCCGGTTCCCTTTCAACGGATCCGATTCTCAGACAACCCCGCCTGAAGAAGGGGTCGCCCCCCGCATCTGACCTGCCCAGACTGTCCCGGGACAATGGGACAAACCGGGACGTAAACAAAACCGCTAAAAACACCATTTCTTAATGTTTTCCAGTGGTTATACGCGAAGCCCTGTTTGGCACAGCGCTTGCTCTCTAATGGCCTGATCATGAGATGGAGGCCGTTATGACATACCCCAACACCAACACTTCGATATTTTTTCGTAATGAGATGATTCGTTTTGTTTTTCTCGCTTTGTTATTCCCATTCGTATTTGCAACTCTCGGTTGTGAACCGGCCGAAGAAGTCGATGAATTCGGTAACGAAAGTAGTGCCCTGACCAGCGACGAGTTTGAAGCCCAGGCTCCCCGCTGTTTCGATCGAAAGCTGTCTACCGGTAGTTCGGATTTCTGTAAGCCCGAGATGTTCTGGTGGGCCTACGCCGATCAGACCTGCTTTGTCGCCGACCGAGACGTCGCCCGTCTTCGCCTCGTCGGAAAGTGCAAGGATGGCTGGTACTGGTCCGCGCAGGTCACCTGTTGCGCCGCACCGACCACCGAGCTTACCCCCATGCGCCCAAAACGCCTTCGCTCCACGGACTCGGATGAAACCGACGACAGCGACCGCGCCGACACACGGCAACAAAGCTCCAACCTCGAAGATGTCTTTGGTCAGGCTGCTGGCGGTCCAGGTGCTCTTCCCGACAGACTCTGCTCTGTCATCGCAGGCACCGGCCCGTACGGTATCTGTAAAGACGCCGGCTGCAAACGTCGTGGTGGAAAATGCAAAGCCAAGGATATTGACGACGATGGCTATTACGATGAGTGCAACTGCATCGCGACAAAGAAGCCGACCCTGTCCATATCCGATACCGATCTCGAAGATGCTCGCCACGCCGATCGCGCCGACGACACCCCCCATCGCGACAAAGGTCTGGACAAGAGAGCGGCCCAGGAGGCCGATATCGGGCTCGGGAAAGCCTGGCTGGTCGAGCTATGGCCCGTTCCGGAGATTGACGGCAAAGAGCGCGACCGCTCCAAGTTGTTTGCCGGCCGTCTGATTCGCGACGACGCGGACCTGTCCGATTCCGACCTGCTCGAAATCGCCGACCGTATCTGCGAAAAAAATGGCCTGCTCCACATCGCCTTCCTGGAAAGAGAAACTGAGCGCGGATTGGATTTCCTATGCGCCAGCAGACAACATCGTTTGGCGACGCAAGCCCACTGATTCCCAACTCCCTCCTGTTCCCAACTCCCTCCTGTTCCCAACTCCCTCCTGTTCCCAACTCCCTCCTGTTCCCAACTCCCTCCCGTTCCCAACTCCCTCCCGTTCCCCCCCAGCCTTGTTAACCTCCCTTGCAGGCTACTGGACACCCGCTTCGAGCGGGTGTCCTTTTTTTTGCCAGCCGCTAGACCGGTTCGCCAAAGCCGAAGATAAGGCATAAAATATCGGGCGAAGGAGTGTCGATGCGCGTCGTAAAGCCCATCTTGATCAGCCTGCTCGCACTGGTCGTCTTAAGCACGATGGTGACCGGGGTCGTTGATGAGACGATCTCTCCAGGGAAAAAAGGCGGCAAGGTTCAGATCTCCGGTCTCACGTTCTCCAACGGTGAAAAAGTCGTCGATCCGTCGACCACGGATAACGCACCGCCCAAGCCCGCCCTGGCCCGTATCCAGGATCTGATTCGGAGACGAGGCCAAGACAATATCGCGAAGTTGAAAAATAAGGCCGTACAGGATGGCTTGCTGGCCAATCTGCAGCTTTTCCAACATACCGCCAATCGTCGAACGCAATGGCTCGAGCATACGAATCGCATCATACAGTTCGCGTGCCTGCTCTCCCTTCTTTTAGTACTGGGTCCCTTCTGGATACGACGGCGACTCCACGAACAATCCGATCGAAACCAGCGTGCCTGGCAAAGCGTCCCCTATTTCCTGGTATTAAGCGCAGCTACCCTCTTCATTACCAAGGAAGTCGTCCAACTTGTCTTTAATCTGCAGATGATGCAGGTCGTGGTGGCGTCGGTAGGCTCCCCGCCCATCGCTCTGACCAACGATTTTATGCTCTATTTCCTGTGGATGGGCGACGCCAAGCTGGCCATGGTCGATCAACTGACGACCCAGACCGAGGCCCTGGCAAGGACCGACCCGATGGCTGCATTTGGCGTTGTACAGCATCTCTTCAGCGGTATGGAACAAGCACGCGACTCGACCTTGCTCGGTGCCGGATTCCGGGTCGCTGGCTGGTCATCCAATCTCATCAGTCTGTACGGGCCCATCCTGGCCGCCGCGACCCTCGTGCTCCTTTATGGGATCATGGCCCCCCTGATCCGCGAAGTCCTACGTGTTCCGATGGCGGTCGCCGAAGGGACCGAAGAGATGCAGATCTGGCCATTGGTCAAAAGTGTTCTCGTCATCTTTTGGCGCGAGTTTATCGCCATGTTCACTACAATCCTGTTCCTGATGTTTATTCTCTTTTTCGGAGCTATATTCGTACACCTGCTATGCTTTCCATTGCTGGTGGCG
>Ga0310121_10002833_pt1 | contig 16233 bp, 14 predicted proteins | sample CB27_Tmax_986_MG_FD_203504 | JGI IMG/M metagenome (GOLD analysis project Ga0310121, IMG submission 203504) | Marine microbial communities from Western Arctic Ocean, Canada - CB27_Tmax_986 | ecosystem: Environmental > Aquatic > Marine > Oceanic | place: Canada: Western Arctic Ocean | collected...
GAGGACGAGAGGCAACGCGGTGGATACCCTGGATATGAAGGGATGAATTACAGAGACTACGGTGGTGAATAACAGCAATTTTAATCTTTCTGGCTGGCATTTCAAGGAATCAGCAGGTGTTCGGCACAGAATCGACGAGCGAATGAGTTAAGATGGCGTCTGGATGAATCTGGCGGATCACCGCGGCCACTATTTTCACCAATTTTCTCGGTGTGGTAGATACCAATGACCCGACCGCAGGAACAATGACTTCCCATTGTCCAAAACGAAGGAGTCCTCGAAATGGTTCTGCTGCGAAGTAGACGCCTCGTCTTACTGCTATTGCTTGGCGGGTTGTTCTTCGGCGCGTTGAGCCGAGCCACGATTGCTGCGGGTGAGGTGGCCGCCGAGCAATCGCCGAAATCCCGCTTCTTCTACAACGACGACGGCGACCGGAGCATTTTTCTTTTGAAGGGGCCGTTTCACGAGACCCAGTTGTACAACACAGTCGACGTGTTGGTGGGAACGGCGGTGACCACGTTGGTCTATTGTGTTTCGGACGACACGGCTCGCTATCCGTCGGAAGTTGCCTCGGGATACGAGTGGCGCAGAACGGCGTATGTTGACATGCCGGGCAATGCGTTTCAGCGTCTCTATCTTGTCACCCAACAGCTTCGCCAGGAGGGGATCGACCCGGTCAAGGTGATCATGGAACGTGCAGTTCGGCAAGGCCTTGAATTTGTGCCTTCGTTAAGAATGAACGACGGTCATTTCGGTCAGAAGGAGCCTGCCACCAAACATCCTCGGACCTCGCGATTTTGGATGGAGAACCGGGAGCTGGCGATCGAGCCGGGCTCGGATCATTTCCCGACCTGCGTGCTGGATTTTACGCACGAAAAGGTGCGAAATTATCGACTCGCTCAGATTCGTGAGATCATCAACCGATATGCCGTCGACGGTTTCGAGATGGACTTCACGCGGCACTACATGTTCTTTCCTTCGGGCAAGCAGCGCCCCGAACTGATCACCGAGATGGTCCGCAAGACGCGGGGGTGGCTGGATGAAAAAACCAAGCAAGACGACAAGCGGCGGATGTTGATCGTGCGGGTGGCCCGTTCTTTAGACTGTTGCCGGGTCCTCGGTTGCGACGTGCCCACGTGGGTCAAGGAGGGCCTGGTTGACTACCTCGTGCCATCCTCCCCGGATCGGTACTTCACCTTCGATCTTCCGATCGAGGAGTTTATCGAGGTGGCCAAAGGCACCAGGTGCCGCGCGGTGGCCAGCCCTGATTCCTGGAAGGCGACGCCGGACATGTATCGGGCAGGTATCTGCAACTACTACGCCAAGGGCCAGCAGGACACCTACCTGTTCAACTTCTTCACGCCCCGTGCGGAGCAGCGCCAGTATTTTCCGTTCCGGAACGAGGATTACGCCCTGCTTCGAGATCTCAAAGGGCCCGTCACCCTCTGGGGAAGGCCGAAACTTTTTGGCGTCGACCACTTTTTCCGAGGAGGAGGTCGGATCGCGTTGGCCAAGCCAGGCAAGAACTACGACGTGGGCATTTACGTCGGCGAGGACCTGGCGGCCTGCCGGGAAGCGATGATCCTCAAGCACGCCCGGTTGAATCTGAAGATCGAGGGCCGTCAGGACGGCGATCAACTGGAGATCGCCCTGAATGGCCACACGCTGCAACTGGGCGATGCGGAGCTTGAAGCGACCTCGATCACGTTCGATCTGAAGGAGCCGTTGCCCAGGAAAGGCCACAACACCGTGACGGTCACCGTCAAGAAGCTCGCCGATTCCCGCCGCGAAACCCGACCAACCATTACGTGGCTCGAACTGGCGACCGCCTACGACATCACAGGCGTGTTGCCGCCCTAGTGCGTCAAGGTCGCTTTGCGTTCCGACGGGCATGGGTACTCGCGCCGGCACGACCCTTGGCCGCTTGGTTGCCCTCCACCGACGATCAAGATCGGCAGTCTCACTGGTTACGTCTTGGCCAAACGGTTGCCGAGCCGACGTACGTTTCTACCCGAAGGCGTCGGATTGGCATCGTGCCCTCTTGCAGGGAATCACCTTGGCGGATATGGTTTTTGGGGCACGATTCGGTTCTTCCAATGACCGGAATTTTGATCTTCCCGGGCGGGGTTGCAAGGAGCCAGAATCGGCTGGCAAAGAGCCAACAAGCCGACTTTGTCTCGCTCCACTGCCCCTTTAACGATCACACACGGGTTTGCTTGGAGCGGACCAACTCGCTTGCATGAAACCTGCTGCTTGCTCCCCATAGCATTGCCCGGACGGAAAAGTTGTTCTTGGAGACATTGGCCACACGGCTTGTCACAGCATGGTGGGTTTGTCTCGTGGCAAAAGGTCTCGGGGAATGGTCGATGTGGAAGTCTTCGACGGCGCAATCTTTCCAAGGAAGCAGGAACGGCCCCTGGTAACACAAGAAAACTGACGGCGATGAGCAAACGACTTGCTGGAAAAGTGGCTTGGATCAGCGGCGCTACCTCGGGCATCGGGGCTGCGGCTGCTGAGTTGTTTGCCCAAGAAGGTGCTCGGGTTGCTTTGGTGGGCCGCCGTTTGGAACTGGGACAGCAACTGGCTGATAAGATCAAAGCGGCTGGTGGAGAAGCCATGGCTATCGGTTGTGACGTCGGCCAGGAGGATCAAGTGCGCGACGCATTGGTTCGCACCGCCCAGGCCTGGGATGGGTTGCAGATTATCGTCAACAACGCGGGCATGGTGCACGTTCAGCCGTTACATGAGTATAGCCAAACTGACTGGGATCGCCTGATGGCGGTCAACGTGAAGTCCGTGTTTTTTTCACTCAAGCATGGACTTTCCTACTTGAGACAGGTTCCGCGGAGCTACATGGTCAATGTAGGTTCCATCAGCAGTTTTGTTGGCCAGGCAGGCACGCCAGCTTACACCACATCGAAGCATGCCCTGCTGGGGCTCACCCGTTCGATTGCGCTGGACTATGCGGCGGACGGACTGCGTTGCAACTGTGTATGCCCGGGCATCACCGATACACCGATGCTGCGTGAACACCTTGATACGACACCGGATCCGGAAGCAACCTTGGCAGACCGTTTACGACGAGTTCCCATGGGTGTCGCCTTGACGCCGGAGGAAGTTGCCAAATCTCTTTTATATTTTTCCTGCGAGGACTCGGCAGGCATTACCGGTACCTCGCTCACGATTGACGGTGGCTATTTGACTCCCGCAGAATGGGAACACCCCGGCGAGACGGCATTTATGAAGCGGGGCTGAGCTGGCCGTTACAGCATACGGAAGAGGGGGCAATACCAAGTCACTGAAGTGAAAAAATGCATCCGCTAGGCCAAACGATTCTGCCGGGATGCGATTTTTGGAACCGACTCACCCCGAGGGGTAGCGTGTTGGGTGGTTGGAAATTTACGGTCCGAGTTTACTTTACTGTACAAACTGTGTAGACCTTGCCGGCCCATTCCGTGACTGCGTAGGATTCGAGAAGCCCGCATTGGACGCAACGGTATGTTTCGACAACGCGTTTTACTTTGCTCATTACTTTGGCTCTTCCCCAGAAGGAAGGCTCTGGTGGTCCTTCTACCCGAAAATTGGGTTCGCAGTTGCCAAGGTTTTGGTCAGCGATGAATCCACGTTCCATTTCGCAGGAACATTTGGGGCAGGTAGCAACGTCAGGCATTGATGACTCCTGGATGGGGATAGAAGGGGTTCAGTTTGTACCTCAGGAACAATCCATAGCCCCCGACACGCGAAACACGCCCCCTGAGGGTCGTAGAGTCCCCTGGATGTGTCTGGAATAGTGCGCAGAAAATTTCGGCCTACCCTAAAACCACCCACTACCTGTGCCGCATGCGAAGCGGCACAAAGGCCAGACCCGAGAGGGCCAACAACAGGGCGGTGGGTTCGGGGATCGGGACCATTTGGGCCGTCGCCATGCTGAATAGGTCTTGGGGGTTATGTAGCGGTGCAGCATCCGCAAACGTGAGGATGTATCTTGACGGATCAACAAGGGAGTCAAAGTCCGACCCAAGCGAGAACTCAAACGTTTCCCCGGGTTCAAGGATTACGGGATACGATACGTCGAAGAGTTGGTTACCGCTGGGTTCAAATATTCGGTTGAAATCATCAAAGTTTCCGATGTCATTGTTCGCAACTATCTGAATGTTACTATGTGCTATCGCAAATTCGTCATCGTTACCGAAAGTCGCAAAGACTTCTGAATTTGAGGAGTTAAAACTCAGGTCTGAAGACTTGCCGACTTTCGTAATTCTTCCCGCGGGTTCATTATCAATGGTCCACTCGGAGGTTGTCTAATTATTACCTCCCCGAATTTCAATGAACACTTCATCGCCGATACCGACGTTACCCATGTCGCCAGTGTTCCATCTCGCCCCATACCCCTGAGCGCTGAGCCGACTTGCATTCTCAATGGTCTCACCATCTTCTAATCGTCCGTCGCCATCGTCGTCGCGCCGAATTCGTGCTTTCTGAACGGGACTGGCGCTACGGATTCTCAAGTCATTCACGATTATGCCTGTGTCGTTTCTGATCTTCTGCCTGATCAATTTGGCATACCCAGAATCAGCATCATTAAACCAACTCATCCCTAATACGACTACAAAAGCGATTATAGCCGTAGTGGATCGACGAAAATTTGTGCACATAATTCATCTCCAAGGTACGGAAACCAATGCTTCATTCACAACCTTTGCAACGACTGGTTGCTCCGGTACACCTAAACTAGACGCAACATCGCTTGGATCAACGTGTTCATGTGACACCGCCGACTCTCGACGTCCAGTTGCTTCTATCTCGCAAATAGAAATTTTGCGGTACGACCCGACATCATCCGATCGAGAATTCGATGGTGCGGTTCTTGATAAGCGATTTCCGGGCCCCGCGATTTAGTCACTGCCACTATCGGGGGGAGGATTTTATGCAGAAAAATCAGCCCTTGGTCACACGGGCAGGGGGGCTTTGCAAGCTTTGCTCCCTCGCTCACGCTCGAACCTTTAACCTGCTGATTAAGAGTCAGTTGCTCTCAAGTTGTAGTGAGGTGGGTCGAGTTCAAACGGCCTCCCAATCGCAGAATCGTTTGGCCCGGCGTGCAGGTTTTGGGGCATAAGTTAAACAGGTTCAGTTTCCCGACCCACACCAGGGAATCGAAAGTCAATGGCCGTTCTTCGGGAAGAAAACCGGTTAGCGAAAGAACTGGCTACTCGGCCCCTTCGCCGAGAACGCATCGCGAAAGTGCTCGATGTGGGGGTCGGCCCCGTTGGGCCAGATGATTGCGATCACGTCGAACCGGGCCTGCTCGTCCAGCAATCCATGGCTCTTGAGAAACGTCAAGGCCGCACGGGTCAGCTGGCATTGTTTGGCGTGGTCGATTGCCTCGGTTGGTCGCCCCTTCCTGACCGATCGCCGAGTTTTTACTTCCACGAATACGATCGTACGGCCTTCAACGGCGACCAGATCCAGTTCACCAATTCGGGAGCGATCCCGGCGAGAGACGATCTTGAATCCGTGCCGTTTGAGATACCTGGCGGCAAGTGCCTCCCCCCGTTCGCCAAGGGTGCGTGATCGGAACAGATAAGTGAGCCAGTTGCGTAGGCTCATAGGAACCGCCTGGCAGAGCTCACTTCAATTCACTTATACGTCGCGGCGGCGTTCTTTGAGACGTACTGCTTTGCCGACACGACCACGGAGGAAATAAAGCTTGGCACGCCGTACAAGGCCACTCCGCTTGACGTCGACCTTGGCAATGCGGGGCGAATGCAGGGGGAATTTCCGCTCGACACCCTCGTTGGCGACAATCCGACGTACGGTAAACATCTCGCGGCTTCCCGAGCCATTTCGAGCAATCACCACTCCGGAAAAGACCTGGATCCGTTCTTTGTCACCTTCGAGAATTCTCGTGTGGACATCGACCGTATCACCAACGTCAAACTGAGGAACTTCGTCTTTGAGGCCGGATGTTTCTACAAGCTCCAGGATTTGTTGACTCATGGCTATTTCCTCTTCTGGTAAGGTCGCCGACGTGTTGGTTCTACAGCCTGGCACGGCTTTACAACAGGTCAGCCCGCCGCTGGCGTGTTCGTTCCAAGCTATCTTGTTCGCGCCAGCGGGCGATCTCTTCATGATTGCCGCTGGTGAGCACCGCTGGGACTTCCAATCCCCGATACATTCTTGGCCTTGTGTATTGCGCAAATTCCAGCCGACGTTGATCGCCGGTAAAGGAATCATGTTTGTTGCTTTGTTCGTCCCCCAGAACCCCGGGAATCAGGCGAAGTACGGTGTCGATCACGACCATAGCCGCGACTTCTCCCCCGTTCAGGATAAAATCTCCAACTGAAATTTCATCCGGTTTGAGGACATCAATAATTCGTTGGTCAAATCCTTCGTATCGACCGCACACCAAAACCAGGCGATTTTGTTTGGCCAGTTCTTCCACAACCGACTGTTCAAGGCGACGACCGACGGGGGTCAACAATACCAAATGCCCCGGTTGCCGGGCAAGTTGTTGTACATGTTCTACGGATTCGACGACAGGGTCTGGTTTGAGCACCATGCCGGGACCGCCGCCGAAGGGACGATCGTCGACCTGCTGATGCTTGTCATGAGCCCAGTCACGCATGTTGTGTAGTTGGATGTCGACCAGTTGTCGCTCGATTGCCAGCTTGAGCAAGCTTTGACCGAGGTAGGCCGGAAACATCTCCGGGAATAGCGTGAGCACGTCGAATCGCATGTCAACGCCACGACCGTTGTTCGGGAAATCCTGGCCGCCTCCTTCGATTTTTCAGTTCCACAGATTGAGTCGGTTTCAAAATTAACTGGATTTGGCTGCGTCGGTGTCTTTCGGGTCGCCTGAATCGGATTCCGCAGCAGTAGTTTTCTTAGCCGTGGTTTTCTTAGGGGCGGTTTCCGTAGCCGCAGTTTCCTCAGGGGCCTGGGCTTTTGTCGAGTCTTCTGTGGAATCTTCCGCTGGCGATTTGGCTTCGGCGGTCGCGGCTGGTTCGGTCTGTTCTTCGGAGGCTTCCGACTCGGGCAGCGAGGCCGGCTTACCGGGATCAGGAATGACCTTGGGTTGGGCCATTTTTTCCAAAGCCGCTTTTTGTACCTCGAGGTGGCTACCGGCGGTTCCGTATTTTTTGATCAATACGGAAACGTTGCCCGAAGGCTGCGCGCCCACACTGAGCCAATAGTCGATGCGATCGCTTTGAAGAATTGCCCTCGCATCCGTATCAGGTATGGAGGGATCATAAGTGCCCAACTCCTCAAGCACACGTCCGTCACGTGGAGAGCGTTTGTCCATCGCACAGATACGGAAAAATGAGCGATGGGTTCGTCCCATCTTTTTCATACGAATTCTTACAGACACAATGGTCTCCTCTAACAACAGGCTGGCCTGACGAGCTTGCTCTCGGGGGGGGATCCGGTCCAGCGAATCTCTTATTCTGCCCGACTGGGGGCGGAGAAACAAGGCCCACCCGGCCCTGCCAGGGTCTTACTTCTCCTGCTTTTTCTCCCGTTTTCTCTGTCGTAATTCCTTGTCGCGCTGTTTTTTTAGCCTGGCCCGTTCTTTTGGTGACAGCCGTTTGCCAGACCCCTTTTTGGTCCGGGCCAGTTGTCCGTTACCGGCCATGCCACTTTGCACTTGTTGCAGCAACTTCATCCGCTCACGCATACCCTTGCCGGCCATCTGCACCATCAACTGGGCCATGGCGTCAAACTGCTTGACGAGTTCGTTGACTTCGTGGGGCTCGACACCCGCTCCGGTGGCAATGCGGCGGCGGCGGCTTTGATCGATACTCTTGGGTTTATGGCGTTCCAGGGGTGTCATCGAGTCGATGATGCCCAGCAACCGCTTCATGTCCCCTTCGGCGTCGATGTCATCGAGTCCTTCGGTCATTTGCCCCATTCCAGGGATCATTCCCATGACCTTTTCCATGGGGCCCAGGCGACCGACCTGGGTCAGCTGCTTGCGAAAATCTTCGAGCGTGAATTCGCCCTTTTGCAGGCGTTCTTCCTGCAAACGCATTTCTTCCTGGTCGAATTCGCGGTGCGCCTTTTCGACCAGCGTGAGAATATCGCCTTGCCCGAGTACGCGTCCTGCCATGCGGTCGGGATGGAATTCCTCAAGCGCATCGAGATGTTCTCCCGTACCGACGAACTTAATGGGAACTCCGGTGACATGTTTAACCGACAAGGCAGCACCGCCGCGGGCATCGCCGTCGAGTTTTGTCATAATCACGCCATCCAGCTCCAAGGCGTCGTTGAACGCTTTTGCGCTGTTGACCGCGTCCTGGCCTGTCATCCCATCCACCACGAGATAGACCTGCTCGGGTTGGCATTGGCGGTCAATTCTTACAAGCTGCCCCATCAACTCTTCGTCGACGTGCAGTCGGCCGGCCGTGTCGAGGATTACGACGTCGGTGCCAATTTTCCTGGCTTGCTTGACGGCTGCGTTGCAAACCACGACTGGATTCTTCTCAACACGATCGGAATAAACGGGGATGTCGAGCTGCTCGCCAAGAATGTGGAGCTGGTCGATGGCCGCGGGACGCTGCAGGTCAGCGGCAACGAGTAGAGGTTTGCGGCCTGCCTGCGCGAGTAAACGCCCGAGTTTAGCGCAAGAGGTCGTTTTTCCCGATCCCTGCAAGCCACACATCATCAAAATGGTGGTGTCATCGGTTCCCTTCAGGTGCAGAGAATGATCGACCGGTCCCATCAAACGAATTAATTCTTGATGGACGATCCCTACAATTTGCTGGCTTGGATTGAGCGATTTGAGCACCTTTTCACCGACAGCCTGCTCGGTGACGTTTTGCATGAAATCCCGCACGACTTCAAAACTCACATCCGCTTCCAGCAGCGATCGTTCGACGAGTTTAAGCCCGTCGCGCATGTTCGCTTCGCTTAACTTTCCCTGGGTGCGCAGCGTTTTGAGCGCGGAGGTGAGGTTTTCTTGCAGGGATTCAAACATGGGGAGCCCGTGCCCACTGGAGACAGTTGCGGTCAGCCATTCGGCAAAGCCCTGCATTGTAGTCGATGGTGTACGATATCGGCAACGTGTGCCACCGCCTGTTTGAGTTTGAGCATACGAGTTCGTCGTCCGCAGGCTGGATGCCCCACTGGTTTTCCTGCTGATCGGCAAGGGTTCCCCCACACCCCACCGATAAGACCGCATGGTTTTCCCTTGATCGAGGTATGGTCGCGGTTCGAGCCGGCTGTTACGCTCGTCGTCATGTGTTCTCCTGTTGAATCCCAGTTAGCCGTTGACCGGGAAGTCCATTCCGATGACGGGTTTATCCAGATACGTGGTGCGCGGACTCACAACCTGAAGAACGTCAATGTCGACATTCCCCGCAACAAGTTCGTCGTGATTACGGGGGTCAGCGGTTCGGGGAAAAGTTCGCTCGCATTCGATACACTGCTAGCCGAGGGGCAACGGCAATATATCGAGAGTTTGTCGGTCTATGCCCGTCAATTCTGCGCTCAAATGCAGCGACCCGACGTCGACCGGATCGATGGACTTCAACCGACCATTGCCATCGATCAACGCCCAGGAGTCCAAAACCCGCGGAGCACGGTGGCCACGGTCACGGAGATCTACGATTATCTGCGGCTGCTGATGGCACGTCTTGGAGAGGTGCATTGTCCGAAATGCGATGCCCGGATTTCACAACAGACACCTGCTGAGATTGAGGCCCTCATTGAGGCGCTTCCCGAGGAAACACGCGTTATGGTCCTCGCCCCGCTGATCCGTGGCCGCAAGGGAAGCCATACGGAAATATTCGAAAGGATCAGGAAAGCGGGTTTTGTCCGTGCGCGGGTCGATGGACAAACTTATCTTCTCGAAGATGTGCCACCGCTCGTATCGAAAAAAACGCACGATGTCGAGGCTGTCATCGACCGTGTCGTTGTTCGCAAGGGGATCAAAGCCCGACTGGGAGAATCTGTTCGGCTAGCTCTCAAGCACGGTGACGGCGTCCTTGTCATCAGTTATCAAACGCCCGACAAAAGAGCCCGGGCGGAAAACAAAACCGACACCACCGATTGGCAGCTGGATGTTTATAACACCCGGTATGCTTGTCCCAGATGCCAGGCCAGTATTGCCGAAATCGAGCCCCGCACGTTCAGTTTTAACAGCCCTCATGGGGCGTGTCCCACTTGCAGTGGATTGGGTGCCAGCGAAGGCTTTGACCCCGACCTGGTCCTGCCTGACGACAGTCTGTCCCTTGGCAATGGGGCAATTTTCCCGTGGAGGGGAGGATCGGCGGGAGCAAAAAAACGGCAGCGACAACTGCTCGCAGACTTCTGTGCCTCGGCCAAAGTCGATATCGATCAACCTCTCAAGACCTGGCCGGGCATCCGCCGTGAACAACTGCTTCACGGCGATGGCAAGAAATTTCCGGGTTTGCTACCCCATCTCGAAATGGACTACGCCGGGTCGCGCAGCGAAACGACTCGTGACCGACTTGAAGCTTACCGTAGTGCCGTTGCCTGCAGCGATTGCCAGGGGCATCGTCTTTGTCCCGAAGCGATCGCTTGTCGATTCCAAGGGATGGCCATTCACGAAGTCACTGCGCTGACGGTTCATCAAGCGGTAAAATTCTTCGACGGTGTGGAGTTTTCTTGTGATGAGAAACCGATTGGTGAGCCTGTTTTGCGGGAAATCAACCGCCGTCTTGTGTTTCTCGAAAAAGTTGGCGCCGATTACCTCACGCTTGACCGCACGGCCGATACCCTCAGTGGTGGAGAAACGCAACGTGTGAGGCTGGCGACTGGAATTGGATCTGGTCTGGTAGGGGTGCTTTACCTGCTCGACGAACCCTCGATTGGGCTCCATCCTCGCGATAACAACCGGCTCATTGCGGCGCTTCGCGAACTCCAGCAGCAAGGCAACTCAGTCGTTGTTGTGGAACACGACGAGGCGGTCATGCGCCAAGCCGACGAAATCATCGACATGGGGCCAGGGGCCGGATTGCTGGGAGGGCAGGTCGTTGCCCAGGCACCATCCGAGCAGTTCGCCCTCAATCCCCGGTCGTTGACGGCAGAGTATCTCTCAGGAAAGCGGGTCGTCCCGATTCCTGGCAAGCGACGCCTTCCAGACAAAAAACGGCTTTTGTCGTTGGAGGGTGCCACCACAAACAACCTGCACAATGTCAGCATCTCGTTTCCCTTGGGGTTGTTCACTTGTGTCACCGGCGTCAGTGGATCGGGCAAGAGTTCACTTGTGATTGAGACTCTCGGCAGGGCCCTGGCGCAACGGCTCCACGGCGCATCGAGCAAGCCAGGTCCCTATCGCAGGCTCCGCGGGGTGAGTCTCCTGGACCGCGCTATTCGGGTCGATCAGGCACCCATCGGTCGGACACCGCGGAGCAACGCGGCGACTTACACGGGCGTGTTCGATGAAGTCCGCAAAGTATTTGCCAGCACACGGCAAGCCAAGCAACGAGGCTACAAGATAGGCCGCTTTAGTTTCAACGTGAAAGGTGGTCGTTGCGACGCGTGCCAGGGACAAGGCTTGCAGAAGATCGAAATGAACTTTCTCCCCGATCTTTTTGTGACTTGCGAAGTTTGTCGCGGTACACGCTTCAATCGTCAAACTCTCTCGATTAAATACCGCGGTCATTCGATTGCCGAAGCGCTGGAAATGAGCGTTGAAGAGGCGGTGGAATTCTTTGCGAATCATGCCTCGATTCATCGCCTGCTTTGTAGTCTGGCCGATGTGGGATTGGGTTACCTCGCTTTGGGGCAGCCATCGACTACGCTCTCCGGGGGCGAAGCCCAGCGGATTAAACTGGCGACCGAACTTGGACGGTCACAGAGCAGCCATGCGATGTACATTCTCGATGAACCGACCACCGGCTTGCACACGGATGACATCGGAAGGCTTCTGGTCGTTCTACAGCGGCTGGTCGATCAAGGAAATTCGGTGGTGGTGATCGAACACAATCTGGATGTCATCAAGTCTGCCGACTGGGTTATCGATATGGGTCCAGAAGGTGGTGCAGAGGGGGGGGATATCGTCGTAGAGGGGCCACCCGAAGAAGTTGTTCAGTGCGCCGCGAGCCATACGGGCAGCTTCCTCCGCAATGCGATTGCTGGACGTATGAACTGACCAGAACGGCCCGATGACCCTACGCTCAGACACGTTCAAAGATCGTGGCGATGCCCTGGCCAACACCGATGCACATCGTCGCCAGGCCGAATGTGGCGTCGCGGTCGATCATGGTATGGATCAGCGTTGTGGCGATGCGGGCACCGCTGGCACCGAGCGGATGACCAATAGCGATTGCCCCACCGCGAACATTCACTTTGGCGGGATCGCAATCCTGACCGTTGCTATCGAGCATTTGCATGCACGCGATCGACTGGGCGGCAAAGGCCTCGTTTAACTCGATCAGATCGATATCATCGAGCGTCAAACTGGCCCGCCGGAGTGCCTTCTGCGTTGCCGGCACGGGACCGGTGCCCATGACACAGGGATCGACCCCGGCGACGGCCGTTGACCGCACGCGGACGAGCGGGGTCAGGTCAAGCTCCTTCGCACGTTCCTGGGACATTACGAGCATCGCTGCCGCACCATCGTTCAGTGGCGAACTGTTACCGGCCGTAACGGTTCCCATACCAGGCATGAATGCCGGTTTCAGGGCGGCAAGCGCTTCCATACTCGTATCCCCGCGCACGCACTGGTCCCGGTCGACAAGGACTTTTTCGCCCGCCTCGTTGCGTCCCCAGATGGGAACCAGTTCGCGGTCGAACTCCCTGTTCGCATAGGCAGCCGTTGCTTTCTGATGGCTTTCCAGAGCGAATCGGTCTTGCTGCTCACGTGAGAGACCATTGATTTGCGCGAGAAATTCGGCAGTGATCCCCATCATGAGGGCACCCTTGCTGGTCCGCTGGAAGAGTTTGGGGTTGAGATCAAGGCCGGCGTCCAGTGCGACGTGGTGCATGTGTTCCAGGCCACCAACGATTTGGACGTCTTCGAAACCCGCCATGATGGCGTGCGATGCCTGGTTGAGCGCTTGCAGACTGCTTCCGCAGAGTCGATTGATCGTTGCCCCACCGGCTTCCACGGCGATGCCTGCCATCAGGCTTACACTGCGGGCAACGTTAAATCCCTGTTCTCGCTGCTGCTGGGTATTGCCGAGGATGACATCTTCGATGGCAGCGGGATCAATCCCGCTGCGGTCGACCAGTGCCCGCACCACTTCGACGGCCAGATCATCGGAGCGGACATCGCGGAACACACCCTTTTCTGGATGGGCGCGCCCGATGGGTGTGCGGCAGCAATCAATGACGACAGCTTGCTTCATGGTTTGCTTCCCGTATTTTCGGCCAGGTCATAGAATTTTTTACCGTCTTTTGCCAGCTCGTATAGTACACCGGTTGGCTCGAATCGTTTCCCCAGCGCTTCATAAGGTTCGAGCTTTTCAAGAAGTGTTGCTGCTCCGATGGAATCAGCCCAAAAAAGCAGGCCACCTTTGAAAGGGGGAAAGCCGATCCCGAATATCAAGGCGAGATCAATATCGCGAAGGTCACGAACCAGATTGTCTTCGATGATGCGGGTTGCTTCGATCAGCATGGGGAAGAACATCCGTTCGGTAATTTGCTCTGGTGTGAATTCTTGGCGCTGGGCGATGGTCGCTTCAATCAATTCGGCGACGATGGTACTCTCCTGACCTTTTCCTTTTTTGCGACGGTTGTAATCAAAGAATCCCTTGCCATTTTTCTGTCCGAGGCGGCCTGCGTCGAAAAGTTTCGAGGTGATTTCGGCGGCCACCATGCGATCGGGAAATGCGTCGAGCATGACCTGACCTGCATGGACGCATGTATCGATCCCTACCACGTCGTACAACGTGATCGGTCCCATTGGCATCCCAAACGCCTTGGCGGCTTTTTCAACATCTCTGATAGCCACCCCTGACGAGAGCAACAGCGCTGCTTCATTCATGTACGGCAGCAGTAAACGATTGACGAGAAATCCAGGGCCATCGTTCATCACGATCGGGGACTTGCCGAGTGTTTTGGCATACGCGACCGCCGTGGCGATAGTCTGATCGCTGGTTTGTGCACCCCGAATGACTTCCACCAGGGGCATTTTGCGGACCGGGTTGAAGAAATGAAGCCCGCAAAAACGCTCGGGATGCTTGAGCCCCTCGGCCAGCGTGGTGATGGGTATGCTCGAAGTATTTGAGCAAAGAATGGTATCTTTCCGAAGTTGCGGCTCCAGGCGGGCAAAAAGCTCTTGTTTTACCGCGGGGTTCTCCAGGATGGCTTCAATCACCACGTCGGCTGCGCAAATCTCTTCATCCACAGTGGTCGCATTGACCAGCGGCGCCATTTCCAGGGTTCGGTTGACATCCGCCTGCCTCGATTTTTTGTTGTACGAGACTTCACTGAGGATGCCTTGGACTCCCCGAGCCAGCGCGTCCTGGCAGGCATCGTTCAGCGTGACAGGGATACCGCGTTTCACATTGGCTGCCGCAATTCCTTGACCCATGATGCCAGCGCCGATCAATGCTGCCGAACCGATTTTTCCCGGAGTCGCCTGGCCAGCAATGCCACGGTCTTTCTTGTTGCGATCGCGCAGGTAAAACACATTCAGAAGGGACCGGTTGATCGCTGAACCGAATAATTCTGCAAAGCCGGTTGCCTCCATCTCACAGGCAGTCATCAGATCAACGCTTGTTGCGCCGAGCATCAGTTCCAAAGCGGCCATGGGAGCGGGATAGTGCCCTTTGGTTTGTCCCTGGATGTACGCACTGGCGGTCGCACCCAGAAAGCCAAGTTCGGTCTCACTCAGGGAGATTGGCCCTGACCAACGCTGCCGGTCACGACGAAAGTCACCCGAGAGCTGTTCTGCTCGGACCATCCTGATGCCTGCTGCTACCAGTCGCTCGGCCACTTCTTCGCCCGCCGCTTCGATGACATCGTCAGCCAGACCCATCACCTGCGCCGCGTCGGCATCCATCGACTCGCCACCGGTGATTAACTCCACAGCGTTCGAGAGCCCGATTATCCGCGGGGTGCGGGCGGTTCCTCCCCAGCCTGGAAAAAGGCCTAGCTTCACTTCAGGAAATCCGTAGCTCGTCTTGTCTGAACGACTCATGATGCGCCGATCGCACCAGATCGCCAGTTCGGCCCCCCCGCCAACACAAATCCCGTCAATGGCGGTAATGGACAGATAGTCGCTGGTAGCGAGCCGCGAAAAAAGCTGCTGCCCACGCCGAGCTACCGAGATGACTTCGTCGGAAGTGGAGTCAATCCAGGTGATGAACTCTTTGAGATCGGCACCGGCAATGAACATGCCTGGCTTGCCCGAGCAGATGATAAGTCCTGCGACGTTCCCACGAGCATCTATTTTGTTCAGATGTCCTTCCAATTCGTCCATCACTGCTCGGGAGAGCAGGTTTACGTTATTATTCGGGGCATCAATCGTGAGCAGAGCAATGTCAGGCTCGGGAAACGACAGCGTGATTGTTTGATTTTCCGCCATCACGGGACCTTTACGTCAGGAATTGAGCGGTTGTCAACCAGGGATGACATCACCACGGCCTGGGCTTTCCAAGAATACCGTAGTTGGTTTGCGGCGGCTAGGAGACTCTCGTTTGGAAACGGGGTGCTGGCCAATGAGAAGCCCCACTCGTGGCTGGTTGCTGCCGGCTGGCGATTGGACCGGTTGACGATTGAGGTCTTGCCGTCGATGTTGGAGACGTGAACAGTGCGACCACGAACAACATGAATTCGTCCTGGTGGGTCCTGCCGATTTTACTCGCTTGCGTGCTGGCAGGCGTTGTTGGCTCCAGGAGCCTGTTTCACCGTCCCGGCGGTTTGACCGACCCTGCCGACTCACCGGCAGGCCGTATTTCGGTATCTGGTTACGAAAAAGGCTGGCAGCCGACCCCACCGGTCACTGGGGAATCGGCTTCGTTGACCATTGACTTTGGAAATGGGGTCCAACGGCATTTTGACGCGCTCCGCTGGCAAGCCGACATGACCGTGCTCGATTTGCTTGAGACGGCGGTCCATTTCCGGCCAGGGATCACCTTCCAAAAGGTGGGGGAGGGTGAATCCACTTTTCTGACCAGCATTGATGGGCTGGCCGCTGATCGCCGAGAGCGATATTTCTGGCAGTATTGGGTCAACGACCAGCGGGCTGACCGAAGTTGTGGTATCTTTCGGCTCCAGGCGGGTGACCGCGTCTTGTGGAAGTTTGCACCACAAGACTAGAAT